>ERZ772769.108-NODE-108-length-20057-cov-7.29307_pt1 | contig 20057 bp, 3 predicted proteins | sample MGYA00580987_ERZ772769 | MGnify/ENA primary metagenome ERZ772769 (study PRJEB29015, sample SAMEA2738043) | human oral metagenome | biome: human oral; feature: human-associated habitat; material: saliva | place: China | collected 2234 ...
CAGCAGACGAAGCTAAGAAAGCAATCGAAGCAGCAACAGATCAAGCTGGAGTAGACGCAAAAGCAACTGAAGGAACAAAAGCAGTAGAAGCAGTAAACCCAGTAGGAAAAGAAAAAGCGAAAGCAGCAGTAGATGCAGCATTAGCAGAAAAAGAAAAAGCAATCGAAGCAAACAATAAACTTTCAGATGCAGAAAAAGCAGCAGCGAAAGAAGAAGCTAAGAAAGCAGCAGACGAAGCTAAGAAAGCAATCGAAGCAGCAACAGATCAAACTGGAGTAGATGCAAAAGCAACTGAAGGAAAAGCAGCAATAGCAGCAGTAAACCCAGTAGGAAAAGATAAAGCAAAAGAAGAAGTAGAAGGTGAATTAGCTAAGAAATTAGCTGAACTTGAAAATTCAACTGATTTAACAGATGCAGAAAAAGCAACGGCTAAGACACGAGTTTTAGACGAAGCTAAGAAAGCAATCGAAGCGATTGAAAAAGCTATGACACAAGCAGAAGTAGATCAAGTAATTCGTAACTTTGTTTACCGTATTTCAGCAGTTGTTCTTGAAAAAGAAGAGTATGATTTATCAAAACTATTTGTAAACGGATCTGTAATTGTTAAACAAGGAGAAGCTTTAGCTGATAAAGATATTTTATCAAAACTAAACTTACCAGAAGGTGTAGAAGTTGTTAAAGTTGAGAAACCAGAAACAGTAGCCCTAGGTAAAGGAACAGCTAAAGTAACACTTAAATTAGCTGATGGTACTCAAGTAACTATTACAGTACCAGTAACAGTTGTTGAAGGAACAACGGCAGAAACGTCAACAAATTCTTCTGAAGAAGAAACAACAGTAAATACTTCAGATGTTGCTAAATCAGATGCAACTGAAAAATCTTCTAACAATGTTAGTAAAAAACAATTACCAAATACTGGTACAACTGAAACTAACACAGGATTAGCAGGTTTAGGATTAGCTATGCTAACTGGATTATTTGCAGTGGCAAGACGTCGTAAAAACGATAAAAACTAATTTAAAGTTTAGAATAAATCTTTAAGTATAGAAGAAAGCCCTCGATATTATTTCGAGGGCTTTTTTGGGTTCTTTGTCAAATTCAGGGTAATGAATGATTGTATACTAAATCGTAAGTGTCCAATAACGAGGTATCTATCTTCTGAACATAAATTCCTTTATAATAAGAATATAAAAGAAGGAATGGAGGAAAACAAGATGTCAAAACAAATTGTACCATTAGAGGTTGGCCACTCATCAAAAAAGAAGAGAAATCTATTGCGATTATACTAAAGCTCTGTAAGGGGAAAATAGAATGGGTACTTTACGATTCCGCGATAGTGTATAATATTTTACGGGGATAACTTGACAAAATCTTGTTTCTTCAAAATCACGAATTTTGAGTCACTCTCAAAGTTTTGAAGGAGCACAATCCAGTGCTATCATAAAGACTTTATTCGGAATTGGCAAATGAAATGGATTGGATTCAAAGAAATATATAAATCATTTATTAACATATTTACCAAATGAAGATACTTTAGAAGAAAATGAGATTCTGTAGGCTTATTTGCCATAGAATAAAAATATAAACTTTTACGTTGAATATGTCAACTTATCTTGATATAATTAGTAGTATCAAATAATAATTAAAGAAGAGAAGATTTTTTTGTAATTAAAAAGGAGAAAAACATTATGAAAAAAAATATTAATAAAGTACTGAAATATTCTATTCGTAAGCTATCTATTGGTATTAGTCCTATAGTGATAGGAACATTGATTTTTGGAAATTATATCCCAGGAAATATTGCAAAAGCAGGAGAAATAACTTTTAAATATGTAGAAGAAAATGAATTAAGCGAAAAAGAAAAAGAGTTAATAAAGAGAGAAATACCAGAAGAATACAAAGAGAATCAAACATATTATTTGGTATATAAGAAGATAAATGAAAGAGAAGAACAGTTATTACCAAAGACAGGAGATAGTACAGCGCCACTCTATGGATTAGGTATAGGTACAGTAGTTATAGCAGTATTGTTAATATCTAGAAAAAATAGAAATAGAGTATTAAGTGTATTATTAATTGGGGCATTGGGACAAAGTGTAATAGTTCCTTATGAAACATTTGCTTTAGAAAATAAGTTATTGAAACATTATAATATGTCAAAAGAAGTAAATGATAGTACACAATTAAAATCAGGTATAATTCATATACCAGGATATAAGTATGTAGGATTTTTAGAAGATGGTGATATAAGAGGCGCATCAATAAATAAAGAAACAGAGCGTATAGAAGGAAATGGTGGTACAGAGGAAATTTCGAAAGGGACATCCTTAGTGCAAGAAAACTTACCGGAGTACACAGGACCAGTGTCGACAAAAGGAACGCAAGAGTTAGGTCACGAAGGAGAATCAGTAGTTCGAGAAGATACTCCAGAGTACACTAAGCCAGTAGCAACAAAAGGAACACAAGAACCAGGACACGAGGGAGAATCAGCAGTTCGAGAAGATACTCCAGAGTACACTAAGCCAGTAGCAACAAAAGGAACACAAGAACCAGGACACGAGGGAGAATCAGCAGTTCGAGAAGACTTACCAGAATACACAAACCCAGTGGCAACAAAAGGAACGCAAGAGTCAGGACGCGTTGGAGAATCAGCGGTTCGAGAAAACTTACCAGAATACACAAACCCGGTGTCAACAAAAGGAACACAAGAGCTAGGACATGAGGGAGAATCAGCAGTTCGAGAAGATACTCCAGAATATACTAATCCAGTGGCGACAAAAGGAACGCAAGAGCTAGGACATGAGGGAGAATCAGCAGTTCGAGAAGAGACTCCAGAATATACTAATCCAGTGGCGACAAAAGGAACGCAAGAGCCAGGACGCGAGGGAGAATCGGCAATTCGAGAAGATACTCCAGAATATACTAATCCAGTGTCAACAAAAGGAACGCAAGAGTCAGGGTATGAAGGAGAGTCAGCGATTCAACCAGAATTACCAGAGTACAAAGTTGCAGAGGAGAAAAAAGGAACACAAGAAGCAGGACACGAGGGAGAATCAGTAGTTCGAGAAGACTTACCAGAATATACAAACCCAGTGACGACAAAAGGAACGCAAGAGCCAGGGCACGAGGGAGAATCAGCGGTCCACGATTTACCAGAGTACACAAATCCAGTGTTAACAAAAGGAACACAAGAAGCAGGACACGAGGGAGAATCAGTAGTTCGAGAAGACTTACCAGAATATACAAACCCGGTGTCAACAAAAGGAACGCAAGAGCTAGGGCATGAGGGAGAATCAGCAGTTAACGAATTTCTAGAGTATACTGATCCAGTGTCAACAAAAGGAACGCAAGAGCCAGGACATGAGGGAGAATCAGCGATTAACGAATTTTCAGAGTACACTGAACCAGTAGCGACAAAAGGAACGCAAGAACCAGGTCATGAGGGAGAAGCGACAGTCCGAGAAGATACTCCAGAATATATTAAGCCGTTAGAAACAAAAGGGACACAAGAACCAGGACATGAGGGAGAAGCGACAGTCCGAGAAGAAACTCCAGAATATACTAAGCCATTAGCGACCAAAGGGACGCAAGAGCCAGGGCGTGAGGGGCAATCAGCAGTTTACGAATTTCCAGAGTACACTGACCCAGTAGGGACAAATGGCACACAAGAACCAGGACACGAGGGAGAATCAGCAATTCAACCGGAGTTACCAGAATATACAAAGCCGATATCTGTTCATACGGTGCAGAGTATAGAGGAGGAAGTGTTATCGATAACAAATGAACTTCCAGAATATAAACTTCCAGTGTCAACAAAAGGAACGCAAGAACCAGGTCATGAGGGCGAATCAGCAGTAACAGAAGAACTTTCGACTTTAGAAGTTACTACAAGAAATAGAACGGAAACAGAAAATATCCCTTATACAACAGAAGAAATTCAAGATCCAACACTTCTGAAAAATCGTCGTGAAACTGAACAACAAGGTCAAGCAGGAACACGTACAATTCAATATGAGGATTACGTCGTAGATGGTAATGTTGTAGAAACTAAAGAACTATCACGAACTGAAGTAGCTCCGGTGAACGAAATCGTTAAAGTAGGAACACTTGTGAAAGTTAAACCTACAGTAGAGATTGCAAAATTAACAAAAGCTGAGAACAAAAAATCTATAACTGTAAGTTATAACTTAACAGACTCTACATCGGCGTATATCTCTGCAAAAGCGCAAGTTTTCCATGGAGACAAATTAGTTAAAGAGGTGGATATAGAAAATCCTGCCAAAGAGCAGGTGATATCAGGTTTAGACTACTACACACCTTACACACTAAAAACACGTTTAACTTATAATCTAGGTGAAAACGATGAACAAAGTACAGAAACATCAACTCAAGCTTTCCAATTAGATTATAAGAAAATAGAAATTAAAGATATTGATTCAGTAGAATTATACGGCAAAGAAAATGATCGTTATCGTAGATATTTAAGTCTAAGTGAAGCACCGACTGATACGGCTAAATACTTTGTAAAAATAAAATCAGATAGATTCAAAGAAATGTATATACCTGTAAAATCTATTACAGAAAATACGGATGGAACTTATAAAGTGACGGCAGCTGTTGATCAACTTGTAGAAGAAGGTGCAGAAGGATATAACGAGGACTACACATTTAATTTACCTAAATCTAAAGCGGAGCAACCGGGAGTTTACACATCGTTCAAACAACTTGTAACAGCGATGCAAAGTAACTTAGCAGGTGTATATAAATTAGCTGCAGATATGACAGCCGATGAAGTAGGGCTACCAGAAAATCAAACAAGTTACATAACAGGAGAATTTACGGGAACATTAGTAGGAGCAGAAGGAAGTAAAGCATATGCTATATACGACCTGAAAAAACCACTATTTGACACATTAAAAAATGCAACTGTAAAAGATTTAGATCTTAAAAATACACAAGTGGATAGCAAAGAAAATGCCGCAGCAGTAGCAAAAACAGCAAACAATGCCACTATCAGCAATATGGCTGTAGAAGGAAAAGTATCAGGAAGAAAATCTGTAGCAGGATTAGTAGTAGATGCAACAAATACAAGAATAGAAAACAGCTCATTCAGCGGAAAACTAGTCGCTAATCACGCGGATAACAATGCGAATTACGCAGGAGGAATCGTCGGTAAATTAACTGGTGGAAATGCCAAAGTTGATAAATCGAAAGTTGATGCAGTCATCTCTACGGCTGCTCGTAACAATAACCAAACAGCAGGAGGAATCGCAGGTAAATTAGAAAATGGAGCGTTAGTAACACGTTCTGTAACAACAGGTAAAATCTTAAATGGTCGAGGATATTCGAGAATCGGAGGAATAGTTGGGTCTACTTGGAAAAATGGTCGAGTAAATGATGTTGTGAGTAACGTAGATGTAGGAGATGGATATGTTATTACAGGAGATCAATATAATGCAGCAGAGGTGCAAAATGCTGGTACCTCTATTGACAATAAAAAGCGTGATATGTTCGCAACAAAAATATCAGAAGAACAATTAATGGCTAAGATTGCTTCTTATGGAATAACAGTAACTCTTGATGATACTGGACAAGACCTAAAAGCAAACTCAAAAGAAGTTGACTATACAACATTGAGTAAAGCGCAAGTTGAAAGAAAAGTAGCTTATAACAACATAGAAAAATTAATGCCATTTTACAATAAAGAGCTAGTTGTTCATTATGGTAACAAAGTAGCAACAACGGATAAACTTTATACTACAGAACTACTAGACGTAGTGCCAATGAACGGAAATGAAGTAGTAACGGATATTAATAATAAGAAAAATTCAATCAATAGAGTTATGTTACACTACAAAGACAACACGGTAGAATACTTAGATGTAACATTCAAAGAAAACTTCGCAAACAGTCAAGTAGTTGAATATAGTGTTGCAGAAAAAGGATATATATTCACACCAGAAGCATTCATATCAGATTATACAGCGATAACTAATAATGTACTAAGTGAATTACAAAATGTAACGTTCAGCTCAGAAGCTACTAAGAAAGTGCTAGGAGCGGCAGATGACGCAGCGTTAGATAACTTATACTTAGATAGAGAATTTGAGGAAGTTAAGACTAATATAGCAGAACACTTAAGAAAAGTATTAGCAATGGATAAATCAATCAACACTACAGGAGATGGTGTAGTTGAATACGTAAGCGAAAAAATTAAAAATAACAAAGAAGCATTTATGCTGGGACTTACATACATGAACCGTTGGTACAATATTAATTATGATAGTCTGAATACGAAAGATTTATCAGTGTACAAATTTGACTTTAACGGAAATAATGAAGCTTCAACGCTAGACACTATCATCGCTTTAGGAAATAGCGGACTAGAAAACCTACGAGGACCAAATACGACAGGTCTATATGCGAGCACACTAGCACCACTTAAAGGAGAAGATTCAGTCTTTGACTTCGTAGAAGCATATAGAAAACTGTTCCTGCCGAACAAAACAAATAATGAATGGTTTAAAGATAATACAAAAGCATACATAGTAGAAGCGAAATCAGATATAGAAGAAGTTCGAGAAAAACAAGTATCACCAACAGCTGACAAGAAATACTCAATAGGAGTATATGATAGAATATCAGCACCAAGTTGGGGATATAAGAGCATGATACTGCCACTATTAACGATGAAAGAAGAGAGTCTGTATGCAATATCTACTCTATCAACATTAGCCTTCGGTAGCTATGAACGTTATCGAGACAGAGGAGCAGACGGAGCTATTCTATCAGGAGAAGCCCTACGACAATATGTTAGAGGAAAAGTAGATCAATCTGCGAAATGGCAAAGAGATCATTATGACATTTGGTATAAAGTTCTAGCCCCAGAATTTAAAGAAAGATTATACCGTGCAGTGCCGGTAACAGATGCATTTGAGGTGAAAGATACAAATGGTAGAGGATATTGGGCAACATTATCAGACAAAAACATAGACTCTATCTACAGCTTCTTCGGGCCAGCAGGTAAATACCATACGCCAAGACCGAATGCAGGTGCTTATGCGACAGGAGTAGAGGCGTACTTTGTAAGTGATAGACTGTTAGACCAGTACGGAACATCTGTTTACAGTCATGAGATGGTGCATAACTCAGATGGAAGAGTCTACTTCGAAGGAAACGAGCGACGTGAAGGACTAGGAGCAGAATTATACGCACTAGGACTACTTCAATCAGCGGACAGTGTAGATAAAGAAGCGATAGTATTAAACACAGTCTTCAAAGGAGATAAAGACTCGAAAACTCGCTTGCACACATACGATCCAACAGCAAGATTCACCTCTGAAGAAGAAATTCAACACTACTTACACGGAATGTATGATGTGCTATACACGCTTGATGCAATGGAAGCTAATGCAGTATTAACGAAAAGTGACGCGGTTAAGAAACAATGGTTTAGAAAAATAGAAAACTACTATGTGCATGACGATAAATATAACAAAGACACACATGCAGGAAACAAAGTTCGTCCATTAACAGATGGAGAAGTAGCAAGATTAACAACATTGAACTCATTAATCGAAAATGACATCATCAATAGACGTGCTTACCGCGATGAAAGTCAACTTGAAAGAAATGGTTATTACACAATAAGTATGTTCTCACCTATCTACGCAGGACTAAGTAATCCAAACGGTGCGCCTGGAGATGTAATGTTTAGAAAAACAGCATTTGAATTATATGCCGAAAAAGGATACCACAAAGGATTCTTACCTTACGTATCTAACCAATACGCGGCAGATGCACTAGCAGAAGGAAGTAAAACATACTCAAGCTGGTACAAACGTGATGTTGCTTTAGTGACAGACAATTTAGTATTGAAAAAAGTATTTGATAATCACTATCCAAACTGGGTAGAATTCAAAAAAGATATGTTCAACCAACGTATCAGTAAACAAAATAATCTAAAAGCGATTACGATTCAATATGAATTAGGAAAACCTAATAGTACAACAGAAGTAACTATCTCATCAGCGCAAGAGATGCAAGCTCTAATTGATGCGGCAGTAGCACACGATGTAAAAAACATTAAACGTGCAACAGAAAATGTCCCATCAAGTTGGGTGCACTTACTAAAACAAAAAATCTACAACGCGTATCTACGTCTGACAGATGATTTTAGAGAATCAATTTATAAATAGTCACTGTATAAGGTATTCAAGTGATTATGAAATGATATAGGTTTCTTTTCAGTGAACAGATAAGTTAAAGGAATAATAGGATTCTTATCAGATTTTAGATATAAGAAAAAGGCTCTTTGTCAAGTTTGGATAATAGGAAAAAATTGTTCTAGAAAATCTAGGCAGCAAGGTGCTGCTTAGATTTTTCTTGTTTTCACTAAGTTGGATAGTATTTTTGTGTTTAGAAATAAATAATCTAGGTAAAATTAAAATATGTAATCTAGAAGTGACTCGATAAAAGTATGATTTCTTAAGAAATAAGATTTTATTGAGTCACTTCTTTCAGAGTGTTATAAAATATCTGAAAACCTTTTATAAAGTGAATTTACAATAACTACCTGCTTCTATGAGTTATAATATACACTTTTTAAAAATTTAGGACTTTTGGATAAATCACATTCTCATCTAAGTTAGCACACCATCTTTTAGTATCAAATTAATTTTACGAAGTACTAAGATAGAATCAAGATTTTTAAAAATTAGAACTCGTTTAATAGTATAAAGAGAATTTAAAATAACGTAATAAAGTTAGATAAATATCTTTTCATGATTATTTAGTCTCAATTTAAGTTCCTGTTATAAAATTAGTTTAGGGTTAAATTCTAATTTTTTATTTAAACTGGAATTTACTTTGGGAATTAACATAATTATTTTACTATATCTTAAAAATATATTTATTTGAATAGATTGTTGTAATTTGATATAATACATTGATAATATTTGTAATATATAATCATAGAAATTAGTGATTTAAATAGAGAACATAATAGGAGAGAAATTATAGTGAATCGAAACATTAATAGTAAAATAATAAAGTATTCTATAAGGAAGCTTTCTTTAGGTGCTGCCGCGGTGATTGTGGGAGCATTGATTTTTGGAAATTATACCCCAGAAAATATTGCAAACGCAGGAGAGATAACTTTCAAATATGTAGAAGAAAATGAGTTGAATGAAAGCGAAAAGGCGTTAATAAAGAGAGAAATACCAGAAAGATATAAAGAAAATAAAACGTATTATTTAGTATATAAGAAAATTAATGAAAAAGAAGAAGAAAAGTTATTACCGAATACAGGAGATAAATCTATACCACTTTATGGATTAGGATTGGGAACTGCGGCGTTAGTTGTATTATTGATTTCTAGAAAAAATAAAAATAAAGTATTAAGTGTATTATTAATTGGAGCATTAGGACAAAGTGTGATAGTTCCTTATGAAATATTTGCTTTAGAGAATAAAATATTAAAACATTACGATGCAGTAAAAGAGGTAAACAACAGTTTACAATTAAAAGCAGGGATAATTAATATCCCAGGATATAAGTATGTAGGATTTTTAGAAGATGGAGATGTAAGAGGAGTATCAATAAACAAAGAAACAGAGCGTATAGAAGGAAAAGGTGGTACAGAGGAAATTTTGAAAGGGACATCCTCAGTACAAGAAAATACACCAGAATATACAAATCCAGTGTCGACAAAAGGAACACAAGAACCATGGCGAGAAGGAGAATCAGCAGTACGAGAAGAAACTCCAGAATATATAAACCCAGTGTCGACAAAAGGAACGCAAGAACCAGGGCGAGAAGGAGAATCAGCAGTCCGAGAAGAAGCTCCAGAATACACTAAGCCGATAGCGACAAAAGGAACGCAAGAGCCAGGACGCGAAGGAGAATCAGCCGTTAACGAATTACCAGAGTATACTGATCCATTAGCGACAAAAGGAACGCAAGAGCCAGGACGCGAAGGAGAATCAGCCGTAAAAGAGAATTCACCAGAATACACAAATCTAGTGGCGACAAAAGGAACGCAAGAACCAGGACGTATTGGAGAATCAGCGGTTAACGAATTACCAGAGTATACTGACCCATTAGCGACAAAAGGAACACAAAAACCTGGTCATGAAGGAGAGTCAGCAGTTAACGAATTCCCAGAATACACAAATCCAGTGGCAACAAAAGGAACGCAAGAACCAGGACGAGTTGGCGAATCAGCTGTTCACGACTTACCAGAGTACACTGCTCCAGCAGTGGCAAAAGGAACACAAGAGCCAGGACGCGAAGGAGAATCAGCTGTTCAATCGGAGTTGCCAGAGTACAAAGTTTCAGAGGAGAAAAAAGGAACACAAGAATCAGGACAAGTTGGTGAAGCAATGTTTCAACCAAACTTACCAGAGTACACTGATCCAATAGCGACAAAAGGAACGCAAGAACCAGGACACGTTGGAGAATCAGCGATTCAATCAGACTTACCAGAATACACTAAGCCACTAGAAACAAAAGGAACGCAAGAACCAGGATACGTTGGAGAATCAGCGATTCAATCAGACTTACCAGAATACACAAATCCAGTGGCAACAAAAGGAACACAAGAACCTGGACACGTTGGAGAATCAGCGATTCAATCAGACTTACCAGAATACACTAAACCACTAGAAACAAAAGGAACACAAGAACCTGGACATGAAGGAGAGCCAACAGTCCGAGAAGAAGCTCCAGAATACACTAAGCCGGTAGCGACAAAAGGCACACAAGAACCAGGGCGAGAAGGAGAATCAGCAGTCCGAGAAGAAGCTCCAGAATACACTAAGCCGGTAGCGACAAAAGGAACACAAGAGCCAGGACGCGTTGGAGAATCAGCGATTCAATCAGATTTACCAGAATACACTAAGCCAGTAGCGACAAAAGGAACGCAAGAATCAGGACGCATTGGAGAATCGGCGATTCAATCAGACTTACCAGAATACACTACTCCAGTAGTGGCCAAAGGAACACAAGAACCAGGACGAGTTGGTGAAGCGGTTCAATCGGAGTTACCAGAATACACTAAGCTGGTAGCGACAAAAGGAACACAAGAGGCAGGGCGTGTTGGAGAGTCAGCAGTCCGAGAAGAAACTCCAGAATACACAAATCCAATAGTGACAAAAGGCACACAAGAACCAGGACGCATTGGAGAATCGGCGATTCAATCAGACTTACCAGAATACACTACTCCAGTAGTGGCCAAAGGAACACAAGAACCAGGACGAGTTGGTGAAGCGGTGGTGCAATCGGATTTACCAGAATACACTGACCCAATAGCGGCAAAAGGAACGCAAGAGCCAGGACGTGTTGGAGAATCAGCGGTTAACGAATTACCAGAGTATACTGATCCAGTAGCGACAAAAGGAACACAAGAACCAGGGCGTGTTGGAGAATCGGCAGTCCGAGAAGAAACTCCAGAATACACAAATCCAGTAGCAACAAAAGGCACACAAGAACCAGGACGTGTTGGTGAAGCGGCAGTCCGAGAAGAGACTCCAGAATATACTAAGCCATTAGAAGCAAAAGGCACACAAGAACCAGGCCGTGAAGGAGGATCAGCGGTTAATGAATTTCCAGAGTATACTGATCCAGTGGCGACAAAAGGAACACAAGAACCAGGACGCATTGGTGAAGCGGCAGTCCGAGAAGAGACACCAGAATATACTAAGCCACTAGCGACAAAAGGAACACAAGAACCAGGGCGTGAAGGAAAACCAGCGGTTTACGAATTTCCAGCATATACTAATCCAGTAGGGACAAACGGCACACAAGAACCAGGTCATGAGGGCGAATCGGCAGTAACAGAAGACCTTCCTACTTTAGAAGTTACTACAAGAAATAGAACGGAAACAGAAAATATTCCATATACAACAGAAGAAATTCAAGACCCAACACTTCTGAAAAATCGTCGTAAAACTGAACAACAAGGTCAAGCAGGAACGCGTACAATTCAATATGAAGACTACATCGTAAATGGTAATGTAGTAGAAACTAAAGAATTATCACGAACTGAAGTAGCTCCAGTGAAAGAAATCGTTAAAGTAGGGACGCTTGTGAAAACAAAACCTGTTGTAGAGATTACTAATTTAGTAAAAGATGAAGATAAAAAATCAATAACTGTAAGTTATAACTTAACAGACTCTACATCGGCGTATGTTTCGGCTAAAGCACAGATATTCCATGAGAATCGATTAGTAAAAGAAGTAGATATAGAAAATTTAGCGAAAGAACAAGTCATAACAGGGTTAGACTATTATACACCATATACAATTAAAACACTTTTAACATACAATTTAGGTGAAAATAATAAACAAAGTACAGAAATATCTACAAGAGATTTCGAATTAGAATATAAGAAAATAGAAATCAAAGATGTAGATGCAGTAGAATTATATGGTAAAGAAGATGATGGACGTTATCGTAGATATTTAAGTTTAGATAAAGTGCCGACAGGAACTGATAACTATTTTGTAAAAGTAAAATCAGACAGATTTAAAGAAATGTATTTACCTGTTAAATCTATCACAGAAAATAGTGATGGAACATATAAAGTGACTGCTGCGGTAGATGAATTAGTAGAAGATAGTACGAATGGTTATAAAGAAAATTACACATTCAATATAGCGAAATCAAAAGCAGTACAGCCAGGGGTATATACTTCATTTAAACAGTTGATAACAGCAATGAGAAGTAATATGGCAGGGACATATAAATTGGCATCCGATATGACAGCAGATGAAGTTGGCTTAACTGATAATCAAACAAGTTATTTATCAGGGGAATTTACAGGTACGCTAATTGGTACAGATGGAAGTAAAGCATATGCAATCTATGATTTGAGAAAACCATTATTCGATACGTTAAGAGGAGCGACAGTAAAAGACCTAGATGTTAAAAATGTAGATATAGATAGTGATGAGAATGCTGCAGCAATAGCTAAAGTAGCAGATACTGCGAAAATTAGTAATGTAGCAGTAGAAGGGAAAATATCAGGAAGAAAATCAGTAGCAGGACTAATAGTTAGTGCAACAAATACAACAATAGAAAATAGTGCATTTACTGGTAAACTTGTTGCGAATCATACTGACTCTAGTGCCAAATATGCTGGAGGAATAGTAGGGAATCTAACAGGAGAAAATGCAAGTATTAATAAATCTAAAGTTGATGTTAAGATATCTTCTTCATCTCGTAATACTGATCAGGTTGCCGGAGGAATAGTAGGTAGATTAGAAAATGGCGCATTGGTATCTAATTCGGTTGCTACTGGAGAAATAAGAAATGGTCAAGGATATTCTAGAGTCGGAGGAATAGTCGGATCTACTTGGAAAAACGGTCGAGTAAATGATGTTGTGAGTAACGTAGATGTAGGAGACGGATATGTTATTACAGGAGACCAATATAATGCAGCAGAGGTGCAAAATGCCGTTACATCTATTGATAATAAAAAGCGTGATATGTTCGCAACAAAAATATCAGAAGAACAATTAACTGCTAAGATTGCATCTTATGGAATAACTGTAACGCTTGATGATACGGGTGTAGACTTAAAAGGTAATGAAAGAAAAGTAGACTATACAACACTAAACAAAGCACAAAGTACTAGAAAAACAGCGTATAATAATATTGAAAAACTAATGCCATTCTACAATAAAGAATTAATTGTAAAATATGGTAATAAAGTAGCTTCGACTGATAAATTATACACGACAGAATTATTGGATATTGTACCGATGAAAGGTAATGAGATAGTAACAGATATTCATGCAAATAAAGGTTCTATAAATAGAATTATGTTACACTTTAAAGATAATACAGTAGACTATTTAGATGTAACATTTAAAGAAAACTTCAAAAATAATCAAGTAGTAGAATATAATGTTGCAGGTAAAGAATATATATATACGCCAGAAGCCTTCATATCTGATTATACGGCAATAGCAAATAACGTTTTAAATGAACTACAAAGTGTAGCACTTACTTCAGATGAAACTAAGAAAGTATTAGGAATAACTGATAATGCAGCCTTAGACAATTTATATTTAGATAGAGAGTTTGACAAAGTAAAATCTAATATAGCAGAACACTTAAGAAAAGTCTTGGCTATGGATAAATCAATTAACACAACAGGAGCAGGTGTAGTTGAGTATGTGAGTGAGAAAATCAAGAAAAATAAAGAAGCATTCATGTTAGGTCTTACTTATATGAATCGTTGGTACAATATCAATTATGATGATATAAATACAAAAGATTTATCGACTTATAAATTTGACTTTAATGGTAACAACTCGACTTCGACATTAGATACAATTATAGAATTAGGAAAGAGTGGTCTAGAGAATCTACAAGGAACGAATACGGTAGGATTGTATGGAAACTACCTTGCTCAATTAAAAGGAGAAGATACGGTATTTGACTTTGTAGAAGCATATCGCAAATTATTCTTACCAACTAAAACTAATAACCAATGGCTAAAAGATAATTCAAAAGCCTATATAGTAGAAAGTAAATCAAGTATAAAAGAAGTTCGTGAAAAACAAGAAGCGGCAACTGCAGATAGTAAATATACGCTAGGTGTATATGATAGAATATCAGCTCCAAGTTGGGGTTATCGTAATATGTTGTTACCACTATTGACGCTGTCAGAAGAATCTGTATACGTAATGTCGAATCTTTCTACACTAGCATTTGGTTCATATGAGCGTTATAGAGATAACGTAAATGGAAAAATTTTATCAGGCGATGCTTTACGTACTTATGTAAGAGGACGAGTTGACTTAACAGCCAAAAGATTAAGAGATCATTATGATATTTGGTATAATCTTCTAAATGCAGAAGCTAAAGAAAGGTTATTTAGATCTCTAATAGTTTATGATGGATTCAGAGTTAAGAATGAAGCAGGAGAACTTTATTGGGCAAGATTAAATGATAAAAATATTGCTTCGATAAGAGACTTCTTTGGCCCAGTAGGAAAATGGTATGAAATTCGCCCTACAGATGGAGCATATGCGAACGGAAGTGCGATGCATTTTGTAACTGATAGATTATTAGATGATTTAGGTCCAACGGTGTACAGTCATGAAATGGTGCATAATTCAGATTCTAATATTTATTTTGAAGGTCATGGTCGAAGAGAAGGACAGGGTGCAGAATTATTTGCGCTTGGACTTCTAGAATCAGCAGAGAGCCTTTCTTCTCATGGATTGGTGCTTAATACAGTTTATGAAGGGAATAAAGATGACTTAAACAGGGTGCATGCTTATAATCCAGTTGAACGCTTTAATTCAGATGAAGCCATTCAAAGCTATATGCATGGTTCATATGATGTTTTATATACACTTGATGCTATGGAAGCAGCAGCGGTATTAGGACAAAGTAATGATGTTAAGAAAAAATGGTTTAGAAAACTAGAAAACTATTATGTTCGTGACCCTAGGTATAATAACGAAACTCATGCAGGAAATAAAATCCGTCCATTAACAGATGAAGAAGTCGCACAACTAACAACGTTAGAGTCATTAATAGACAATAATATCATCAACAGACGTGGCTATGATGACAATAGAGAGTATAGACGAAATGGATATTATATGATAAATATGTTTTCTCCTGTATATTCGGCATTGAGTAATTCAAAAGGAGCACCAGGAGATATTATGTTTAGAAAGATAGCTTATGAACTACTTGCAGAAAAAGGTTATCATAAAGGATTCCTACCTTATGTATCTAATCAATACGCGGGAGAAGCATTCGCTAGAGGAAATCGAACGTTCTCGGCTTGGTTTGGTAGAGATGTTGGATTAGTAACAGATGAATTAGTACTAGAAAAAGTATTTGATGGTGAATATGAAACATGGGGAGACTTTAAGAAAGAAATGTTCTATGAGCGTATAGATAAACAAGATAACTTAAAACCTATAACTATCCAGTACGAATTAGGAAAAGCGAATAGTACAAAAGAAGTAACTATAACATCTGCGGAAGAAATGCAAGAGTTAATAAATGAAGCGGTAGCAAGAGATATTACTAATATCGACCGTGCAACAAGCCATGCTCCAGCAAGTTGGGTACATTTACTTAAACAAAAAATCTATAATGCATATCTTCGTATTACAGATGATTTCAAAGATTCTATATATAAATAATATAATTATATATAAGATTTATTGAGAAATATATTCACGTAATAAAACGTAGAAAAAAATTCTAATACAAAGACATGAAGAATCCTCCTTTTACAAGTTTTCCTGTAAAAGGAGGATCGTTATATATTAGCTCTTTGAAAAGTGCGGGGCATGGAAAAATAAAAGTAACTCTCTAAAAACAGGGTAGTATTAAAAGAAAATAAAACCATTTTTATTTAGAATTGAAAATATCTCTCTAAAATTTGGGGGGGTGGAGAGCTATTACCTTTTTAGATTGATCTTTTCTATTTTTTACACCTCGAATTCTAAAAAGAGACGAAAAAATATTGATTATAAACAATCCCAGTTAAATAATACCTCTTCGAAGTTTAGATGTTCTAACTTTTCTTTATTAATAAAGAAGTTGGCGACACCAGAATCGCCCCACATAATTCCACTGCTGTTAGAATCGTTATCCCAGTGGCTTTCTACTTGAAGTAAAGTAATACCGTATGCATCTTTTTCTTCCGGATTACGAGGATCCCACTGAGTAAATGTAGGATAAGCACCTATAGCATGGTCTACACCATTAAAAGCTTTGAATAAAGTATCGAAAACATCGCGTTCTAAGTCATCATACAAATCTTCTATATTTTCATCAGGGAATAACTCGTGTATTGTTTTTAATGCTATATCTTCAAAAAGAAAATCAGTTGAAGTAATTGTAGATATACCTTTTTCGAATTTTAATGCGAAAGAGGTATTTTTTTTGTTGAATGGTGAATATTCCTCACTATTTTCTTCATCTAATAATTTATACTTGGTAAGAATACTTTCCTTTGTTATATTATCCTCAATATTCTTAATATATTTAACGCAATAGTCTTTTTTATTACCTAAACCGAAATCGTCATTTCTGCTAATCCAAAATTGTAATAAGCCGTCTTTTGGATATAGAGTATTTTCAGGTAAGTCGCTACAGTTTATTTGAGCAAGTAATGCTAGTTGATTGCCATTTGAATCTTTAGGGGTATCCTCATCTGTTGAGACATATGGAAGGCCTCCGAATTTACTATCTGTTAAATTAAGTGAATTATTTTCTTTTATAACAATGTTTATGCATTCACGACTATTATTTTTTTTAATTTCCTCTATAACTATGTTAATATCTTCAAGTGTAATCATAAAGAACCTCCATTATTTGTGTTGTTTATTTAAATGTTGTATTAATCAAATTTTAAGACTTTTGGGTTAATCCCTTGACCACGATAGTAAGTTAATTATCTTGTATTAATTCTATGTTTTGATTATGTTGAATACTTATAAGAATAAGGGTATTGCGCGTTGTTAATAAAATTTTTTATTAATACAGTAGTTTAATGGTATCTATTGTAATGGTAAGAATTCTACGTTCTAATTCTAACACAATTAATTAAAATTAGCTAATGATGGGAGTGACTTAAAAATCGTGATTTCTTAAGAAACAAGATTTTGTCGAGTTCCCTCGTACAGTTTATTAGATATCTAAAAAGTTTTTATAAAGCAAATTCAGATATCGCTAAACCACGGTCTCTATGAGTTATCATACACGCTTTGTTAAAATTTAGGACTTTTGGATTCCTGAAAAAGAGTATATTATAAGTTTTTTAAATAGGAAATATTCTAAATTATATATTTAAAACAATAGATTTAAAAGTATTTTTATAACTTCTTAAACATTTAATGATACATATCAAGTATTTAAAGTTTTTATATTATGATAAGTTGAAAGAAAGAAAATTAAAATGAAATAAATTATAGAAAATTTAGAGGTTATTTCTATAAAAATTACATTTTTTCTGTAGGCGATAATTGGTATTATCTATATATAGTGACATATAACGGAATAATACTATAAAAAAGAAAATTCTTATAAGATAAATGATTCTTTTTTCTAGACAAAATCTTTTTAATTTGGTAAAATTATTGGTATAAAATATATTTTATAAAATAAGTTTTTAATAATTTATTTATAACTATTTTAATAGCAAAAAAAATGATAAAAATTTAATTTTCTATGAAATATTAAGATTATCGTTGATTTTGCATGTTTATATTTATTTAATTTAGGAGGTAATACATGGTAGGAAAAAATAATCACTATTTAAGAGATACCAAAGATGGTACTAAGGTAGAGTCATATTCTATCAAGAAGTTTAAAGTTGGTGCAGCATCAGTAGTAATTGGTGCTAGTATCTTCTTTGGTGCTGGCGCAGTAGCTCAGGCTAGTGAAGAAGTATCAAACAACACAACAGCGGACAATATAACGAATGCTGGAGATAAAGAAAATGTTCCAACTACACCAGTAGCAACGGCGCAACCAGTAGTTAAAGAAACTACTAAAGAAGACGTGGCAGCAGGATTAGCGGCAAGATTAGGTGGAGAAGCTAAAGCTTTAGATAAAACTAAACTTGAAAAATACATTGCAGAAATCGAAGCAAAATTAGCTAACGGAGCATACGAAAGCAAAACAGAAGAGAGTGTTACAGTATTAAAAGATGAGCTAAAAGCAGCGAAAGATACATTAGAAAATGCAACAACTCAAGAAGAAATTACAAAAGCTTACAGTAAATTAGTAACTACAGCGAACACTAAGTTAAAAGCTAAACCTGTAGAGAAAAAAGTAACTCCAGCAGTAGACACTACTAACGGAAAAGAAACTGTAGGTAAAAAAGCAGAAAACACTGAGAAAAAATCAGAATCTAATTCAATCGAAAACACAGGATCTAACGATTCACGTAATGGTCAGGCAATACCAAAGGGAATCCAGTTTAGAGCGCCAATTGCCTATGCAGGAGATGTTGAAAAGACTCGTTTCGGGAATGAGGATTCCTATATTACGAGTGGTGTTTCCGATTCAACAGACGGAACAACTGCCCAAAGAGCCACTTCTCGTATTATGAACTACAGAGCTAAATTTAATAAAGACAGTACGGGTAAAATCACATCTGTAGACTGGCAAGTTTTTTACAATGACCATCTAGAAAATTTAGATAGAAGTTATGGTATGAGAGGAGAGGTATACCGAAATTATATTCAAATTCCTAAAGAAGTGAATATGCCGACGGCGATTAAACGTTTGAGATACACTGCTGTAAGAAAGCTTCAACGTGGACAATATAAACCTGTTTTTGCACGAGAAACCGAATATATGTCTAAGTACGTGACGTTTGATACCCCAGAGCCAGCAGAAGTTGACAAGGTTCCACTTGCCAAAAATGAAACCTTCGCTGCGAATAGCTGGGATAAGAGCATTTCTCGAGGGTATGATACTCTTCATAACAATACAAGTTTCTATTTCAAAGATGCAGCATCTAAGGTTCCTGAAACAAAAGCTCTGGTTGATGCTAATGCCCTAGAAGGAAACCGAGTTATCTGGGATCAGTCCAATACAGGTGGGGACATGCGAGATGGTTTTGTATGGGAGTTTACAACAACAGTTCCTGATGGAACAACCAATGAGCAGTTGAAAAATATGAAAGCTGTAATGGGGATGTTTCGTGCTGGTACAGCAGGGGTTGACCACGGTGTCCACACAATCGCAGCTAACCCTGTGAATCTATCAAAAGCTGATGTTACTCCTCTAACTGTAAAAACTCAAACGGTTAAAGTTGGACAACAACCAAAAGCAGAAGATTCAATTGCTAACTTCAAAAATCTTCCTGCTGGGACAACGGCAGCCTACACAACAACTACTGTAGATACATCGAACCCAGGAACTGTAAGACCAACAGTACGTGTAACATACCCAGATGGTTCAACGGAAGAAAAATCAGTAGATGTAATTGTTGAAAAAGAAGCTGTGGTAGCTAAACCAGTTATCAATACAAACTTGACAGGTAAAGCTAAGACTAAGACACCGAT
>ERZ772769.110-NODE-110-length-19891-cov-4.95362_pt1 | contig 19891 bp, 18 predicted proteins | sample MGYA00580987_ERZ772769 | MGnify/ENA primary metagenome ERZ772769 (study PRJEB29015, sample SAMEA2738043) | human oral metagenome | biome: human oral; feature: human-associated habitat; material: saliva | place: China | collected 2234 ...
TTACGTGCTGTAACGAATTTACCTTCTTTACCAGCAAATGGAGAGTTATTAACTAAGAAAGTCATTTGTAATGTTGGTTCATCGATGTGAAGTACTGGTAATGCTTCTTGGTGATCTGTTGGACAAACCGTTTCCCCAACGTTAATATCATCCATACCACTTACTGCAACGATATCCCCTGCATGCGCTTCTTGAATTTCTTCACGTTTTAATCCAAAGTAACCAAAAATCTTAGTTACACGGAAGTTTTTAACTGATCCGTCAAGTTTCATAAGAGAAACCGATTCTCCTACTTTCATACTTCCACGGAATACACGTCCGATACCAATACGTCCAACATAGTCATTATAGTCTAATAACGCAACTTGGAATTGAAGTGGTTCGTCTCTATTATCTTTTGGTGCTGGAACGTAATCAATTACTGTTTCATATAAACATTGCATGTTTTCTTCTTGCGCACTTGGATCACTCTCTAAAGAAGCTGTTCCGTTAATTGCTGATGCATAAACAACTGGGAATTCAAGTTGCTCATCATTTGCACCTAATTCGATAAATAAATCAATAACCTCATCTACTACTTCCTCTGGACGGGCTGATGGTTTATCAATTTTGTTTACAACAACGATTGGTTTTAAATTTTGTTCTAAAGCTTTTTTAAGAACAAAACGTGTTTGAGGCATTGTTCCTTCATAAGCATCTACTACTAAAAGAACACCATCTACCATTTTCATGATACGTTCTACTTCTCCACCGAAGTCTGCGTGTCCTGGTGTATCAAGAATGTTAATTCTTTTACCTTTATAATCAATAGCTGTATTTTTTGCTAGGATTGTAATTCCACGTTCTCTTTCTAAATCGTTAGAGTCCATAGCTCTTTCTTCTACGTGCTCGTTTGAGCGGAAAATTCCTGATTGTTTTAATAGCTCATCAACTAGTGTAGTTTTACCGTGGTCAACGTGGGCTATAATCGCTATATTTCTAACATCATCTCTTAATTGTACTGACATTTTTATCTCCTTGTTCTTACTTTATAAAATATATGTAATCTTAAAATTCATATTTTATTTAATCTAACTTATCAATAATACCACTATTTTCCTTTATTGTAAACAAATATACTAGCGAAAACACTTTATTTTAAGATATTTTTTTTCGTTAACACTTTCATTAAAAAAAGAAGACCAAGTATAACTCGATCTTCCTTAATACTATTCTTTTATTATGGGTGTACTGGAATCATCCATCCAAGTACTCCTGTAGATTGAAGTGCGATAATAGCACACACAATTATTAACAGGATGAAACTGTGTTTAACTGTAAATTTAAGTAAGTCTGGCTCTTTTCCTACTAATCCTACAGCAGCTGCTGCTACTGCGATAGATTGTGGAGAAATCATTTTACCTACTACTCCTCCAGATGCGTTAGCCGCTACTGCTAATAGTGGATCCATTCCTACTTGGCTAGCTGTAACTTGTTGTAATTTAGCGAATAATAAGTTAGCTGACGTATCAGAACCAGTGATGAATACTCCAATCCATCCAAGTGCTGGAGATAATACTTTGAACGCTGCTCCAGTTGCTGCTAGAGCATAACCTAGAGTATTTGACATACCTGATGCGTTCATAACATATGCAAATCCTACAACGAATGAGATTGTTAATAATGCGATTTTTACTTCGCTGAATGTTTGAACAAAAGTTGCTCCTGCATCTTTCCAGCTAATTTTAATAATAAATTTAGAGATTAATGCTGCTACTAAAATTGCTGTACCAATTGAACCTACTAGGTCAAGTTTAAATACTGCTGCAATTTCTTTTCCTGATACTGAACTAATAATATTATTGTGAATAAATGGTACCTTCGGATTTAAAGCGATAGTTTTGAAGAATGCTTTAGAAGATTTCATTGTCCAAATGAAGATTACGAATGTTAATACAACGAATGGTGACCATGCTACTAATACTTCTTTTAAACTATGTTTTGGATGTGCTGTATTTGCATCAACTTCTTTTTCATCTGCGAATCTCCAAGTTGTTTTTGGTTTCCAGAATTGAAGTAATACAACCATAGAAATTAATGATACTAATGATGAAAGAATATCAGGTAATTGTTCACCCATATAGTTAGAACTTATGAATTGTGCTATCGCAAATGATCCACCTGATACTAATAATGCTGGCCATACTTCTAATGTTTTCTTGAATCCAGCCATGATTAATACTAGGTAGAATGGAATAAAGATAGACACTAGTGGTAATTGACGTCCAATCATCGCTGCAATTTCCGCTGCTGCGATTGGAGATCCATTAGCGTATGTAGTTAATCCATCCATTGCTGTTACCGGTGCTCCTACAGCTCCGAATGCTACTGGCGCTGTGTTAGCGATTAAACAAACACCTGCTGCGTAAAGTGGTCTAAAACCTAAACCTACTAATAGTGAGGCTGTGATTGCTACTGGTGCACCGAATCCTGCTGCTCCTTCTAAGAAAGCTCCGAATGAGAATGCAATAATTAATGCTTGGATACGACGGTCATCCGTTAATGAAGTAATACTATCTCTGATAATATCGAAGTGACCAGTTTTAACTGTCATTTTGTATAAGAATACTGATGTTAAGATAATCCAACCGATAGGCATAACCCCGTATACCATACCATGTAATGTTGAGAACGCTGCGAATTGGAATGGCATTTTAAAGAATAAAATTGCAATTACAATCGCTACTAATAAAGTTAATAAACCTGTTAGCCAACCTTTAACTTTTAATCCTGCAAGTGCTACTAAGTAAAACACAATAGGAATTAATGCAACAAGTGCAGAAATATATAAATTATCAGCCACAGGCTGTAATAACTGAGTGAATTTTTCCATGAATACACTTCTCCTTTGTATAAATATATTTTGTTTGGTTTGTGAAAATCTATTATTATAAATAACAAAGTTATATATTAACTAAAAATCAAATATTGTAATAATTCATCTTTATTTTATTTTAGAATAAAACCTACTTTTTTGCTAAATTAGATATATAACAGTTTTTTATCTGTTCTATTTTTTATTATTTATACCACATATTCGATAGTATTTATTTAATGATTTTCTTGATTACATTTAATATTGTAGCACGCTTTCATTTAAATGTAAAGCGTTTTTTTAGTTATTTTTACAACATTTTTAAAAAATCCTTATTTATCAATGGAAAAACTATACTTTTTTTTGAAAATTTTTCCTAACTTTTTTTATAACAGTTCTATAAATCATTTTATCAAATTTGTTTTTTTCAAAATTTAATATATGTTACTATTATTTTTGTACACTATATATAAAAAAAACATATCGTAGTTAATATTAATACGATATGTTTCCTTTGTTTAACATGTAATAATATGTAGTTTTTTAATATCTCTGCTTATCTTTTAAAACACGATTAATTTCTTTATTTGCTTCTTTTTGCTTCAATACATGACGTTTATCGTAGTTTTTCTTACCTTTAGCAACACCGATTAAAAGCTTTGCATAGCCATTTTTAATATAAAGTTTCAACGGAACAATACTCATCCCTATTTCATTTTGCACATTTGTTAATGAAGCAATTTGTTTTTTCTTTAATAATAATTTTCTTACTCTTAATGGTTCATGATTAAATCTATTTCCCTCTTCAAAATGAGAAATATGCATATTGTAAACAAACATTTCTCCTCGCCTTGTTTGACAGTATGAATCTTTTAAATTGATTCTTCCTCTACGAATAGATTTAATTTCTGTACCTGTTAAAACTAATCCTGCTTCAAAAGTTTCTTCTATAAAATAATCATGATTAGCTTTTTTATTTTGGGCAATAACTTTTATTTCTTTATCCATAATCTAATCCTCTATTTTTTACTAATTAATGATTTGTGTTTCAATATTTTAAAGTCTATTTCTTGATTTTCTAAATCAACATTTGCTACTTTAACAATTACTTCGTCTCCAAGTCTATAAACTTTTTTCTTTCTACGACCAATTAATAACATATTTTTCTGATCATATGTATAATAATCATCATTCATTGCCTTAATATGCACTAATCCTTCAATATTACTTCGTTCAAGAGTAATAAACACACCAAAGTTCGTAACACTTGAGACAATACCTCTAAATGTCTGTTCTTGATATTTTAACATATATTCACATTTTTTCATTCTATCGACTTCACGTTCGCAATCAACCGCTCTTTTTTCATATTCTGAAGAACTCTCAGCTAAATCCGGTAATCTAGTGATAAAATTATCTATAGTTTGATCAGATACATCACCATTAAATAAGTAAGTTCTAATCATTCTATGTACCAATAAGTCTGGATAACGTCTGATTGGTGATGTAAAATGCGTATAATATTTCGTAGCAAGTGCAAAGTGACCTATATTATTTATTGAATATCTAGCTTGATTCATAGTTCTAAGAAGAATTGTTGAAAGCATAGTTTCTACAACTTCCCCTTTAAATTTTCTAAGCATATTTGCTAACATATAAGGTTCAATCTCTTCAATTTTACCTTTTGTTCTATAACCAAGACTTGCAGCAATATCAAAGAACTGTCTTAATTTTTCCATTTTAGGCTCTTCGTGAATACGATAAATAAATGGAATTTGCATCCAGTAAAAATGCTCTCCAATTACTTCATTAGCACTTAACATAAAATCCTCAATTAGTCTTTCTGATATACCTCTTTCACGAAGAACAATATCTAAAACTTCTCCATTCTCATCAACCACTACTTTTGATTCCGGTTTATCAAAATCAATAGCGCCTCTTGTTTCTCTATTTGCACGAATTTTTGTTGATAATTCTAACGCTGTCTTCAGCATAGGTACATATTCTTTGTATTCATCTATCGTTTCTTTATTATCTGCATAGACTTCATTAACTTTTTTATAAGTCAATCGTCCTTTAGATTTTATTATAGCTGGATATATATCGTAACTTTCTGGATATCCTTTAGTATTAAAATCGATATCACAACAAATTGTATAACGTAATATATGAGGATTTAACGAACATATGTTATTAGATAATTTTCTTGGTAACATTGGAACTACTCTGTCAGCTAAATAAACACTACATCCCCTATTGGCCGCCTCTTTATCTAATGGACTATCTTCCGTCACATATCTACTAACATCAGCTATAAATACTTTTAGACGATAACCTTTTTTAGTTTTAACTACCGAAATAGCATCATCTAAATCTTTAGCATCATCCCCATCAATGGTAACCACCATTTCATTAGTACAATCTCTATACTTATCTTCTAGTTTAATTTCATCACTTATTTTTTCAGTTTGTTCAAGAACATCCTGAGGGAATTCATTTGGAATATTGTGTTTATAAATTACTGAAAGAATATCAACCCCCGGGTCATCCTTATGACCAATTGATTTTATAATAATCCCTTTATGATCCTCAAAACTTACTTTTGAATAGTCTGTAATTTCTACTAATACCTTACTACCATCAACTAAATTAAAGTTTTTAGCATTTGTTATTTTTATATATTTTACAATATTTTTATCATCACTTTTTACAAAAGAGAAAAACTTAGCATTAGTTAATGTACCTACTGTGTATTTAGTATTTCTTTCCAATACTTTTTGGACTATTCCTTCAAGATTACGATCATCCTTATACACACTATCTACTTTTACTAATACAACATCACCCGTCATGGCACTTTGTGTGAATCCTTTAGGAACATATACCTCTATTCCTAAATCTGCTGAATAGACAAAAGCAAAACCTTTTTGATGTAATCTAATAACCCCTTCAATTTCTAATGCTTCTTTAACATAAAGAAACTTCTCATTTGGTAACTGAGTAATTGCAAGTTTTCGTTCTAACTTCCCGACATTTTTTACTAATTCAACAAAATCCTTTGCTGATTCAATATTTAACTTTTCTTTTAAATCTTCTATACTTAAAACTTTTTCTTCTTTAAATATTTTTTCAATTTTTTCTAACATATAATCCTCCTTAATTTAGATTATACAACATATAATTATTTCTATAAAAATAAACCTAAAATGAAATTACATTTTAGGTTCATTATCTTTAGTCTATAATTTTAACCAAGTAAGACACACTAGTGATATAAAAAATATTAGTCCTAGTACTACTGTAATTCTTTGTAAAACTAATTCAGCACCTCTTACTTTTTGTTTTCCAAACAGTTCTTCTGCTCCACCAGTTAATCCAGAAAGACCTCCAGATTTACTTTCTTGTAATAAAACTACTACAATTAGCAGAATACTGCTCACTATTGCCATTGTCATTAAAAAAGTGTGCATACTCTCCTCCTAAAATAATCATTCGTTAATACAATATAACTTATATTAACACATTTTTTCAAAAAAAGCAAATTTATTAAACAATCTTGGTGAAGATAATTCTTCCTGAAGATGTTTGTAAGACACTTTGTACTTCTACTTCAACACTTTTACCAACTGAACGTTTACCATTTTCAACAACGATCATTGTTCCATCCTCTGTATAAGCTACACCTTGATTACTCTCTTTACCTTCTCTTAATACCTGAACTTTCAATCTTTCCCCTGTTGTTAACATCGGTTTGACAGCATTACTTAAATCATTTACATTAAGCACTTTGATAGCTTGTAAAGTCGCAAGTTTATTAAGATTATAATCAGTTGTAATAATAGCACATTTATATTTTATAGCATAGTCTATTAATAAATTATCCACACCCTTATGCTCATTATATTTATACTTATTATCGATTTCAAGATCAATTTCTCTCATTTTTTGAAGATGCTCAACACAATCTAAGCCTAGACGACCTTTTGCACGTTTTAATGGATCTTCAGAATCCGAAATCAGCTGTAATTCTTTTAGAACGAATTCTGGAACAATAATCTTACCTTCTAAAAACCCAGTTTTCGCAACATCTTGAATACGTGAATCAATTAATGCACTCGTATCCACAACTTTCGATAAAGTCTTCTTTGTATTAACTTTTGGTTCTTTTTCTTTAGGTTTGTTCCCAAATTTGAATGCCGTAAAGATATTTAAAAATTCTCCTTCACGTCTATATCCTAATACCAATCCTAAGTATCCAAAGACGATATATACTACAGCAGAAATAATCCTTCCCATTATTCCTGCACCTGCTATAACGTCTACCCCTGACGAAAGTAAACTAGCTAGAAGCAGACCAAGAATTAATCCAATTGTAGTAAATACAATTTTTTGGATTGGTGTATTCGTTAGACGATCTTCGATTCTTTTTAACATTGCTACGAATCTATCTGAAAATAATAAAGACACTAATACAAAAACTACTGTAGTTCCAATTGTAACAACAAGTCTTAACATCGTCTCACTCAATGATGCAAAAATATTATAGTATATCAATGCACTAGTTGAAAGTGTTCCTACTGTTATTCCTAGAAAAAAGGAAATAATAATTAAAACTTTTTTCAACATAAAAATCACTCCTTTTATTATTTAATTTGAGATATAAAATTATTAATAATGCTTTAATAATAATACATTAGAAAGTATAGAGATATAAAACATCTCTTCTATCTATTCTACTACATTCTACTTAAAATTTACATAACTAAATCAAAAAAATTAAAAATTTTTTTAAAATATTTTTATAAATTTTAATACTAAGAGATGAATAAGAAAATCATATTAATAATTTCCTCACCCATCTCCTATAATAGTTAGAATACATTGCTAAATGCAATATCAAGACATTCACGAATATCTTTTACTGGTATTATTTCAATACCCTCTGGAAAATCAGCATTTTTCATATTACCAACTGGAACAATTACTCGCTTAAAGCCGTGTTTTTTAGCTTCATTTATCCTCTGTTCAATTCTACTAACTCTTCTTACTTCTCCAGTTAAACCGACTTCTCCAATGAAACAATCATTCATATTTACAGCGATATCTTTGAAACTTGAAGCTACTGCCATCACAACCCCTAAATCAACTGCTGGATCATCAATTTTAACTCCACCAGAGACTTTGACGTACACATCTTGTTGTTGTAATAAATAACCAGCTTTTTTCTCTAAGACAGCCATTAATAATATTAACTTATTATATTCAAGTCCAGTAGAAATTCTCCTCGGATTATTAAATGCTGTTGGTGTAGTTAATGATTGTATTTCTACAAGAAGTGGTCTACTACCTTCCATAGTGCTAATTATAGTTGCTCCAGCAAGGTTTTTACTTCTTTCTTCTAAGAACATTTGAGACGGATTCACCAAGTCTTCAAGACCACTGTGTTTCATCTCAAAAATACCAATTTCATTAGTAGACCCAAAACGGTTTTTAACCGCTCTTAGTATTCTATAACTATGTTGACCTTCACCTTCAAAATAAAGTACCGTATCAACCATATGCTCCAACATACGTGGACCTGCGATTGTTCCCTCTTTAGTAACATGACCTACTATAAATATAGCAATATTTAAACTCTTAGCAATCTTCATAAGTTGTTGAGTACATTCTCTTACTTGAGTTATACTACCAGGTGAATTCTCTAAATTAGGATTGTAGATTGTTTGAATAGAGTCAATAACTAAAAACTGTGGTTTAATTTTCTTAACAACTTGATAAATTAAGTTTAAGTCTGTTTGTGCATAGACAAAAAGTTCATCGGTGTTATTTTTCAATCTATCAGCCCTAATCTTAACCTGTCTTACAGATTCTTCACCAGTAACATAAAGAACATCGTGTTCCTTTGCTAAATACGCTGATATTTGAAGTAATAGTGTAGATTTTCCAATACCTGGATCTCCTCCTAAAAGTACCAAAGAACCACCAACAACGCCTCCCCCTAGAACTCTATTTAGTTCACTGCTATCAGTAAGAGTCCTTGGTACATCCTGTGTAGAAACTGATTTTAGTTTCCCAGCTTCTACACGCTCTGTATCGTTTGTTTTAACTTCAAATTCTGTATGTTTTGTCGCTTTTTTTGCTTCGACTACTTCTTCCATAGATGCCCATTTTTTACAATTTGGACATCTTCCCATATATTTTAAACTTTGGTAACCACAGGCATTACATTCATACTTAACATTTACCTTCGCCATAACTACCTCTTAGTCTTCTTTACAACAAAACTATCTTTTTTATAATCAATATTGATTGTTCCAGTTAATTCAGGATTTTGCAATAATTCCTCACTTAACAAGTCTTCAATATTTTTTTGAATACTTCGTTTTAATGGACGAGCACCGTATTCTTTAATACTACCATCTTCAACAACCTTAGCCATTGCTTTTTTAGTAAGTTTAATAGTAATGTTTCTATCTTCTAATCTCTTAGATAAACCATCTATTAATAATTCTGAGATTTTTTCTAACTCTTCTTTTTCAAGAGTTTTGAAGACAATTATATCATCTATTCTATTTAAGAATTCTGGACGATATTGTTTTTTCAATGCTTCCATCATAGTGTTTTGAACATTTTTATAATCATTCTTAATTGAATCACTTCCTCCAAAACCTACGAATTTCTGATCGTTAAGCTCACTTACTCCAACATTCGAAGTCATTATTATAATAGTATTTTTGAAATCTACCACACGACCAGCAGCATCTGTTAAACGACCATCATCTAATACTTGAAGTAGGATATTAAAGATTGATGGATGTGCTTTTTCAATCTCATCAAATAATATTACAGAATATGGTTTTTGACGAACTTGTTCTGATAGTTGTCCTGCTTCTTCATGACCAACATACCCAGGAGGAGCTCCAACTAATCTACTAATTGAATGTGGTTCCATATACTCACTCATGTCAATTCGAATCATATTATCTTCAGAGCTAAACAATGCTTCTGATAAGCTTTTGGCAAGTTCTGTTTTACCTACCCCAGTAGGTCCTAAGAAGATGAAACTTCCAATTGGTCTATTCGGTGCTTTAAATCCACTTCTCGCTCTTCTAACTGCCTTAGCTAAGCTCACTACCGCTTCATCTTGGCCAATAACACGCTTATGTAGAATTTCTTCTAATTTTAATAGTCTTTCACTTTCAGTTTCTGTTAGTTTTGTAACTGGAACACCAGTCCAAGCTGCAAGAACTTCTGCTATATGATCAGCAGTAATCTTTATTTTATCTTTCGATAAACTATCTTGCCAAGATATTTTAAATTCTTCAATCTTACTGATTATCTTATTAACTTCATCACGTTTCTTAGCTGCTATTTCAAATTCTTGGTTTATTACAGCTCTATCTTTTTCTTTATTTAAACGACTTAGTTCATCTTCATATTCTTTTAATTTTTCTGGTGATTTATAATATCTTAATTTAACTTTTGAACATGCTTCATCAATTAAATCAATTGCTTTATCTGGTAAACATCTATCTGTAATATACGTAGTACTTAATTTAACCGCTGAATCAATAGCTTCATCTAAAATTTCTACATCATGGTGTTCTTCATACTTATGGCGTAAGCCTTCAAGAATTTTAATTGAATTTTCAGTACTTGGTTCTTCAACCTTAATTGGTTGGAAACGACGTTCTAATGCTGCATCTTTTTCAAAATATTTTCTATATTCCTCAGTAGTTGTAGCACCTATACATTGAATTAAACCACGAGACAAGGCGGGTTTAAGAATATTTGATGCGTCTGCACTTCCTTCACTTCCCCCTGCACCAATTATAGTATGAATTTCATCTATAAATAGTATAATATCACCTGCATCTTCAATTTCAGAAATAATGTTTTTTAATCTTTCCTCAAATTCACCGCGATACTTAGTTCCAGCAAGCAATGTTCCCATATCGAGTACCATCACTCTTTTACCTAGAAGATTACTAGGAACATTTTGAGAAACAATTCTCTCTGCTAATCCTTCTACTATAGCTGTTTTCCCAACTCCAGGCTCACCTATCAACACCGGATTATTTTTAGTTCGTCTATTTAAAATTTCAATCATACGTGTAATTTCTTTATCACGAGCTAATACAGGATCTAATTTATTGTTAAAAGCATCTTTTGTTAAATCTTTTGCCAAAGAGTTTAGTGTTTTAGTTTTTGCTGAGCTATTATCTGATCCAGCTATTTTCTTAAATCCTTCATATAACTTAGATACTAGTGCAAGATTTTTTTTCACCAAATCCAATAACTCATCAACTATCACATCTACATTTACACCTAGTTTATCAGTTAATAGACGGACTGCTGTTCCTGTTTCTTCTTCTAGTAGTGATAATAACAAGTGCTCACTTGTAACAACAAAACTAGAAGTATCATCAGCATATCTTTGACTATTTTCTATCGTTCTAACAGATCCGTTAGTATAATCAATCTTCATTAGAACATTACGATAAAAATCTGTTCCTTCTAATTCCGCTTCATAAAAGTCTACTACACTTTTTCTAAAATCATCATAGTAAACACCATGTCTGTTAAGCATTTTACATGATATTGTATTTTGCATACTTAACATAGCTAATAATAAATGTTCTGTTCCTACAGCTTTAACTCCAAAATCATTTGCTTCTTCTTTTGCTGTTGTTAATACCATAAGGGCCGTTTCATTAAATCTTATATACATAACATCATCCCCTCTTATTATACTTTATATTTGTTAAGAATCTGATTGTCAAATCCTTAATATTCGATTTTGTTTGATTAATCATTTCTTCTGCACTATTTTCATCGATATAATCTAAAAATTCATTATGAACGGATGAAATAATTTCTATACTATCGATAAAATGATTGTAATCAAATTTATCAATATATTCTTTTTCGAGTAGTATTTTAGCTAATCTCATAGCTTCTTCTACTTCTATAATTTCATTATCTACAGTTTCAATCAAGTAATCTATATAGTCTTTATTTGTGTGGAGAGTTATTTTTGTGATTCTTATAAATCCACCTCCACCTCGTTTACTCTCAATAATAAATCCATGTTCTGGTGTAAATCTCGTTTTTATTACATAATTCAATTGAGATGGTACACAGTCAAATTTTTGTGCTACATTACTTCTTTTTATAATTATATGATCTTCTGTAGCTTCTTTGAACAAATTCATAATATATTGTTCAAGTATATCTGTCATATTATTATTCATAATAAGGGCACCTCCTTTATTGACTAAAATTGACCTTTATTAAATTATACTACATATGGGGTATTTTGTATACAAAAAACATTGATTTTTAGGCATATATAAATAAAAATGAACGACTCAAAAATCGTGATTTAAAAAAATCTATTCTTCCTGAGTCATTCATTATAATTCTATTTTCTAATTAAAGTATTTAGATTAAAAATATTTATCTCTATTAGTTAGTTATTTTTTTGTTTTGATTTTCTATTAAAAATCAGATTCATTACAATCGCAACAATTGTACCTAATACAATACCACTATCAGTAAACATACGGATAAAGCTTGGTAATTGAGCAAATGCTGTAGGAACTGTTGTTACACCTAATCCTAAACCAACAGAACAAGCAATTATCATAAGATTTTCTTGTTTAGCAAAATCAGTATTCCCTAACATTTTCACACCATATGCAAGTACCATACCAAACATACTAATCATTGCCCCTCCTAGTACTGGTTGAGGTACGATTGTAGCTAAAGCACCAATTTTTGGAATTGATCCAAAAACTAGAAGTAACAGTACCATAACATACATTACTTTTTTACTTTTCACACCTGAAATTTGTACAAGTCCTACGTTTTGAGAATAAGTAGTATATGGGAAGGCATTTACTAATGATCCAATCATAACCGCTAATCCTTCCGCTAAATATCCTCTTCTTAAATCAGGTTCTTTAACCTCTTGATTACAGATATTTCCTAGGGCATAATATACACCAGTCGATTCAATCATACTAACTATTCCAACTATAACAAATGTTAAAATCGCACTTATATTGAATTCAAAACTAGCGAACTTAAATGGTGTTGGATGTTGGAACCAACCTGCTTGAGTAACTTCTGTTAAGCTTACCATTCCCATAAAACTAGCAATAATAGTTCCTGATACCAAACCTAATAAAATTGCTATTGATTGAATAAATCCAGTAGTAAATTTATAAATTACTAAAATAATTGCAAGCGTAGTACATGCCAATACTATGTTTTTTGGATTTCCAAAATCTTTCGATCCTTGTCCACCTGCAATATAATTCATCGCAACTGGTACTAATGTAATACCTATAATTGTTACAACACTACCTGTAACTACTGGTGGGAATAACTTAGCCACCTTAGCAAAAAATGGTGCTATTACAACTACCACTAACCCTGAAACAAAAATTGCTCCATACATAGTTGGTAATCCTGAGCTATTTCCTATAGCTATCATCGGCGCAACTGCTGTGAAAGTACATCCAAGAACAACAGGTAACCCAATACCTGTAAATTTACCTTTATATACTTGTAAGAATGTTGCTACCCCACACATAAAAATATCAACTGACACCAAATAAGTTGTTTGTTCTGCTGAAAGACCTAGGCCTCCAGCAACAATTATCGGTACAATTACCGCTCCTGCGTACATCGCTAGTACGTGCTGTAAACTTAAAATAAAAGTTTTCAAGATTCTTTTCTCCTTAGTTATATATTATTTTTGACAAATATAACTATATAAATACAAAAAATCACCTATAATTACTTATAGGCGATTTAAAATTCTACTACAAATAGTTGGGAGTGACTCAAAAATCGTGATTTCGGGGAAATCGATTTTGTCGAGTCACCCCCGCACAGTTTATTAGATATCTAAAAAGCTTTTATAAAGCGATTTTAGATATCAATAAACCACTGCGTCTATGAGTTTTCTTGTAAACTTTTTTAAAATCTAGGATTTTTGGGCCAACTCCAATAATATTATAATAAGAATGCCCATAGTCATCAAATTTACGGTCTGATGGTAGAAACTTGCAAGCCATATTCTTGCCTTTATATGTGCTATATTTTGTCTGTACAATATATAATAACAATTTTCAAAATGATTTTCAAGTGTTATCTATTTTTTCTTTTACATTTTCATCATTAATAAAAATTTATACTATATGTATGCTAATTATTTATTCTATTACCTTTAATTTACCTCTAAAGTCATCTAAACTTGAGTATCCTTTTTCTTTCATCACTTCTTGAAGTTCTTTAGTTAGTCTAGCAAAAACTGAAACTCCTTCCTTATGGAGAGTTGTTCCCACTTGCACTAAATCAGCACCACATAGAATATGTTCAAATACATCTTTACCGTTTATAACTCCACCAGTTCCAATAATTTTTATACTAGGATTCAAGCGTTCCCTAAATGCACGAACATTAGCTAATGCTGTTGGTTTAATATATTCTCCACCTAGTCCACCAAATCCACCTTTAGGTTTGATAACTACTTGTTCTTTATCTAAATCAATATATAAACCATTTCCTACACTATTTACACTATTCACATATGTAAGAGGATATTTATTAAGAATTTTAGCCATTTCATCAAAATGAGCAATATCGAAATACGGAGGTAGTTTTACCCCAATAGGTTTTGTAAAAAATGTGAATACCTCAGCTAATAATTTGTCAGTAAGTTCAAAATCATAAGCAATCTGAGGTTTTCCTGGTACGTTTGGACATGATAGATTAAATTCAGTCACACCCTCATATTCACTTTCTTGAATTTTCTTTAATAGACCAATATTTTCATCATAACTCATACCTGTTACCGATAAAAACTGCAATTTTGCCCCTGATTTTTGACGTTCAATAACATAATCTAAATAATAATCTAAACCATTATTCGGTAATCCCATTGAATTTATACTTCCTAAAGCAGTATCATAATATCTTGGTTCAGGGTTACCTTCTCTATAATCACGAGTTGCAGTCTTTGTAACAAAAGCCCCCGCTTCACTATTCGCTAGTTCATCTAGTTCCACGATCGTCATACAGTGTACCCCTGATCCATTCATTAATGGGTTAGATAATTCTACATCTAAAAAATCTGTTTTTAACATTCTTCATACCTCCTATGTATACTAGTAACAGTTTACCACAAAACACTCCCAATAACCATTGATAAAATTAGTTTTAGTTTGTATTCAAATAAAAAAGAAGAATTATAGAAAATCAATTTTATCTATAATTCTCCTTATTTAATTTTCTTATCTAAAATAAACAATTCTTAATTATACTTCTAGATACTTAATGATATCTAAATACAAATTATCCATTTTTGGTAAAATGTCTTTTATTCTATCAGAATGTTCTTCTTTTAACCACGAAGTAGGTTTTTCATATAATACTTCTGTCTTATCTTCTCTCTTAATAAGTAATAATTTAAGTGGTAAGTTAAAGCTTAGATATAAGTCATCTTGCATTAGTAATGTTCCTACTTTTGGATTACCAAATACTACATATTGAATATCCTCTAATTCTAAACCAACGTTTTTAGCATATTCACCTTGGTTTATATTTAAAAATTGATGAATGTTATTTTTTTCTAAATATTCATCTACTCTTGATTTTACATTGACAAATTCATCATTAATTAGATATTTTTCCATAATTTACCTCTTTTTTACTATTATTAAGTTTATTTGATTTCATAATACACTAATTATCTACTTTTGTCATCAATTTAGTTTTCAAAAAATTATAAATTTTAACAATTAAGAAGTAGTATTTCTAAATTCACCAATAACCTATCCATTAATATCATCAATAACCTCTTTTAATAGTTCATATGAATGATGCTGTGCTTTTTCGTCATAAATATATGAATTTATCATTAATTCATCGAACTCTACCCTATTTTTCAAATCTAAAATTTGATTTTTCACAGTTTCCTTATTACCAATAAATGAGATTTTTGTCATCTGATCAACAACAGCTTTCTCATGATCAACTATCTCATCATGTTCAAATGCAATTGGCCCAAAATGTGGCACTTTAGTTGTAGCTATATAATTTTTCCAAACCGCTTCTTCCGATTGTACTGGAGGAACCATACCTTGAGGATTACTTGTAATGATATTTAAAAATGATTGAATCTGAGTTGTTGATAATCTTTTTGCTTCTTCATCGGTATCTGCAACAACTGCATTAGCACCTAAAATTACATACGGCTCACTTAAAACTTCTGATGGTTTAAAGTAATGTCTATAAATTGCTACTGCATTTTCCATCATAGCTGGAGCAAAATGCGATGCAAATGAATAAGGTAATCCTAGCTCAGCAGCTACATATGCACTATCAGTACTTGAACCTAGTATGTATAGTGGAACATCAAGCCCAGCAGCTGGATATGCATGAACAGGTCTTGTATCTTTAAAATACCCAGATAGCTCCACGACTTCTTTTTTAAAATCCATCTCTCTATTTGTGTTTCTTCTAATAGCTCGCGCAGTGTTATAATCAGTACCTGGAGCACGACCTAAACCTAAATCAACTCTTCCTGGATAAAGAGTCTCTAAAGTTCCATATTGTTCAGCAACTATATACGGACTATGATTAGGCAACATTACTCCACCTGATCCTACTCTAATATTTTTTGTATTATCTAATGTACGTTGTATTAGTAATTGTGTCGCACTACTTGCTACACTTTTAGTATTATGATGTTCTGCAATCCAATATCTTTCATATCCTAATTCATCAGCCTTTTTAGCTAATTTAACCATTGCGTCAATAGCATCTTTAAAATTCTGCCCCTGTCTTAATGGAGCTAAATTTAAAATTGAAATTTTCATAATTATCACCTCTATTTATTTACCATTTTTAACAACTCATCTACAGCTACAATTCCTAGTTGATTTGCTGCAAGAGGACTGTCTCCAGTTATTAAGTTTCTATCTATATGAACCTGACCGCTTATTGCTTCATTTACTATTTTCGCACCCAAACTTTCTAGCTTTTCAGCTAATAACCATTTTAATTTTCCTGGCATATAGCCAATTTCTTGGTTTGCTCCCTCATCTATACTATCTGGGAAAACAGTCATTTCATAATTTTTAAATAAGAACTCTGATTCATCAATATTTCCTGAAATTAATGCAGCTGGACCATGACAAAGTGTTATGATTTTTTTATTCTCTTTAATTGCCCATTTAAGAACCTCTTTTACTTCTCTACTTTCAGGCAAGTTAATCATTGCACCATGACCACCTGGTATGAAAACACCTGAATAAGGTGAATTTTCTGAAGTAATATTCTCCAAAATTCTATCTAATTTAAGAGGATTCTCAAATTTTTCTATATATTTATTATAAAGCTTCATAACATTTTCATCTTTTTCTGGCATTGCCCACATCTCTAATTTTACAGAGTTTCCTGATAAAGTAACAATATCTATCTCAAATCCAGCAGCATCCATATGTAACATTGGTAATAATGTTTCTACAGGGTGATTACCTGTCGAAAAATACTTTCCATTAGACATTTGTAAATATCTTTCATCTGTCGCTATCATTAAAATTTTATTCTTTTCACCACTATATGTGTTTTCAAATTTAAAACCATCAAAATTTGTCACAGGGCTTGTATATATACTCAAAGAATAGTCTGATGGAAAATATGCATTATGTTCTGCTCTATCTTTTACTGGTTGATTTGTTAATTTTGTCATTTTAATTCTCCTAACTTTTATTTGAAAATATTTGCTTGCACAAACAAGTACATTAGTAAAATATAAAAATCAAAATAATAAATTCTGATTTTATATTTTATCACTATTTCTATTTAATACATCTGTAACTATACTTGTAGTATTTTCTAGGTACTTTTTTCCTTTAGGTGTTAATTTTATACATACACCTCTCTTATCCTCAGCAGAAGAAAATCTTTCTATTACACCACACGTATTCTCAAATTTAGCTAACATTCTTGATGTTGCACTTAAACTTAATGAAATCTTAGTACTTAAATCTGTCATTCTTAATATATTTCCTTCGGTTTCATTCAAGTAATGTAAGCTATAGTATTCATTTAAAGTTATTGGATGCTCTCCTTTTGATAAGGCATCTTCTAATTCAGTACTTATTTGTTTCATATTACTATGAAATGCTATCCATTTATTTACTACTTCTTCATTATTCATTTGTCACCTCTTAATTTACTTGTGCTTACAAGTAAATTAATATTACTACTTTTATTATTAATTGTCAATAAAACAATCTTTTCTTAATTACTACCAGATAAAAATATCCTTTTGAGCTAAATTCTCAATACACTCATCATAGTATGCTGCATCGTGTTCTTTATAAATCGGCTTATTTATTTTATACTCTTTTAGATCGTTGTGAGGAGCACAAATTTTTCCTCTATAATTTTTATCTAGCCATTCTTTACTAACATTATATCCTCTATTCTTCATTTCCTGCATGATTAATTCATGATACTTAAAAAGGAAAAATGGCTTATGTTCAAATACATAATCTACCGTTGCATGTTTCTTACCCCAACCATTTCCTCTTAATGCGCAGCATTCTCTATGTTGACCTAAAAGTTGTTGCCTTGGTAGTTTTGATATTAGTTCTTCATGCCAAAGTCTCATCTTGTCCTCCATTGATAAAAGTAGATTCTTCCAAATATCTATTTGGATATTTCTTTAGAAGATATTTTACTTCATTTATCAAACCTTCTTTTTTATATTTATTATTATGATATTCTTCAATCATTTCAAAAAAATGATCTTTTTCTTCTTTTGTTGCATATTTTTTAAAATATCCCCAGACATAGTCATATTCATATATATTATATATCCTCATATGTGCTTAAAAGCCCTTGCTTTATTGACTTCTCACTCTCGCATTTACCCGTAAAAAAATGCTTTTTCGGGGATATTTGCCCCTAATTTGTACCCCTAAGTCCCTCGCATAAAATAGCCTCCTTATTTTAAGAAGGCTATTTTTATCTTGTATTTCTTAAACAGTCTAGAGTGAACTTATCTCCATCTAATACTGCTTTATATTCACTCATGTAAAATTGATATGATCTATCTTCATCTTCTTCATAGTCTACTTGAAATACTAATTTTTCATATTCATCTTCTTCCATATTTCCTAAATGTGCTTTTAGCTCATCAACTGAATAGCAACAAGTACAGTCGTTAGGATTTTCTTCTGTCCAGTAAGTCACTGTTGCTCCCTCTTCTAATACTAACTCATTAAAAACTATCATCATTTTATCATAATTTCTCATTTTTAGTTCCTCCGTATATCTGATTAATTTATTTGCTACTTGTAGTGTCATATTCTCTATTTTTCTTTTACTATTTCTGTAATCAGATATCAATGAATAAGAGACTCCAGAATCTTTTGCTATTTTGTAACTACTAATTTCACTATTTAATAGTTCTTCTATTTCTTTAATTAATTTATCAACCATATATAAATCTTCTTTCTTTAAGAGGTTTTATTTATTCCTCTATTAACTTACATTTAAAGTATATCACTTAATCGATATATAGTCAATAGTTATTTTAAAATTTTTTAAAAAATTGCATAAAAAAATAAGCCCCTACTTATTAGTAAGGGCTCTAGAATATAGTATTATATATTAATACTAATCCGAAGGTACTTTCATTTTAACATGACTTGATTTTAAAATCAATTATTTTTCTCTCCACGTTCCGTGAGTATCTCCAGTTTCTAAGTTCATAGATGCTACGTAACGTCTTTCTCCACTATTAGAGATGTAAGATAACCATTCATATCCTTCTGCATAACAAAATTCCATATAGTTAAACTCTTCTCCATTTTCGTAAACCCCTACTACTTCTGAATTTAGAGATGGTGCATTTCTAATGTTAAGTTTATCTACTCCTACAGTATATACACGTACTGTTGGTAAGGACTGTAAATCAGTGTTTAATTTAACTTCTCCAGCTTCTGTATC
>ERZ772769.111-NODE-111-length-19780-cov-2.79767_pt1 | contig 19780 bp, 20 predicted proteins | sample MGYA00580987_ERZ772769 | MGnify/ENA primary metagenome ERZ772769 (study PRJEB29015, sample SAMEA2738043) | human oral metagenome | biome: human oral; feature: human-associated habitat; material: saliva | place: China | collected 2234 ...
TTGCGTTTAGCCGCTGATGGCGCCCAAGTTCGTCGTCGTCGTTTATGTGTGTCTTGTCAAGAACGATTTACGACATTTGAAGTGGTTGAAGCAGTTGTTCCTAGAATTATCAAAGTGAATGGGCGTAATGAGCCCTATGATCAAAATAAATTGCGCCGTTCCATTGCATTACCCCTACAAAAACGACCTATTAGTTTGGATGATATTGAGGCGATGATTAGTCGCATCGAACAAAAACTACGTCATACTGGTGAAAGGGAAGTTTCTAGTAAATGTTTAGGTGAGATTGTAATGTCGGAGTTAAAGGCAATTGATGATGTGGCATATGTACGTTTTGCCAGTGTTTATCGCGATTTTCAAGACATTGCTGCATTTCAGGCGGAATTAGCCAGTTTTGCTTCTAAGGATAAATCTGATGAATCTGAGTAAGTTTGACGTCGCTGATTTAAGCCCTATCCAGCCCGAAGATGCTTATTTTATGAACCTAGCCTTGCAACAAGCGCAGCAAGGTGAACTGACGACGCGCCCCAATCCTGCGGTTGGTTGTGTGTTAGTAAAAAATCATCAAATTATAGCGTCTGGGTTTCATCAAAAAGCGGGTACAGCACATGCTGAAGCAGCCGCTTTGCATAACGCTCAATCCAATCAGCAAGATGTTCAAGAAGCTACAGTCTATGTAACGCTTGAGCCGTGTAATCACACAGGAAAAACACCCCCTTGTACTCAGGCATTGATTGATGCTAAGGTTTCTCGGGTGGTTGTAGCTTGCACAGATAGCAATCCACAGGTTTCAGGACTAGGCATTCAAAAATTATTAAAATCGGGAATCAAGGTTACTGTTGGTGTGTGTGAGGATAAAGCTCGTGCCTTAAATGCTGGATTTTTAAAGGCAATGGCGACAAAAATGCCTTATGTGCGTCTAAAGGTAGCCGCTAGCCTTGATGGGCGTACTGCTATGAAAGATGGTGAATCTAAATGGATTACCAGCATTCAATCCCGTCAAGATGTTCAGTATTTGCGTGCTAAAAGTGGTGCAATTATCACAGGTTCAGGTACAATCATTGCCGATAATCCTGCGCTAACAGTGCGTTTTAACGGGCTGGGCACCCCCCTTTGTCAAATTCCTAAACCAAAAATTGTAGTGGTTGACAGACAAGGCCGATTAAATTATCAAGATGATTATCAAGTGTTTACTGATAAAAACACACTATTGTGGCGTGATGAATTACCCAACTTGCTACATATTTTAGCAACCCAATATCAGTGTTATGATGTTTTAGTTGAGGCGGGCAGTAAACTTTCTGGCGCTTTTATTGCTCAAAATTTGGTAGATGAGTTGATTGTGTATCAAGCTCCTTGCCTATTGGGTACAAAAAGCTACCCAATGTTTGAGTTTGGATTGAAAGGTTTGGCTTGGCAAAAACGTTTTGATTTAATTGAGGTCCATCAGCTTGGTGGCGATTTAAAAATGGTATTTCACCCTTTGGCGTAGTTTTAACTAATAGCCAATAAATTGAAAATTAAAATCTGGTTTTTGATTTTGTATTAATAAACTTAATGCCTTCGCCGAACCACACGCGTGTGTAAAACCAAGCGTGCCATGCCCTGTATTTAACCACAAATTATCCACAAGTCTGCCAGTTGGGCCATGTCGGATTTTACCAAAGTGTGCTCGACCAATCAAAGGCACATTAGATGGTGTCATCGGACGAAGTCCCGTCCAATAATTGGGTGTTTGATAATCCAATGCTTCACCAAATAAGGATTGAGTTCGTTTGGTTAAAGCCTGACAGCGACTCAAGGTCAGTTGGGTATCATAACCATGAAACTCCGCTGTACCTGCGACTCTTAAAACATCACTTTCTGGATTAGTAAAGCGGCTCATGACCAATTTATATTCATCATCAATCAAACTAATCTGCGGCACGCCACTGGTGTCTTTGACTGCAAAAGTTGCCGAATATCCTTTTGCTGGAAAAATAGGCAAATATATCCCAATAGGGTCTAACAGCTGTTTTCCAAAACTTGCCAAACACACTACATAAGCATCGCTTTGATGGATAAATTCGTGACAATCGCGCTCTAGACACAAATAGTCAATGAGATTGTTTTTGTGATGGATTTGTTTGATGTGTGTATCAAACAAAAACGTTACCCCAGCCTTTTGACAATGTTTAGCGAGTTCTTGAGTAAAAATATGTGCGTTACCAGATAAATCATCATTTGTAAAGGTCGCTCCAACTAATTTGTCTTGTAATATTGCTAGTGAAGGTTCTAAGTTGATTGCTTCTTTGGGGGTGATGATTTGGCGATAACAGCCTAATTGACTCATACGTTTGGTGGGTCCAAAGGCAGCTTGATATTCTTGTTGATTGGTGTAAAAATGCAAAATACCTTGCAATCGTTGAGAGAAATTTAGTGACAGTTCTGTGATTAGTGTTTTTAAGGCAGCACGCGAATAAAGCCCTAAATTGACCATTTGTACCAAATTTTTGTCTGCTAAAGTTGAGCGGCATTGCCCTAAAAACCGCCAAATAAATTGCCATTGCTCAAAATTGGTACTTAAATGAAACAGCAGAGGCGCTTCTTTTTGCCCTAACCACTTAAATGCTTTTAATGGCGTTGCTGGATTTGCCCACGGTGTGGCATGACAAACTGAAATTTGACCGCCGTTAGCAAATGAAGTTTCAAGTGCAGCGGCGATTTTCTGTCAATTACAGTTACATCAAAACCTGCACAGGTCAGATACCAAGCAGTTGTTACCCCAGTAACGCCTGCTCCAAGCACAGTAATTTTTTTTGGTAAGAGTTTGTTTTTATAGTGATAATTATTGGTATTAGTGACGTGCAACATCTTCCATCAGCTTATCAGGTAAAGGTAAAATTTGACCGATTTTTGCAACGTCTTCAGGCGAGCCGATAACCAAGCTGTCAAAACCATCATCAATTTTAACTTGATTAACAATGTGTACTTTGTTTATTTTTTCACCATCATCAGCCGCTTGATTTAACAATACACGATGTAAAAAAGTTTTTGGACTGGCTTTAAAATATAAACGTGCAATAATTTCTTGACCTAAATAACAACCTTTATCATAATCTACCCCACCTCTTTGGTGTAGTCGCAGCTCTTGGGGTTGAAATAATTGACTGGTTTTGGCGGTAATCCAGTAGTTACCCAAACGAATGCTTAATTTTGCCCAGTCATCAAATCCCTGACTGGGTTTTTCATCAAAATCAGGTAATCCATTAATGATGCTAGGATAAATTTCGCTTGGTTCACTGATGGTTATTTTGGAAAAAGCACCATATTTTTTAATATGTGCTATTAAATCTGTTAAACAGTCAGCCGATGTGATTATCAAAAAATTATCATCGGTTTGTTGTTTGACCCACAAACCAAACTGCACTCTACCCTTTAGGTTACAAATTGCTGTGGCTTGAGCGGTAGTATTTAATTTATTGACATTAACGGTTAGCTGACCTTGTAAAAATTTTGCGGCATCTTTGCCTGTTAAATTGATAGCATAAAACGTTGTCATAATTTGCCTTTTTTGTATTTTTATACCATTATGGGTAAATTTTATGGATTTTCAAGAAAAATTTTATCCCAATCAGCTATAATACTCAATTTTTAAAGGAGATTATGATGTCATTGCCCGCTTGCCCAAAATGTGCTGAAAATTTAACGTATCAAGATGGCGAATTGTATATTTGTCCAATGTGCGCTCATGAATGGGCAACACAAACCGAAGAAGAAATTCAGGTTATTAAAGACGCAGTGGGTAATATACTTCATGATGGTGATAGTGTTACTGTGATTAAAGATTTAAAAGTGAAAGGTTCGAGCAGTTCCATCAAAGTTGGTACAAAAGTTAAGTCAATTCGTCTTATTTTTGATGCACCAGACGACCATGATATTGATTGCAAGATTGATGGATTTGGTGCAATGAAATTAAAATCATCTGTGGTTAAGAAGGCTTAATTGTTGGGTTGAGCAAGTGTGTGTTATAAAGCATTCAAAAGCCATGATATAATGTAAGTAACTAATTGAGTAATAAATAATTGAAAGGGTAGACTATGAGTGATTTTTTATCCATAGATGAACAGCTTGCTTTGATTGAGCGTGGTACTGAAGCCATCTATTCTAAAGAAGACTTGATTAAAAAGCTGCAACAAAATCGTCCCTTGCGCATTAAACTTGGTATGGACCCAACCGCGCCCGATTTACATTTAGGGCATACTGTGGTATTGAATAAATTACGCCATTTTCAGGATTTGGGTCATGATGTACTGTTTTTGATTGGCGATTATACCGCAACCATTGGCGACCCATCTGGCAAAAATAACACACGACCTCCTTTATCTCGTGAACAAGTGTTGCAAAATGCACAAACCTATGCAGAACAAGTATTTAAAATTTTGGATAAAGACAAAACTACCGTGATGTTTAATTCTGACTGGTTTGGTAATATGAATGCAGGTGATATGATTCAGGTCACGGTAACAAGAATGTTAGAACGCGATGACTTTGCCAAACGTTATGCTAATCAAACACCAATCTCTATTCATGAATTTTTATACCCTTTAGTTCAAGGCTATGATTCAGTAGCAATGAAAGCCGATGTTGAGCTTGGCGGCACAGACCAGACGTTTAACGTACTGATGGGGCGTACTTTGCAGGGACGTTATGATGTTGAGCCACAAATTTGCATTACTATGCCAATTTTAGAAGGGCTTGATGGCGTGCAAAAAATGAGTAAATCTTTAGGAAATTACATTGGTATTAATGAACCTGCTGGTGTAATGTATCAAAAAATTCTCTCCATGCCTGATACACTGATTGCGCGTTATTTTGAGCTTTTAAGTTTTAAGCCAATGGATGAAATTGAACAGTTGTTACAAGAGATGCAGCAAGGGCGTAACCCTCAAGAATTAAAACGTATTTTAGCCCTTGAATTGATTGAACGTTTCCATAGTAAAGAAGCGGCTGAAAACGCTCATAAATCGGCAGGAAATCGTTTGGCAGACGGTGAACTTCCGGTGGATTTACCCGAAGTAACCTTGATGCTTCAAGAGGGTGATAAATTGTTCATCACTCAGGTTTTAAATCAAGCGGGACTTGCTAAAAACTCTGCCCAAGCCAAAGACATGCTAGCGCGTGGAGCGGTTAAGGTGGATGGAAGCGTTGTAGATGCCAGTTTTGTATTATCAGCCGGTCAAACGGTGGTGATTCAGGCGGGCAAAAAAGCATACGCTAAAGTTAGTGTGAATTAGATTTGTTTTGTGATTTGATAAATTAAAAAATGATGGAAAATCCAATTTTACAATTAGGTCTGTATCGTCATTATAAAGGTCGGTTATATGAGGTGCTTCATCTTGCTCGTCATAGTGAAACTGAGGAATGGCTGGTGGTTTATCGGGCTTTGTATGGCGATTTTGGAGTTTGGGTAAGGCCTTTGGTAATGTTTAACCAAATGATTGAAGTCGATGGCAAAATGTTGCCAAGATTTGCTCAAGTCATCCAAGGTGAGTTTATCAAACCTACCTATTAATTAACTTAATTAACCAAGAAAATTGCTGGCATACACCAGCAATTTTATTTATACAATTATTTTAATGCATTACCAGTCTGTTGGTGGTAAAAGCTGATCGCCAACACCCAAAGGTATTTCAGTATCTAGAACATAAGCATAACTGATTTGGTCAAATACTTTAAAAATCATGAGTGAACCAGCTTTCTCACTAGGTAAGCGCACAGGTGCATTTTTGTCTTTTGGGTCTGCAACTAATTTGCCTTTGCGAAATACATCCAGAACTTGACCAGGTTTTGCACCTTGTACTGCACCTAAATTAATGGCAACTACATCGTCTTTGCCCGCCATTTTACCCATATCGCCTAAGATACGTGAAATACTACCACCTCGGGTTACTTCAGCAGGTGCTGGATAAAAGACTGAAGGAATGTGTGCATCAACCTCTGAAAATACCCGATCCCCTTCTTTAATGCCATCACCAAAATTTTCAGTAATCTTTAAGCTGTTAATGCCATTGGCTGAGATGTCTGTTACAATGCCACGAGCAACTTCAATGGCTTCTAATCCAACTACTTGACCTGTTCTGATATCAACATAAGGACTGGATTGACGATAAATGCCATAGGTCTGTCCAAGAGCTAATGCAGGGCCACGAGCATAAATTTTGTCACCCACACCCATAAGAAGATGATCCTGTTTGGCAGACAAAACATAAGGTGTGGTTTCAAAGTCTAAGGGGCTCACAATAACCGCACGGTCAAGCCAGTGGCGAATGTTTGATAAAGGAATGGGGGTGATGCTGTTGGCAGTAGAGTTGATGGTAACTTTTCCTGTACCACCTTGCATGTTTCGTTCAATACCAGCGCAGCCTTCACCAGTATCTACACCAACCAAAGTTTTTCCTTTAATGACACACATAATAAGCACATCACCTGGATAAATCAAATGTGGGTTTTTTAGTTGTTTGTTGGTTGCCCAGATTTCACGCCAGCGTGCCGGGTTTTTTAGGTAACGACCTGAAATTGCCCATAATGTATCACCCTTTTTGACGGTGTAACGATTTGGAGCATCTGCCTTGATGGTAGGGGCTGGATTGTTTTTAGCAGCAGCAGGAACTGACAACAATGCCGTACCAAGTACACACGCAGTCATCAGTCCCTTTATCATGGGTTTTAGATTCATTGGTAAATATCCATTGTTATGACATAAGCTCAATAACAAAAGCAAAATCGCTTTTATACTTATCACTTAGTTTAGCATAACAAAAAGATAAATATTAGGTAAGCATTTGTCGCTATTTGGCGTAAACTTTCCGACAGATTTCATCGGCAACCAATTTTGCATCATTATCTAGAACAATCACAAACTGTGGTTTTGTTTCTAAGTCTTGGGTGTGTTTTGGTCGTGGCAGCTCAACATCGCCAACTGCTTCTTTAATTGTTTTGGCAAATTTAATTGGCAGAGCAGTTTCAGCAACCACAATAACCTCATCTTGATTTTGCACATCTTTAGCGACTTTTACACCATCTGCAGTATGTGGGTCAATCAATCGCCCAGTCTCTTGATAGACTTTTTTGATGGTGTCTAAGCGGTCTTGATGGGTGGACTTGCCAGAAATAAATCCATAGTCTTGACGAATTTCATCCAATTTTTCATCTAATCTAAATCCTTCACCTTGCTTAACTTTGGTGAATAATTCAGCAACTTTTTCCCCATCTTTATTTAATAATGTATAAATAAACCGCTCAAAATTAGACGCTTTGGAGATGTCCATTGATGGGCTGGAAGTTACATAAGTTTTATTGCTTGGGCGTGGCTGATAGCTGGCTTTATCAAAGAATTCATGTAAAACATCATTTTCATTGGTTGCAACAATCAATCTGTCAATGGGCAGCCCCATCATTTTGGCAATATGCCCAGCACAGACGTTACCAAAATTCCCTGATGGCACGCAAAAACTTACCTTTTGGCTGTTATCTTTAGTACTGGCAAAATAGCCTTTAAAATAATAAACGATTTGCGCTAAAATTCTTCCCCAGTTGATGGAATTGACGGTGCCTAAACTGTATTTAGCTTTAAACTCATGGTCTTCTTGCAAGGCTTTAACAATATCTTGGCAGTCATCAAACATGCCTTTAATAGCGATATTGTGAATGTTTTTATCATCTAGGCTGTACATTTGAGCGCGCTGAAATTCGCTCATTTTTCCATAAGGCGACATCATAAAAACTTCAATATTCTTCTTGCCTTTTAATGCGTATTCAGCGGCAGAACCTGTATCGCCTGATGTGGCGCCAATAATAGTAAGACGCTGATTTTTTTGATTTAAAACGTATTCAAAAGCATTACCTAAAAACTGCATGGCAATGTCTTTAAAAGCAAGCGTTGGGCCATTGGATAATTTTAATAAATAAATATCATGATATAATTTGTCCACGGGCGTAATGTCATCCGAGCCAAATACATCTTTGGTGTAAGTTTTATCAATTAGCTTTTTTAAATTTTCTTTATCAATATCTGTAGCAAATAGCTGCATAATCTCAAAAGCCAATTCTTGATAATTAAGAGAGCGCCATTTTGTTAGTGTTTTATCATCAATATTTGGATAATATTCAGGCAACATTAATCCACCATCAGGGGCAAGTCCCATTAATAACACATCACTAAATTGCATTTTTGGCGTGTTGCCACGAGTACTGACATAATACATACAAAACCTTCTTTGAAATAATGGTTAAATTTTTTGTAGTAGCGCGTAATAAAAACCATCGCCACCATCAATAGTTGGTAAACATTGCCTGCCAATATCTTGAGCAAAACCCCAATCAGCGTTGATTTTTACTTCTTTGGCATTTGAATGTGTATTTAAAAAATTACCAATCTGTGTTTGATTTTCTGCTTTTAAGATGGAGCAAGTAATATACAACAAAAAACCACCCTTTGCCACGTTTTGCCATAAGTTTTCTAAAATTGCTTTTTGTAGTTGAACAATTTTTTTGATGTCGTTTTCTTGGCGTAATAGTGTAATGTCTGGATGTCGGCGAATCACACCTGTGGTGCTACAAGGCGCATCCAGTAAGATGATATCAAAAGGTTGATCGCTTTTATAAGTGGTTGCATCAGCACTTTGGATGGTTAATTCGTTGTTGATTAAGTTATCAAAACCCAGACGCTGTACATTTTCAAAAACTCTTTTTAGGCGTTTTTCATCGTTATCAATCGCAGTTAAATGATAATGATAGCCTTCAAGTTTTTCTAGCCAATGCGTTAATTTTCCAGCAGGGGCGCAGCAAGCATCCAGTAAGTTTAATGGTTGATTAGATAATTCATCTTGCAGTAGCGCTAAAATATCTCCAGAAATTTGGGCGTGGATGTCCTGAATGGTAGTAAATCCAGCAGAAAAATTAGGTAAATTACCAATATTTTTGCCATCAATTTTAAAGGTTTTGGTGCTGGTTTTTTTATTTAAAACTTCTGTGTTGGTCTGAATGGATTGATGATAAATATTCTGTGCGTCTAAAAGCTTTTGATAATCATGATGACCAATTTTGGTTGTGTTAGCGCGAATAAAAATTGGCGCAATTTGGCGTAAACTTTGCCCGAGTTCAAGGTATTGATGCGTCCAATCTTGCTTTAGTTGTTTGGCAAGCCAATTGGGTAGGCTGTGATTCTTATTAATTTTTTTAAAATATTTATCGCGATTTTTGGCAACCTTACGCAGTATCGCATTTAATAGGCTTGCCCCGTATGGTTTTTTTAACTCTTTAATAGCTTCAACAGTTTGATTGATAACGGCATAATCAGGCGTATTAAGATATAAAATTTGATACAAACCAATATTTAGACCAGATAATAACGAGTTATCAGTAATCGGATTTTCTACTAAGCTTTCACTGATACGGCACAAAGCCCACCATTGGCGAAGCGTACCAAGAATTAATTCGTGAGCAAAACCTTTGTCTGTGGGACTGACCTGTTTTAACAAATCATCAAAAAATGCCGATAAAGACTGTCCATTTTGAATATTGTCCAACCCGATAATGACTTGAGCTCGTGTAGAAAGTTTTTTTGAGTTTGAATTTTTTGTAAAATCAGTCATGACCATCACCACAATTGCCATTGAACACATCGCCGTCATTGACCTTATTTCCATTGGCGATTTCTAATGCGGTTACTGCTTTTGCCCCCGCCCACTGCATGGTGGTAATATTGATTAGATGTTGTGTGCCATCTGTACTTTTACCACACGCTACCAGCAATGCATTTTTGCCAACACTAGCGATGGTTCCCGCCTGCTCTTTGGTGGTTTGGTTTGGTTTGATGGGTTTGGCAGATAAAATTTTAACGCGCTCACCTTTTAAAAACGTATAAGCATTCAACGCTTGAATTGTGCGAAAAATCGTTTGCGCTGGCTGATTCCAATCAATTAGCCCTTCGTTGCTAGTGATTTTTTGAGCGTAATTTGCTTGTGTGTCATCTTGGGGTGTGGCATTTTTTTGATAGGTTGGCAAGTCAGATAAAACATCAACAATTGCCTTGCCGCCCAAAACTGCTAACTTATCATGCAGGCTTTCGGTGGTGTCTGTTTCATCGATGTTGCAGCTAACTTTATAGAGCATATCGCCTGTATCTAGTCCCAACGCCATCTGCATGATAGTAATGCCTGTTTGGTCATCACCTGCCAAAATTGCACGTTGAATTGGAGCAGCACCACGCCAACGCGGCAGTAGCGAAGCATGAATATTTAGGCAGCCTAATCTGGGAATGTTTAATACACCTTTAGGTAAAATAATTCCATAAGCTGCTACAATCATCACATCAGGACGATAAGCTGCTAATGTTTCACGTGAAACCTGACCTGTTTCGTGCTTTAAACTAAAACTGATTGGTTGTTCTACTGGGATTTGATAAGCTAGAGCCAGTTCTTTTACCGCAGAGGAGGTTAATTTTTGTCCACGTCCTGCCTTACGGTCTGGTTGAGTATAAACGGCAACAACTTCAATATTGAGCATTTCTTGGTTGTCTAGTAAGGCTTGCAATGCGGTTTTGGCGAAACTGGGTGTGCCTGCAAAAATTACTCTTAATTTGTCATTCATAAAAAAATTCTCTATCAAATAAACCCATTATAAATGGAAACCATTTTGGGCTAAAAAATCAGCATCTACGTTAGAACAATTATGCTGGTTTGAGATTAAGCGCTCTAGATAACGAGCTACTAAATCTACTTCTACATTGACTAAATGCCCAATTTGCCAGTGTCTGGCGATGTTGGTAAGATTTGCGGTGTGTGGAATGATGTTTAAGCAAACTAGGTTTTGTCTGGGTTTGATGGCATTTGTGGTTAAACTGATGCCATCTAGGGTAATGGAGCCTTTGTCTGCCGTATAGCGCATTAGTTTGTCAGGGATTTGAATTTCTATATAAATAGAACGTGCATCTTTGCTAAGTTTTATGATTTTTCCCACACCATCTACATGACCTGCAACAATATGTCCGCCAAAACGTGTTGTTGGCAACATGGCTTTTTCCAAATTAACTGTATCGCCAATTTGCCAATGTTTTAGAGCAGTTTTATTTAGTGTTTCACGTGAAACATCAACAGCATAATTTTTTCCATCAACCGCTACAACTGTCAAGCAAATCCCATTAGACGCAATAGAATCGCCAAGTTTTACGTCACTAAAATCCATATCAGGTGCGTAAATGGTCAAACGAATATCGCCACCTGTGGGTGTGATGGCAGCGATTTTACCTGTATTTTCAATGATGCCTGTAAACATATTAATTCACTGTGTTAAATTTTCACATTATACAGACTTTCATTTTATTTTTGATAAAAATTGAATGGAGTTCTTGAATTTATTCTACTTCTACGCCAAAAAATTGACACAATTGTAATAATGTACGTGGAACTGGTCGATATTCAAAACCAATTTTCCAACCATCTTTGGTTTTGGCTAGCACAAATAATAAGACGCTATTTGCCGATTGTGTGGGTGTGTATGTATCATCATAAAACGTTTCACCATTTTGTTTGATGATAATTTTGATTGGCGTATCAATTGCAGCATTTTCATGACTGGCTGTTAATAAAAGATATGAAACATCATCATCTTGTTTGTCCAAATCACAGTAAAAACCATCAACAGCATCTGTGTTATTTAATACAATTGTGTCATTTGAAGTGTGGGTTTGTCCATAAAAAATAATATCACCATCATGACGTACTTTTTTGTTGGGGGTGAGTCGCCAAAGCACATTGTCTATATTTTGGCTGCTATGGATTTGAATGTCAATTTTACCTGTCAAAATCAGCTGTGAATTTTGGGGCTGATGTTTTTGTTCTTGCGTGTTAGATGTTACAGTGGTGTGATTGACTGGATTTTTTGGTGATGCTGGTGATGGATTTTTTGGTTGTAAGTTTTTGATTTTGACATAAATTTGTTTGTTTTCTTTTTTGATGTCAAATAAATCCATAGCGATAATGAGATCGGAAAATTTTTTATAGCCATGTTTTTGAAAATTAATTAAATGATAACGTTTATACCAGCTCAATTTACCCGTAATGTAATGCAAAGAAGACCAGCCATCTTGAGCTTCAGTATTTTCTTGAAGAATTGTATTAACGACATTAACTAGTGCTTTATCATTTTGTAATGCTTCTGTGGAGGATTTTTTATCAATAGTACTTAGAATGGCATGTGGATGTTCTTTATTTTTTAGCTTAATAAAAGTACCATCTATTTCATAATTGATACTAATGATGTCAATTTTTCTAATCAAATCAATAAGTCTTGAATAACCATAGCTTTCAATATTAATATCTGGATATTTACTTCTAAATCTTCCTACAATATTTCTATATTCAACCCAGCCATCTTCAGTAAATTTTTCATCATTAATAGTATTTCTTAACGCATTTAATAGTTTGGTATCGGATTTTAATTTTTCACCACTATAAGGTTCTACCGATTTTATTTGAGAAGAGGTGTCCTTTTTGACTGGGGCGGATAATGTTTCTACCTCAAAAAATTCATCACAAGCTGTTTGCAGTGATTTGACTGTCGTTTGTTTGCCAAAACCAAACACTTTGATGTCATTTTTGCGAATTCGTAAAGCAAGACTGGTAAAGTCACTATCAGATGAAACCAAACAAAAAGCATCGTATTTGTTGCTATGCAATAAATCCATTGCTTCAATGACAAGTGCAATGTCGGTGGCGTTTTTGCCTTTAACGTAAGCAAACTGCTGCATGGGGTCAATGGCGTATTGCAAAATTGCTTCTTGCCAGCCAGATAGATTGGTTTGGCTCCAGTCACCATAAATCTTTTTTAAGGTGATGGTACCAAATTCGCTGATTTTATTTAAAATTGCACCAATATTTTTACTAGAAGCGTTATCGCCATCAATCAAGACTGCTATATTGTTTAGCATCACAAATTTCTTCCTAATTTATTTAAAGCCAGTTAGCTTATGAACACTCCACCAGCCATAAACCATCTTTGTGACGTTTGACCAGCTCGGGTGTGTGGATATTGTCATGAAATGTTGGTTGGTTGTCTATGTCACAACTGCTTAATATTGCTGATAAAAGTTGATATTTGACTGCATAATTCATATTTTGCCCGCCCACCAACGTTGCTGTAACCATACCAATCACTTGACCATTTGCCAATAATAACGGACTACCACTAGAGCCGGGTTGTGTTGGTGCAGTAAACTGCAAAAAACGAATGTCATTATACATGCCCATAAGTCCAGCGATGTTGCCTGTATTGACCTGCAGTTGGCTGGAAATGGATGCTAGCGGAAAACCCATCGCAATGATTGATTCACCAAGCAATGGTCTCTGACCTGTTTGTAAAGATAAACTGACAGTTAATGGCATATCAACTTTTAATACCGCCGTATCACTGCCTTGGTCGCTCATCACTACAAAAGCCTGAAGTGATGGTTTTCCTTGCTGATGTAGTAAAATTTGATTTGCACCTGCAATCACATGATGACAGGTTAACAAATGATGATTGTCTATTGCAAAAGCTGTTCCAGTCCATAGATTGTTAGTTTCTTGTTCATAGTTATCATTGTTTTGTGGATTTTTTGGAAAATTTTCATTCAATTCTGTTTGAACATACTTATTTAAAGAAGACAAAGATAAGTTGGAATATTCACCACGAGCCCGACACTTATATTGTCCATTTTTTTGATAAATTTCTAGAACGATGGCAGTTTTGATGTGTCTTTGGTTGATAATAATTTGATGAGTGATGGTGTCATTAATGATTAAATCAAATGATGAAAGTTCCGCTGCTGGCACTGCCAAGTTAGGATTGTGATATGTATAAACAATTAATTCTAAACGAGTTATTTCGTAATTTAAAACTTTATTTAAATCCAATTTCCAGGTTGATTGATGAAAACTTGCCCAATTTTGCGTTGTTTCTAAATAAGCGGGTTGAATTTTGGCATGATATTGATTGTCGGTAGCCAACCAAACCATACCGATGGTTTGCCCAAATGTTAAATTTGCATTGGTAATTTTTACAACAAGCTGATTATTATTTAAGGCAGTATTTCCACCAAGTGGTAAAATCATAACATCCTCCTATAAGTGGATAATTATCATAACACAAAAAAACCGCCAAAAAATGACGGCTTTTTTTAAAGGATGGAATTAAATATAAGGTAAAATTGCAGGAATCAGGTCATTAAATGTGCGACCGCTGGCATTTTCGCCAATGGCGTGCATTTTCCATTCGCCATTATGACGGTATAATTTTGCCATAATCATTGCCGTATGCGTGCCTTGAGCCGATAAATTATAACGAGCAATTTCACTGCCACCTTGAGCATTTAAAATACGGCAATAGGCATTGGCAACCGATGCAAAGGATTGCCCAGTAAAACTATTTACAGTAAACACCAATGTTTGCACGTTGGTAGGAATGCGTGATAAATCAACGCTAACCACTTCATCATCACCATCACCTTGACCGGTGCGATTATCTCCTGAGTGCATGATGGAGCCATCTTTGGAATTTAATTGACCAAAGTAAACCACATCAACAGGTTGTTTATTGGTGTCAAATAAGATACAAGACGCATCCAAATCAATGCTGGCTGAATTGGCTGCACCACCAAATAGACCACTTAAAAAACCGCCAGATTTTGCACCAGCAACGTCCCAACCCAAACCCATTTTGATTTGATTAAGTGGGGTACCCGCCTCTTTTTCTAGAGAAATTTTTTGACCTTTTTGCAGATTAACTGACATAATTTTAACCTCTTAATTAATAAAAAAATAAAAAATTACAAAATCCCACCAAGTAGACCGCCACTGTTACTGCTACGACCACCTGAATTGGTGCCTAAAATACTGTTTAGCCAACCTTTGTAATTATCGCGATTGCGTGAACAAAGCACTACTTTGCCTTGACCTGAAAATTTTAATACCATGCCTTCGCCGCTGGTGACAGAATTGATGATATTGCCAAGAAAACCACGATTTTGATTGACGGATGCCGATAATGAGTATTCAAGATTACTATCCCAACAAACCACATGACCATTGTCAATTGTAACGGGTTTACCGCGTTCTACTTGCAGTTCAAACAATGAACCAAAACCAGAGACAACAACCTGACCCGAACCTTGGGTCTGCATCACCATAAATCCGCCTGTATCACCAAACATGGCTCCACCAAGATTGGTTTGAATTTTAGCTTTTAAATCCATACCCGAGGTTCCAGCCACAAAAGCACCATCGGATAACGTGTATTGTACTGCTCCAACGTCTAAAATCATCATATCACCATCAAGTGTTGGTGCAAGCAAACAGTCACCACTGCCACGTACTGCTTCAATACGTTGTTGAAACAAAGATTCATCATTGGCAAAACGTCGCATTAAGGCTTGCATGATACCGCCTTGAAGTGTTCCTTGTAAATCCAAGTTATCTTCCATCATTACCATGGCGTTGGCTTCACAAAATATCGATTCACCCTGTTTTAAATGACAATGCAAGAAAGGCTCAATCCCTCCAACAAGTGAAAAATTTGGCATGACTATTTTCTCCTTTTGTTAATAAAATGATTGAATAAATTAACGATTAAATAACCGGCTTAACAAACCACCCAAACCTTGTCTTGTATTTTGGTTTAAAGGCGATTGAGATGATTGATTATTGAATATATTTTTAATTTGTGTTAGCCATATTGGAAATTCTGTCAAAAGCATTTCATATAATTGTTCATCAGGCATGCTGTCTATTCTATCTAAAGCAAAAAAGTTGCAATTATCTACAATCCTGCCTTGCATGGTATCTAATTTTTCCAACACACCATAATTGTAACCACCAATGCCAACAAATTGCCAAAATATTGGTAAATTGGATGCTTTAGTTAAAATATTTTGCATTTGTCGTGAGCTGCCTACGCCACCATCAGAAATAAACAATACATAAACGGGCAAAACTTCTTTTTTATAGTAATCTATCACGGCTTGTATGGCAGGGATTTCTTCATTGATTCTGGAACCAACTTGCCAAAGATGATGACCGCCTTTGGTGGTTTTTACAAAATCATTAACATTTTGCAGGGTTACCTCATCTAAGCGTGTTGTGTGTTGAGCAAATGCCCAGCATTCAAAGCTACCATCATCATCAAAATTAATGGCTAATGGCATCAAACGATTGACGACTTTTTGTATATCTCCATTATTGTACTGCCAAGCCATAGAACCCGATGCGTCTAGCACTAGCGCGACCTTGGCTTGTACATTCAGCAAATTCTTCTTTTCTAAGGTAATGAGTGATTTTTTAGTCAAATCAATAATACTTTGATTGTTGGTTTTTCTGGCTTTTTCTAGAGATAGTTTTTTCTTCAAATCAAGAGAACTAAGGGAAGTTTTTAAAGGCGTTGTGGTTTTTAGTGGTGTAGGATTTATAGAGATATCATCAGCAACAGTTGCTCCAAAATGTTCTACCAATCGCTGCAATCCACCAGAAAAACCTTGACCAATAGCCCCAATTCGCCAACCATCTTTTTGGTAGATTTGTAGTAGCATCAAAGCTTTCTCATCAACAAGTTCTTTGGGATAAAAAGTGAGCGTTTTTCCATTTGTCGTTATGGTTGCATGAAGGTTGGTTAAGTCTTTAATATCACCTTCACCATCAATTACTGCTGTTAACATCAATGTATGAATGCAATTGGGTAGTGTGGATAAATTTAATACAAATGTTGTTTGGGCGTTATGATGATTGATTAATTGAACCGAGCTACATGGTGTAACAGGCTGATTATAAAAAGTCATATAATCATCACTGATAAGTTGTTGTTGGGAATTCAGCCCAAAAACTGACACATCGCATATTTTATTTGACGTGTGAGAAACTGTGAGCGTCAGATGACTGTCAAATCCAAAGCTATTTAATGAAAGTTTTTGACCTTTAACCAGTTGCATACACTTATTCTTTTAGAAAAATAGGCAAACCCAAAATGTTTGCCTATTTGGTGATTTAATTTAAATTTATCATTAAAACTAAACAGCAACACCGTATGAGCCTGCCAAGGGACCAAGTCCGCCAGCAAAGCCTTGACCAACAGCGCGGAATTTCCATTCACCATTATGTCTGTACAGTTCCCCAAAAATCATCGCTGTTTCGGTACTGCTGTCTTCAGACAAATCATAACGAGCTACTTCAGTGCCACCTTGGGCATTTACGATGCGGATATAAGCATTGCCAACTTGTCCAAAATTTTGGTTGCGAGCTTGACCATCATAAATCACAGCACAAAATACTACTTTGGCAACATCAGCAGGTACTCTAGTTAAGTCTACTTTAATTACTTCATCATCGCCACTGCCTTCGCCAGTGCGGTTATCGCCAGCATGTTCAACAGAACCATCAGCAGATTTTAAGTTGTTAAAAAAGATAAAATCGCTGTCAGCACGAACTCGACCTGATTCATTGACCAAAAATGCTACCGCATCCAAGTCAAATGCTTGACCATCGGTTGTACGTGGATTCCAGCCTAAACCAACAGTCATTTGAGCAAGGCTAGGCGCTTCTTTGCTTAGGTTGACGTTACCGCCTTTGGTTAAACTAATTGCCATAACAAAATCCTTAAATAAAAATGTCCAAAAAAATGAACATGGATAAAAAAAATACTCACGTTCACTATAGCAAATTTAACTCTCCAATTCATGCATAGTTTGTTAAGTTATGTATCAGCATTGTTGTTGCTCTCATTTTTGCGATATTGAATAGAAGCAATGACAGATGCAACAATAAAGGCAATGCCAATCAATCCAGTAACAATTTCAGGTATGTGAAATTTCATAGAAAGCAACATGATAATTGCCAATGCACCAATGGCGTAGTGAGCACCATGTTCTAGATATACAAATTCATCCAATGTGCCTTTTTCCACCAAAAAAATGGTCATAGACCGCACAAACATTGCCCCAATTGCCAAGCCTAACATGATGATAACCACATCATTGGTGATGGCAAATGCCCCAATAACACCATCAAAACTAAAAGATGCATCCAATACTTCTAGGTATAAAAACCCGGCAATTCCGCCTTTAGCAACAGCGCCAGCGACTTCATTGCCATCAACCTCCTTTTCGTCATCATCGCTTTCTAACAAATTAGACAAAATGTTTACACCCATATAAACCAAAACACCCCAAACCCCTGCCATAAATACAACAGATTTTAAGGCATCATCAACCCAAGTTAATGAAATCATCAATGTAATGAGTGCAACAAATACGCTCATAGCATCTACTTTGCCAAGACGAACTAAGCGTTTTTCAAGCCATTCAAACCAATGAATGTCTTTATCATCAAATAAAAAATTTAAAAAAACCAGCAATAAAAACATACCCCCAAAAGCAGCAATTTCAGCGTGATGAGAGATGAGTTTTTCAGAATATTCTTTGGGGTTATTGAGTGCTAATTGTACCACTTCATACATACCCATATCAGCAGTTACTGATACTATAACAATAGGAAATACCAGTCGCATACCAAACACGGCAATAAGCATACCAACCGTTAAAAAAATAGTTTTCCAAAATTTATCCCAGTTTTTTAAGACAGATGCGTTAACCACTGCGTTATCAAAGGACAAGGATATTTCCATCAATGCTAAAACTAGCGTAACAAATAGAGCAGAAAATATCGCTGTAACACCACCATGCGTATATCCCCAATACGCTGCTGCCATCAAGGCAACTGTTGTAAAGACAATATCAAAATAAAAATGTTTTAGATTTTTCATTAACAATTCCTAAAAACAGAAATTAAAAAAGTGATAATGAAATTACCACTTTTTTAAAAATAATACAATGTAAATTCGGCAAGTTAGCTGATTTGAATACCGTATTGGTGACACATTGCTGCCAAACCTCCACTATAACCTTGACCAACTGCACGAAATTTCCATTCGCCATTATGACGATACACTTCACCAAAAACCATCGCGGTCTCCACGGAGTAATCTTCAGCTAAATCAAAACGGACAACTTCCACACCTGTTACCTCATTGACAACGCGAATAAACGCATTGGAAATTTGACCAAAATTTTGTCCACGGGCTGTTGCATCATGAATCGTAACTGTGATGGCGATTTTGTCAATATCAGGAGAAACTCGTGATAAATCTACTTTAATCACTTCGTCATCACCATCACCTTGTCCTGTGCGGTTGTCGCCAGCGTGTTCAACCGAACCATCAGTGGATTTTAATTGATTGTAAAAGATAAAATCATGGTCGCCACGCACTTTGCCATTTTGAGTTAATAAAAAAGCACTTGCATCTAAGTCAAATGCTTGACCTGAAGTAACGCGTTCATCCCAACCTAATCCAATAAGCATTTTGGTTAATGAAGGGTCGGTTTTAGAAAGTGATAAATTACCACCTTTATTTAATGAAATTGCCATAAATAGCACTCCTTAAAACAGTAAAATTGCGCCTTAAAATTTATCACACTCATAGAGCCATGACAAGCATTAATGAGCAGTGAGTTTTTGATATTTAATCAAAAGTTCATCTGGAGTTTCGGGGTGTTTTGGGTCTTTTGGAATGCAATCTACAGGACAGATTTCAACGCATTGAGGCGTATCAAAATGCCCAACACATTCAGTGCACAAACTAGGATTGATTATATAAATATCGTCACCAGCACTAATGGCTTCATTAGGACAAGTAGGTTCACATACATCACAGTTGATAC
>ERZ772769.115-NODE-115-length-19696-cov-7.19291_pt1 | contig 19696 bp, 13 predicted proteins | sample MGYA00580987_ERZ772769 | MGnify/ENA primary metagenome ERZ772769 (study PRJEB29015, sample SAMEA2738043) | human oral metagenome | biome: human oral; feature: human-associated habitat; material: saliva | place: China | collected 2234 ...
GCCATGGATGAGTGCACCTCCGAAGGCATCCCCCGCGCCGAGGCCGTTGACGACGTCCACGTCCCAGGCGTCGACCCACACGCGCTCGTCGGCGGTCTTGGCGAGGGTCCCCTTGGGCCCCTGCTTGACGATCGCCAGCTTGACGCCCCGTTCGAGGAGGGCGTCGGCTGCTCCTTCGGGATCGGAGACGCCGACAGCCATCTCGCATTCCTGGCGGTTACCGACGGCGACGTCCACGCGGGACAGGACGGCTGCGACGCGCGAACGCGCCTGGGCCATGCCGCTCCACAGATTGGAGCGGTAGTCGAGGTCGAGGATCGTCACGCCATTGGAGCGGTCGCGATGATCGAGGGCGCGCAGGTGCAGGCCGAAGGAGGAGTCGCGCGACAGGCCGGTCACGGTGAACCAGAAGATTCCGGCACGCTCAACGGCGTCCCAATCCACCTGATCTTCCCCCAGCTCCAGGTCCGGGGCGCTGGGTTCTCGATAGAAGTAGAGGGGGAAGGAGTCCGGCGGGAAAAGCTCGGCAAAGGTCACGGGGGTGTGGAAGTCGCGCACGGTGACGACGTGGTCGGAGGAGACGCCGAGGCGCTCCAGCTCTCGAGTCACGAAGCGACCGAAGGGATCGTCCCCCACGCCGGTGATGACGCCGGAGCGATGCCCGAGGCGGGCAGCTGCGACGGCGACGTTCGTCGGGCTGCCGCCGAGGAACTTTCCGAAGGTCTCGACATCTTCGAGGTGGGCGCCAACTTGGAGAGGAAAAATGTCAATACCAGAACGACCCATTGTCAGAATGTCGACATAGCGGCGCTCGAGAGACATGGCGCCTCCTTCCTCTCCATTGGGGTGGCCCGTAAACCTTTCGTTCCAAGGATGCACTATCAACAGGCAATCGTCAAACTTTGTCTGTACAATATGTAACAGCGCGTCACTCTCGCCCTTTACATCAACGCTGATACTATGTAACCCTAAATATTTAGCACCGCTGTCGCGCCACACACGAAGGTTTGACATGTCCAAAGCAACGCCCACCTCGGAGAACACCCCCTACGTTCCAGACATCACGCTGGATCGCTCCTCCCCCGTGCCGCTGTACTTCCAGATTTCAGAACCCATCGCACAGCTCATCAACTCCGGCGCCCTGCCCGCAGACACGCGCCTGGAGGACGAACTGTCGATGGCTGCGCGACTGCATGTCTCACGCCCCACGGCGCGACAGGCGCTCCAGCGCCTCGTTGACCGCGGCCTGCTCACGCGCCGCCGCGGCGTCGGTACGATCGTGTCCCCGCGCCACGTTCACCGCCCCATGGAGCTCACCTCCCTGATGCGCGACCTCGTCAACGCCGGCCACAAGGTCCACACGACGATCCAGCGCTACGAGGCGCGCCCGGCCAACGCTCAGGAAGCCGACATCCTCAAGATCACCGAGGGAACACTCATCGTCCACATTGAGCGCACGCGTTTTGCCAACGACGAGCCGATCGCCGTGCTTACCAACTTCATCCCGACGGACATCGCGCCGACCATGCAGGAGCTCGAGTCCGCCTCCCTCTACGACCTGATGCGCGAGCGCGGGGTCACCCTGGCCTCGGCCCGCCAGGTGATCGGCGCCCGCAGCGCGACAACAAAGGAAGCCAAGCTCCTGTCCGAGCACCGCGGCGCCGCCCTGCTGACGACGCAGCGCACGACATACGACCCCTCGGGACGCATTGTCGAGTATGGCAACCATATCTACCGCGCATCGCGATACTCCTTCGAGGCTAGCCTTTTCGCCCAGTAACAAGATATTGACACTTTGTCCTAACAAACTGTTGACAGGTGGATGCACTCACCGTAGACTTATTCCCGACGGAGAAAGTCGAAAGCAATCACAAAGGAGTGCTTCCCGCCATGTCCATCGAGTACACCCCCGGCCCCCTTCTGGACGCCGCGCGTAACACCCCCACCGCCCTGTGGAACGATTCCTCGGATCCCAATGAGCTGGCGCAGTCCATCTCCTTTGGCGGCGTTGGTGCTACCTGCAACCCGACCATCGCCTACACCTGCATCAACCAGCGTCGCGATGTGTGGCTGCCCCGCATTGCGGAGCTCGCCAAGGAAATGCCCGACGCCACCGAGTCTGAGATCGGCTGGCAGGTCGTGCGCGAGCTGTCCCTCGAGGCCGCCAAGCTCCTCGAGCCCATCTTCGAGGCCGAGAACGGCCGCAACGGCCGTCTGTCGATGCAGACAGACCCGCGCCTCGCTCGCTCCGCCAAGGCCCTGGCCGACCAGGCCGAGGAGTTCCACAACCTCGCCAAGAACATCATCGTGAAGATCCCCGCCACCTCGGTGGGCATCGAGGCCATCGAAGAGGCCACCTACCGCGGCGTCTCCGTCAACGTGACGGTCTCCTTCTCCGTCGCACAGGCCGTCACCACGGGCGAGGCCATCGAGCGCGGCCTCAAGCGCCGCGAGGCCGAGGGCAAGGACACCTCCCAGATGGGCCCGGTCGTCACCCTCATGGTGGGCCGCCTTGACGACTGGATCAAGGAGGTCGCCGAGCGCGACGAGATGTTCCTGGATCCGGGCCACCTCGAGTGGGCGGGCATTGCCGCCTTCAAGCGCGCCTACCAGGAGTTCCAGAAGCGTGGCCTGCGTGCCCGCATGCTCTGCGCTGCGTTCCGCAACGTCATGCACTGGTCCGAGTTCGTCGGTGGCGACGTCGTCATCTCCCCGCCGTTCAAGTGGGCCAAGCGCATCAACGACTCGGACTACAAGATGGAAGAGCGCATGGATATCCCGGTGCGCGAGGACATCATGAAGACGCTGCTCTCGATCCCCGAGTTCGTCCGCGCCTACGAGCCCGACGGCATGACCCCGGAGGAGTTCGACACCTTCGGCGCCACCGTGAAGACCCTGCGTGGCTTCCTGCAGGCAGACGCTGACCTCGACGCCCTGGTGCGCGACGTCATTATGCCCGCTCCGTGATCCACTCGGTGGCCCCATATCTACGGTGTGGGGCCACCGCCGGTCACGGTTTTTCTGCTCTCCAGCACCCCCTCACCTAGAAAGAAGCAAAGATGCTCAACATTGCCGTTATCGGCGCCGGCCGCATCGGCCACGTCCACGCCAAGACCATCGCCGCGCACCCCGGCGCCACCCTCGCCCTCGTTGCCGATCCTTTCGGTGATGCCGCGCAGAAGCTGGCCGAGGTCTACGGTGCCCGCCACACGACCGACGTGGATTCCGTCTTCACCGACGAGGGGGTCGACGCCGTCGTCATCGGCTCGCCCACGCCGCTGCACATCCCCCACCTGCTCGCCGCCGCCAAGGCCGGCAAGGCCGTGCTGTGCGAGAAGCCGATCGCCCTGGACATGAAGGACGTCGAGGCCGCTCGTGACGAGCTGGGCGCCGTGTCCGTGCCCGTTATGTTCGGCTTCAACCGCCGCTTCGACCCTTCCTTCGCTGCGGTTCATGCCCAGCTTGAAGAGGGAAAGATCGGCGATCTGGAGAACCTGCTCATCATCTCGCGTGACCCCTCCGCTCCCCCGGCCGAGTACGTGAAGGTTTCCGGCGGTATCTTCCGCGACATGACCATCCACGACTTCGACATGGCCCGCTTCTTCCTGGGCGACATCGTCGAGGTGCACGCCTTCGGCCAGAACTTCAACGAGGAGATCAGGGAAGCCGGCGACTTCGACGCCGCCGTGGTCACCCTGAAGAACGCCGCCGGCGTCGTCGCAACCATCGTCAACAACCGCAAGTGCTCGGCCGGGTACGACCAGCGCTTGGAGGCCCAGGGCTCGACGGGCACGCTCAACGCGGACAACATCCGCGCCACCACCGTGCGCCTGTCCAACGCCGAGGTCACGGATGCGGCCGAGCCGTACCTGGACTTCTTCCTGCAGCGCTACGCGGACGCCTACCGCATTGAGCTGACCGCATTCATCGACGCCGTCGTCGCGGGCACCAAGCCCACGCCGTCCATCGACGATGCGATCGAGGCCCTGCGCCTGGCCGAGGCCGCCACGGAGTCGGCGAAGACCGGAAAGCCCGTGTCGCTGGCCTGATAGCGTCTCGAAAGTCCCGGCGGGGGTTCCCTCCCCGCCGGGACTTTCGTATAGTCCGCGAGTAAAGGAGGTGCCCATGGCCGCACGCGAGCGTCCCGTGACGCAGTCCGACGTCGCCACAGCCTTACCCTTGGGACCGACCTGGGCATCGTCGACTACGACGACGCCGACCTGACTCGACGCCCCGGCTTCGAACTCTCATCGATCAATCAGAATCCGCATAAGCTCGCTCAGGCGACCGTCTCGTCGGTACTCTCAGCACCATCTCACGAGCCGACGACGCTGAGCACTGTTCCGCACCTCATCGTGCGCCAATCCTCCACTCGGCGAGACTCCTAGCCGTTCTCGCTTGTCACCCCTTGTCCCGCCCGTGTCAGGATAAAGAATTTATGCCAGAGTTTGTCATGTCAAATGGTAACGCGCGTTGTCAGCGCTGATGCGCGCTTTCCTCGCAATGTAGCAATGAGCAACCTCTGACAGCACGAAAGCCTCTCGGCATCGGTGTCATCTCTTTGGGTTGGACGGGCCGACTTCACTCGCGCACCTACGCCAACGTCACAAAGCACTTCCCCGACCCTGAGATCACACCCCGCCGCGGCCACTGACCCCTCCCCCCACGCACGCGAAGATGCTCTCGACGTCCTCGGGTTTGATCGCGTCTACGAAGACTACCGTGACCTGCTCGCGGATCCCGAGGTTGACGCGGCCTCCATCGCCTCCCCCAACTTCTTACACCACGAGATCGCTCCGGCCACAATCGAGGCCGGTAAGCCTTTCTGGATCAACAAGCCGATGGGCGTCAATGCTGCACAGTCCCCCGCGTCTTGGCTCCCACCACCTTCGATCGATGATTATGCTGTTCCAACAACGTAGTGAAGGAAATCCATGTCCAGCAAGAACCTGTCGCTCGCGACGGTGACGCCTGCTCAGCTGCATGACGCAGTTGAGAAGACGCCTGCCTCCGGGCCCCGCCGTGGCGTTTTCGCCATCGCCGCTGTCGCTACCCTCGGCTCCCTGCTCTTCGGTTACGACACGGGCGTTATCTCCGGTGCGCTGCCCTACATGCACATGCCGTTTGGCGCTCACGGCCTCGGCCTGACCTCGCTGGAAGCGGGCGCCATCTCCGGCATCCTCCTCCTCGGCGCAGCATTCGGCGCCCTGTTCGGCGGCATCATGTCCGACCGCTGGGGCCGCCGCCACAACATCACGCTCCTGGCGATCCTGTTCTTCTTCGGTGCCGTCGGCAACGCACTCTCCCCCAACGTGTGGGTGATGTACATCTTCCGTGCAGTCCTCGGCTTCGCCGTTGGTGGCGCTTCCGCCACGGTTCCGGTCTACCTGGCCGAGACCGCCCCCAAGCGCATCCGCGGCGCCATCGTCGCCGTCGACCAGCTGATGATCGTCACCGGCCAGCTCCTGGCCTTCTCGATCAACGCACTCATCGCCACGATGCGTGGAGGCCCCGAGCTGACCGTCACCGCTGACCCTTCCGGTCTGCTTCCCGCCGAGCACATCGGCCAGACGATCAACTTCGACATCCTAGCCCTCATGCAGGCCTCGCGCGGCGGCACCCTGGGCACCGCGGAATACCACGAGTTCCTCGCGCAGCTGACCGTCACGGCAGGCAACGGTGACACGTGGCGCTACATGATCGTCCTGTGCTCCATCCCCGCCATCGCCCTGTGGATCGGCATCCGCCTGATGCCCGAGTCCTCGCGCTGGTACGTGGCCAAGGACCGTCTCTACGAGGCGATCGGCGCTCTCAAGCGCGTGCGTCACGAGGCCATCGACGGCCCCATCGTGGACGAGCTCCAGGACATCGTGACTGTCCACCAGGCCGAGATCTCCAGCGAGCACAAGGGCTTCGGCCACGTGTGGCGCACCCCCTGGCTGCGTAAGCTCATGATCGTCGGCATCTTCCTGGCCATGACCAACCAGCTGACGGGCGTCAACACCGTCATGTGCTACGCGCCCACGGTCCTGCAGTACGCGGGCATGGACACCTCCTCCGCGATCGTCGCTCAGGTCGCCAACGGCGTCATGTCCGTGATCGGCTCCGTTCTCGGCATCTGGCTGATCCTGAAGTTCCGCCGCCGCCAGATCCTCATTGCCGACGTCATCGGCGTGGGCACCTGCCTCCTCGCGATTGCCGCGGTCTTCCAGTTCATGATCGCCCCCTACATGAACGCGCAGCAGACGCCCCCGGCGTGGGCTGCCTACGTCATCCTCGGCCTCATGGCCGTGTTCATGCTGATTGTTCAGTCCTCGAACGGCACGATCGTGTGGACCATGATGGGTGAGATCTTCCCGAACAACGTCCGTGGCATCATGAACGGCACCGCCATCTTCTGCCTGTGGGTTGTCAACGCGATCGTCGGCTGGTCCTTCCCGGTCATGATCGAGAGCCTGGGCGGTGGCCTCACCTACACCGTCTACGGCATCATCAACCTCGTGGTCGCCGTCGTCCTCTACCGCATCATGCCCGAGACCTCGGGCAAGTCGCTGGAGGAGATCGAGAAGGAGATGGAGGAGCGCTTCTCCTGATCGATGGGGCGGGGTCCTGCGGCGCCCCCCTCTACCCTTAGTTTGTCTGAACAAACATCCATTTTCTGCTAGAATTGCTGCTACCGGCACACTGGCCAATGCAACACCGCGACTCATAGGAGAGCTGCAATGACTCACGTCTACGATCCCGCCACCGCGATCAACGACCCCAATGGCATCACCTGGGGCATGCACCCGATTGCGTGGCGTAACGACGACATTCCCGAGGTCGGCGAATGGAACACCATCGACGTCATGTTCGACGACCTGGCCGAGGCCGGCTTCGCTGGCACCGAGGTCGCCGGCTGGTACCCCTCGAAGGAAGAGACGAAGGAAAAGGCCGACGCCGCGGGCCTGAAGATCGTTGCCCAGTGGTTCTCCAGCTTCATCGTCCGCGACGGCGTCGAGGCCGTCATCCCGGACTTCCGCGCCACGTGTGAGTACCTGCAGTTCCTGGGTGCGACCCGCGTCGTCGTCTCCGAGCAGACCGGCTCGGTGCAGGGCATCCGCGACATCTGCATCTTCGAGAACAAGCCCGTCCTCAAGGACGAGGAGTGGCCGGTCCTGGCCGAGGGCCTGAACAAGCTCGGCGAGATCGCCCACGAGTACGGCCTTGACCTGGTGTACCACCACCACCTGGGCACCGTCGTCCAGACCAAGGACGAGACGCTGCGCATGCTCGAGCTGACCGATCCGGACAAGGTCTCCCTGCTCTTCGACACGGGCCACGCGTTCGTGGGCGACGGCGACGTCATGGGCCTGCTGCGCGGCGCAATCAACCGCATCAAGCACGTGCACTTCAAGGACGTGCGCCCCGCCAAGATGGAAGAGTCCCGAGCGGCCAAGCGCTCTTTCCTCGACTCCTTCCTCGCCGGCATGTTCACGGTCCCCGGCGACGGCACCATCGATTTCACCGAGCCCTACGCCTTCCTCGTTGAGCACGGCTACAAAGACTGGATCCTCGTTGAAGCCGAGCAGGATCCGAAGATCGCCCCTCCGCTCGAGTACGCGCACATTGCGCGCGACTACGTGAAGGGCACGCTGCTGGGTCAGTGAGCAGCTTCGCGTGGTTCCTCAACTTCCCGCGCAAGACACGAGGGGTGGAAGCGACTCGTTCGCTTCCACCCCTCATATGCCCCTGCGCGCACATTATCCACTGTTCGCCCTCATCCTCATCGGCACAACGCAAGGAACTCTCGTGGACCTGTCGACGCTGAACGACCTCACCTGTGTCGCTCTCGTCGCGGCCGCCGCTCTCACCGTGCTGGCGAAAACCGCCGCGCCAGGGCTCACCTCGGTCGCTACCACAATCTTCGCCCTAGTCCTTCCCGCGAAAGAGTCGACGGGCCTCATGCTCGCTCTGCTCCTCATCGGCGACACGATAGCCCTGTGGGCGTACCGGTGCGACGCGAACACGGCAGTCCTGAGACGCCTCGTGCCGTCCGTCTTGGCCAGAGTGGGACTCGGGGCACTCCTGCTGGTGGTGAGCACGCAGGCTCAGATGCGCCGTGCGATCGGCGCGACCCTCCTGCTCCTCGTCATCGTGACTCTCGCACAGCGTCGCGGGGCCTCCTCGCGTCAGCCAGGGGCGCGTCGCTCGAGCCGTCTACGGGACGCTCGCGGGTTTCACGACGATGGCGGCGAACGCGGGCGGACCCGTGACCTCGATGTACTTCCTGGCCTCGGGCTTTTCAGTGACCGAGTTCCTGGGCACGACCGCCTGGTTTTTCTTCACGGTGAACATCATCAAGGCGCCGTTCACGATCGGCATGGGCCTGCTGCGCCTCAAGCACCTGCCCCTCATCGGGCTGCTGGCACCCGTTGTACATGCGTGCGCATGGGCGGGGCGCCGCCTGGCGGCCCGCATCCCGCTGCGCGTCTTCGAGCCTCTCGTCATCGCGACGACGATCGTGGCGACGGTGCCGCTGCTCCTATAAAAAGTGTCAACGAAAAGTTGTTGGCGCGAGCCCAAGGCTCGCGCCAACAACTGTCGTCATCAGGGGTGCCCATGCGACAAGCGCACACTCGACGGAAGCAACGCAAACTGATCGTCGAACTCTAGAGCCTCACACATCCCAGCGAAATGGGAGCGATCTACCAAATATATGAAGTAAAAGACCTGTCGTATCAAAATGTCAAGCTGTTGCCCCGAATTCGCCCCCACCGTAGTAGGCATTCGATTATGGGATCCAACATTTGTTGCAGGAAGGACAATATTTTCACAAACGGAAATCGCATTCTCAATATCCAGAGAACTCACAGAACCGTTCATACAATTTTCACGTGCGCGGCCTGCAGCCTCCGCAACCGCTTCACTAAACACTGTCACTTTATGCGGATACTTGAAAGCAAGAAATTGCTCAATGAGTCTCCTTGCAAGATTAGGATATAGCAACTGACGATCAACGACTCCATCCAAGCCACCACGCTGGACATTCTCCACACAGCGCCCTAGCAAGCCAAAAGCATGATGATAGGAAGAAAAGACCTCCATACGCTTTTTGAAGTCTTTTCCGAGCACCAACCAATCGACCAAAGAAGGGTGACGCAACCCCAATTTATTAACTGACAATATTTCGTACACGGACATCGGCCCCAGCTTTTGATCCCTCGGAAGAGAACAAGCAAGGTATCTAAAAAAGTCGAAACTATGGGTCAATATGAACAACTGCGCAACGGCGGACGCAGCCATTTTCTTACTTTGCGCATCCCAACTTGTGATCAAAGCTTTCAACACAGAAGCAACTCCATACTGGATTCGCTCATCGAGACTCGATACCGGATCATCGATGACAACAATGGGAGCACCACCATTAGCGATATCAACCTCTACCATCTCAATGAAATGAACGAAGGTTATGGCAGTTTGCTCCCCTTCACTCAAACGCGTCGCGGGTCCACCGTTTCTCGTCACAAGATAGTGGTCCCCCTCAATCTCAAAGCGGAGCTCTTCACGACCAAGCAAGTCAGCGACTCTTCTATTCAATGACTCAGCAGAGGGAACCGGATCGCCCAAAACATTATTGAGGCTCGTCAGCTCGACGTCAACCTGTCCTTCCTCATTAGTTAAACACGACTTTTCACTAACCGCTGCTGCCAGATTGCGATCTGCTTGACGATAGTCACACGCGTACTGCGCGCAGTAGTAGTCACATATGCGCTCGGAGGCAGTCTTCTTTCGCAAATCTTGATCGTCAACCTCAGCATTATAGCCAGCAATCCATTCAGCGAGGCCGCTTTTGTCTGGAACATTGATAGCATCTAGCAACTGCGAGCTGGCCATCATTACGTTATCGAGTTTACTATCAACAATCCTCTTCGAAGACCGGACCCACTCTTGATATACATCTAGTTCCCTCTTATAGACCGCAACCAGATCCCTTAATTCATACCTAGTTTCAAACTGCTCAATTAATCCATCAAGACTACGCGTCAGCTGCTCAATATCTTCTTCCTCAGCTTCAAAGAGCCTACTATATCCCCGAAGCTCAGCCTGCAACTCTTCAACCTCTTGCGAAAAGTGTGCACGAAGTGCATTCATCCGCTCCACCGACAGAGGTGCTCCACAGAATATGCACTCATCGGACTCTCCATGCAGGGCAATACCTTGTTGCACCCAGTTCGATGCATGAGGGTGTGCATCGAGCGTATCTATATCACAAACACTAGGTATTCGACTAATTGCCTTATTGATATCAGCAATACGACGAATGATGCTTTCATTAATATACGTGAGATCCGAGAAGCGCTGCAACTCCCCTGCAGAGAGAGTAGCGCGATACGCGTTCAACTCATCCTCACGAATATTCTCCAAGGACACGGCAACATCTTCGTCAGAGACGTTCCCTCTCTCTAACAGCCGCTCTATATATTCCAGTTTACGCTCAATGTACTGCATGAGCATTTCTTTTGCTTTTGGCTTTTTGAAACTACCTTTCGTAGTCCACTTCTTATATCGAGCCAGAGCTTCAAATATACTGTCCTGAAATTTGCTGATCAGATTATCCAGCTCATCTTCACACTCTTTTCGCCGTTTCTCCACCTCTTTCAGATCATCCCTCACTCGCCCCAGACGCTCTTCAAGCACTGAGATTCTCTGTTCCCGGTCAACCCTCTCCTCACCTAACGTCAGAATCGCTGACATCGAGGCATCATCAACCGTCAGCGCATGAGATCGTGAGACCATATCCCTCGTAAAGACGTAGACTCTTGAAAAAATAGCATCGTCTTTCTGTTCGGTGTCAAGAGTCGTACCGTCTTTCTTCCTCACTTTGAGAGAAACTTTGTCCCACGTTCGGATTCCAGCATCCGGCCAGTCATGGGCCAGGCCATAGAACATATTTGCCAGGGAAGTTTTTCCAGAGCCATTCGGCCCATAGATCAAGTTGATCCGCTGAAACTCCTTCGGCTCATTGCTCGACGGGTAGACGTAATCCCAGTTACCGACCCCTGCAATCGTTTGGATGGAAACAATACGCTCCGGCTCATCATTTGCCATGGGCTACCTCTCTGTCTTATTCGGCTCCAGCGCCGACGACTTTCACAGTTTGCACTGTATCAAGCCTAGATATGCCTCGCAGCCATTTGACAGATAACAATCTGCGCCCTCGATTTCCTCGCCGCTGCGAAGACGATCGCGGTAACGGCTTTACTGCTGGCATGATCGCAAGGCTCAGGTCATTGATATAACTCCACTTTCGACCGACACAGATGGTCTATTTCCAGCAGGAACCCCAGCTCGTCAATGCTGCGCGCGTACGCCATCGACGACGACGTCCCGTAGCCCCAAGATGTGGAGAGTCGTCAGTCTTCAGGCACCCCCATTGTCTTCGATTGAGTCTGAAGACGTCCCTCCCATACCGCACTTACGCTCGACGGACCATCGACCGTGGCACATCCCCCTGCACACTGACGAAGCTACAGAGCGAGGCTCATTCCCCTGTCGCGCAGCATCATAAAGGGGTCGAGACACTCCACCCCAAGCGCGGCACATGCGTCGGGAATCTTGATCCGTTTCTTCGATCTCGGTGCCGACTTTTCGTGCGTGACGACCACCCACCCGTTTGCCAGTGCGTGCGCAACGATCCAGGAGTCCGCAACGCGTTGAAACTCGCTGACTGCCGGCGGCTCATAGTTGTCTTTTGCCCAGATCATGACCTGCTGATAGCGAGCCACCACGCGCGAGTCGGGAGCAATAAAATGTTGTTTATACTGCTTCGCCCAGTCCTTGAGAGGATCACCGTCGCCCGCCTCACCCAGTTCGTCGTACACCGACTTGATACTCACGGCGTGGTGAGAGTCGAATAGCTGAACGAGGAAGTCCCAATATCCGGGGGCCAGATCGAACGCATAGTACGCGTTTGCAGCATCAATGAAGACGTTCGTGTCGAGGACGTACATCTCTCACACCACCTGGAGATGTCTCGCCAGTTCGTCGAACACTTCCCTCTTGTGCGTGCCGATCATACGGAAACTTTCCGTGAATCCCGTACGCCCCTCCAGGGTGGATGCAACGATCGCGGTCGCAAATGAACGCCCAAGACGCGCGGTGAGAGTGTTGTAATAGTTGCCACCGCCGCTGCGGCGCTTTTCATCACCGTAGTCAGCACGCACCGCCTCGAGAAGCTCATGGTAATGCTCGTCATCAATCCGCTGAGCTCCGTGCAGTCTGTGGAGTGCAACCTCGGCAGACACACCAAAGCGACGCGCGACCGCACGGTAATCGAGCACAGTTGTCGCATCGTCGAAAGCCGTCAGCGCCTCGTCAGGCAGCAACACACATGCAGCGACGCGATTGCACCATGCCTCTTCACTGGCTCCACCAAGCAACCGATCACCCCCAGACAATGCACTGTGTCCAAGAAGCAAGTGGGCAAACTCGTGCAGGAGGGTAAAGTTCTGTGCGCTGTACGGTTCGTCAGCAACGTTGACGAAAATCAAGGGGGCAATGTCGTCGTATAGGCTAAATCCACGGAACTCCCGCGTAGAGAGCTTCCTCGTGTTGCTCGCACCGACAACGCCACTCCTCATGACAAGCACACCAACGCCTTCAAGCGCTGCGACGATATCGTGGCGCCATTTCTGGGTTCCGGTCGCCGACACGTGATCGAGTTGCAGGAGAGAGCGTACGCGGCGAGCAATAACCCGCGAGGAATCCTGCACGCTCGCAGACCCTAGGAATGGAAGTTTCTCCGCTCCCTGTTCGAGGGCGTAATCGTGATACCAATCCTGGAACTGCTGATAGCGGTCGATGGTGTCGAGAAGATTCCCAGAGGGACGCTCAATAGCGGCACTCTCACGGGTACGCATATCGGCGATAGGCAACGCCTCATCGGGCGGTTCAGGCATGATGAGCGCCCCGAGGGACGTGTGGGTGTAAGCCGCAAACTTCTCGAGATCGTGAAGAGTCGGCTGGCCGCTTCCATCCATCCAGTCCCCAAGTTTTGAGAACTTCGTCAGCGCTTCCTCGAAGGTACGCTCAGAGCGCTGGAGGGCCCACGAGAGCACTGGCTGACTGACGGCGACTCGCGCGCTCATGGCGTTCCTCCTCCCACGCGTATACCGATGCCCCTATCGTACAGCGGGCCCTATCATTTCCGTCTCCTTGGGGTGTTTTCTCACCGATATCACCCGCACCGATCAGGAATCTCCGGCTATGACCCTCGTCATCGCGACGACAATCGTGGCGACGGTGCCGCTGCTCGTATAAAAAAGTTGTCGGCGCGAGCCTGAAGGCCCGCGCCGACAACCTCGTCTCACACTCGAGGAGCTGTGATGACCAGCGGCAAAGCATCGCCGCGAGCATCGCTCGGAGTCTGCTCCCCCGCCTGCAGGGTCAGGCTCTGCCCATCCCACGAGCACGCTGCGCCCGGCGTGAGGATCGAGGAACGCGAGTAGTCGAATCCGCTCGGCAGACCCGACACCTGCGTGACGGACGCATCCGCCACCACGGCGACATGGTCCTCGTGAACGAGGAGGCGAACCCAGGCCTCGTCCTGCGAGGACTGCGCGGTGACGGCCTCGAAATCCTTGGCCGACAGTGCACGCACGCCGCGCAGCTCCGATCCGTACAGATCATTCCAGGCGCCCAGGCCCTCGAGGCACTCACGCTGCTCGCGCGGGATCGTGCCATCGGCCTTCGGACCCACGTTGAGCAGCAGGCGACCGCCGCGCGAGACCACGTCCACCAGGTGGCGAACAGCGGCCGCGCCGCTGAGGTACTGGTGCTCGCCCTCGGCGCGGTTGTAGCCGAAAGACAGGCCGACGCCTCGGCAGTTCTCCCACGGCTTGCCGCTCGTCTCCGAGTCGCCCATGTGCTGGTATTCGCTGGTCAGGTAGTCCGCGTGAACGCCGCCGTAGCGGTCGTTCGTGACGCCCTCGGGGCGCGCCGCGTAGAAGTACTCGAAGAGCGTACCCAGGCCGTGGGGGCCGAAGTTCTTGCCCTCGTCCGGCCACTCGATGTCGTTCCAGATGACGTCGGGCTGGTAGCGGTCGATCAGGTCGCGCACGTGCACGAAGCAGTAGCGCGCGTAGTCCGCATCCTTCGGGCGGCACAGGTCCTTGCAGTCGTCTTCGGAGAGGATCGGGCGGTGGGGGCGGTAGTGCCAGTCCAGGCCTCCCGAGTAGTACAGGCCAACCCGCAGGCCCTCGTCGCGCGCGGCATCCGCGAAGCCCGCCACGAGGTCGGTGCACGGTCCACGGCGCACCGTGTTGCGCGTGCCCGTCTCGGGAGCGTCCCACAGCGTCACGCCGTCGTGGTGCTTCGTCGTCAGCACCGCGTATCCGGCGCCCGCACGGTGGAACAGGCGCATCCACTCAGCTGGATCCCACGCGTCAGGATCCCACGCATCCAGGAAGGCGTCGTACGAGGCAGACCCGTACAGATCCTTGTGGCGCTGCGCGGCCGGGGACCCCGGAATGCGGATCGTGTTGAAGTACCACTCAGCGTAGGAGTTGTGGGTGAACCAAGCCTCCCAGTCCTCCTCGACGCCCAGCTCGCCATGGTCCTCGGCCCACGCCGGGACCGAGTAGGGGCCCCAGTGGACGAAGATACCCAGCGGGGCGTCCTCGAACCACTGCGGGGTCGGGCGGGCCAGCGCACTCCAGCGCTCGGTATCGCTCATCGTTTCACTCATGTTCGTCATCGTCCTCCGAAGGCGCCCAGGGTGACGCCCTTTTCCAGCTGCTTCTGCAGGAACACGACCAGCATGATCGACGGGATCGTCGTCATCGTCACCGCGGCCATCAGCGGGCCCCAGTCAGTGCCGCGCTCGCCCGAGAACATCTGCAGGCCCAGCGGGATCGTCGCCAGCGTCGAATCGTTGACCACGATGAGGGGCCACAGGAACGCGGACCAGTAGTCGATGAACGCGAACACGCCAACCACCGTGATCGGAGCCTTGAGCAGGGGCAGCAGGATCCTCGTCAGAATCTGCCAGTCACTGCAGCCGTCAATGCGAGCCGCCTCCTCGAACTCGAGGGGCAGGGACATGAGGAACTGACGGATCAGGAACGCGCCGAACGCGCCAAAAGCGAAGGGCACAATGAGGGCGAAGTAGGAGTTCACCAGGCCCATGCGCTGCATACCGATGTACAGCGGGATCACGAGGACTTCCTGGGGCAGGACGAGCGTGCCCAGGAACAGCATGAACAGGTGATCACGACCCTTGAAGCGCAGGCGCGCGAACGCGTAGGCAGACAGGACCGACACGACGACCACGAGTGCCGCGCCAGCCAGCGAAACAATGAACGAGTTGAGGACGACTCGGCCAAACGGAATCGAGTTAAGAGCCGACGGATAGTTATCCCAGGCGATTCGGCTACCCGTCGGGCTCAGGCTGAAGACCTCGGTCGTGGGCTTGAGGGAGGTCGCAACCATCCACACGAAGGGGAAGATGAACGCGACCGCGATCAGACTCAGGAGGACCACCGAAATCGTCGTTGATACGCGCTTGTTATGCATCGTAATTCACCCACTTCTTCTGGCCAGCGAACTGCATGGCCGTCACCGTCATAACAATCACGAAGAGCACCCACGCCATCGCGGACGCGTAGCCGAGCTTGTCGAAAGAGAAACCATTGCGGTACAGGGCCAGCACGATCGTGTTGGTCGCCTCGCCCGGGCCACCCAGCGTCAGGAAGTAGGGCTGAGCAAAGACCTTGAAAGCACCGATGATCGTCATGACCGTGCAGAAGAAGACGGTCGGGGAAATCATCGGGAAGACGACCTTGAAGAAGCGCTGGACGCCGTTGCAGCCGTCGATCGTCGCGGCCTCGAGCACCGAGGTGTTCAAGCCGTTGAGGCCAGCCGTCAGGACGACGATGTTGTAGCCCAGGCCCTGCCACAGGCTCATCATGAGCAGCGAGCCCATCGCGAGCGCCGGGTGGTTCAGGAAGGGAATGTGCTCGATCCCGAAGACAGCCAGGGCAGAGTTGACCACGCCGTTGTCGGAGAGCATGAGGCGCCAGATCAGCGCGTTACCGACCATCGGCGTGACGACCGGAATGAAGAAGATGACGCGCAGGACACGGCTGAGCCATTCGGGAACGCGCTGAAGCCAGTAGCTCAGGCCGATCGAAATCACCAGGTTCAGAGCCGTGTAGCAGGCGGCGAACACGACGGTGTTGCGCATGACCGTCCAGAACGCCGGGTCCTCGCCGCTGAGCATGCGCCGGTAGTTTTCCACTCCGATAAAGCGGCCGCCTCCGAAGATCGACCAGTCGAAGAAGGAGATCACGAGGGACGCGATCAGAGGCAGGACGATGAAGACAAGGAAGCCCGTCATTCCGGGCGAGAGGTAGACGAGGGCGCGCAGGCCATCGCCCCGCCGGCCCTCGGCGCACGCGGAATCTTTACCGCGCTTGGAGGCCTTCGCCTCCCCCGCGTCCGCCGCGCCCGAGGACGCCTCGCGGCCGGGTTTCACAGTGTCAACGCTCATAAGCTATGCACACCTTTCGTCGAGTATCAGTGGGTTCCGCAGTCCCGCTCACGCCACCGTTAGCGCTAACGGAACAAAACCCACGAAACGAGGCCGGGGAACCGAGTGGTCCCCGGCCTCGTTCATGGTGAGCTGGGATCAGCCAGCGGAGTTCTGCAGATCGGCGAGGATGTCCTGAGCGGTCTTGGTGCCGCGGAAGCCCTCAGGCGAGTACTGCTGGAAGGACGTGTTGATCTGGTTCCACGTCGACGTGGTCACGAGCGGGGTGCCATTCTCGAGGAGGATCCGCACAGCCTCGGCGCTGTCCTCGGGCTTGTTGGCCGCCCACTTGTCCATCGCGGACTCGACGGAGGGGACGGTACCCTGCTTGTCAGCGACGGTGCCGATGACCTCGGGGGTCACGAGCTCCTTGAGGACGTTGAACGCAGCCTGCTTGTCCGGGCAGGACTTCGCGATGCCGAAGCCGGAACCCTGGATGACCGCGCGGGGCTGGCCGGTGGGGGTCGGCAGGACCGCGACGCCGAGCTTATCGCCCAGCTCCTTCTCGAAGGAGCCGTACATCCACGGGCCGTCCACAATCATCGCGGCGGTGCCGGAGGTGAAGGCGGTCTGCGCGGGGCCGTCGTTGTCGGCGGCGTTCGGGGCAACCGCGACCTGCTCCTTGTGGACCAGGTCGAAGGCGAACTGGACGCCCTCAACGAACTTGGGATCCGTCAGAGTGTTCTTGCCGTCCTTGGAGACCTGTCCACCAAACGCGATGCCGAAGTCACCGGGGGCGTTGCCCAGGAGGGACGGCTTGACGGCGATGCCGTACTTGCCGTCACCAGTCAGAGCCTTGGCGTCCTTGAGGAACTGCTCGGTCGTGTAGGAGGTCGAGGGGGCCTGCAGGCCGGCCTTCTCGAACATCTCACGGTTGTAGTACAGGACGTCGGGCTCGGCGTCGTAGGGCAGAGCCAGAACATGTCCGTCCACCGTCATGCCCTGCATCATCGCAGCGTTGTAGTCGGAGGCCTTGATGCCGGCGGCTTCCATGTAGGAGTCGAGAGGCTCCAGCAGGCCGGACAGCTCCTGGGCGCGGGCGGCCTGCGTGGTGAGGATGCAGGGCGCGTCCGAGGCAACCATGCGGGTCTTGACCTTGGTCCAGTAGTCGTTGAAGGCCGGGCCGTCGAAGGTCAGGGTGAAGTTGGGATCCTTCTCCTTGGCCGCATCGACGAAGGACTGCCACTGGGCGCGGTCGTTGTCCGTGGAGACCCAGGTGTACATCTGGTGGACCTGGTCAGCGCCAGATCCGTTGGTCGCGGTGCTTCCAGAACCGCACGCTCCTGCCAGCAGGGCGAAGGCCGAGGCGGTTGCACCGAGTGCGAGGAACTTGGAGATAGTGGGGCGCACGCTGCGCTCCTTCCTTGTCAGGGGCACTGGGGTTCCAGGGGGGTGCACTGCCTCTCTGTAGCGCGTGGGTAGGAACGTTCCCGTGTGTGCCGTCTCTCGTCATTGAAATTGACAGGACAACTATACCATCCCCTGAGCAGGGCACACAAGCGAGATTTTTGCATTCATCACATACCGCGATTAATCCTGACTATCCTGTGAAGGCTTTTGAGGACACGGATGACATGCTTTTCAGCCGTTTTCGTCAAACTCTCATCAGCCTGTCACCCATCCACTTTGATTAAACACGGATTTTAAAAATCCAAAACATCGCGCAGGGCCTCGTCCAGGGAGGCGGTGCCCGACCCGAGCATGGCCTCAAGGCTCTCGAGCGTATGGTGCGAGGGGCCCGCCAGGAAGGCGACCATCGCGCCCACCTCGGATGCATCCACACCCATGCGGGTCGCCCACGCGCGCCGGTACAGGCGCAGCTGAGTCACGAAGTACGCGACCTTCTCCGGCTTGGTCGTGGCGGTCACCGGGCGGCCGCTCTTCCAGTCGACGACCAGGAAGCGGGGCCCATTGCCGCCAACGCGCTCGAACACGGCATCGATGCGGCCCTGGACGGAGACGCCGCCCACCTCGACCGAGAAGGCCTCCTCGATCGCGACGGCCCGGTAATCCGACAGCTCATTCGCGACAAACGCACGGAAATTAGCGCGCAGCCGCTCCAGGCGCTCGCGCTCACCGTCCGTCAGCAAGGCCTCGTCAGCTCCGTCGTCGCCGCTGGCCAACGCGGCGTCCTCACCCGCGCCCACGCCGGGGCTCGCGGTGATCTCCGAGGCCGGATCCGCGCTCGCGAGGTGCAGCTCGCGCTCCACCCACGCGTGAAACACCGTGCCCAGCGCGGAGAACGAGCTGGGACGAGCCGGCATCGGTCGGCGCATATCTCGTGCGAACTCGTCCGCGTCCTGCAGGAGCGCCGACACGGACGTCGCGGGTACCCGCTCGGCCCACAGGTCCACGACCGGCGTCTCCAGTCCGAGGTGATACTCCTCGATGAGTGCAACGGTATCGCGTACCGCGGGGTCATCTCCCAGCTGCGCCAAGGCCTCGTACACGTCCTGATCCTGCGGCATCGCGTCGATCTGCGCCTGCACTGCCGCAGCGGCAGCCGCAACGCGCTGACGCGAGGGGCCAGGCGCAGGCGGGAAGGTCTCGAACACCCGCACAACGGCGCCCTGCTCACTGCCCTCCTCGGCCTGAGGGACAGGCATCATCAAGCACCTGCCCTCCCCCACCGAGGACTTCACGGCGTGGTCACGCCACCGCCCGTTGGACCACATCTGCGGGTCTTCGATGGCACCGACCGTGCCCGACGAGGCGCCAGGCGTGTGCTCGAAGAGCTGGGCACTGGCATCCATCAGATAACGCGACGGATGCGTCACCTTCATATTGAACCCAGACGTCCAGGAGCCCACCAGCAGCTGAGCGCTGCGCGCACGTGTCATGGCCACGTAGGCCAGGCGACGCTCCTCACGCTCCGCGTGCTCCCCGAGGGAAGCACCGTACTCGCCCTCCAGCCACTGCTTGAAGGCAGTCGACGGATTCTTTGCCCCCTCAACGTCGAACTCAAAAGGCGGCAGATCTGCTCGATCCCCTCGCAACGGATGCGGCAACGAGCCGGCGTCGGTCACCCATGCCTTGTTCGTGGGAGGATCATCCGTCCACGGCCGGCTCTTGCTCTTGTGCAGGGGGAACGAGCCATCGGCCAGCCCAAACACCACAACCCCATCC
>ERZ772769.117-NODE-117-length-19604-cov-6.15474_pt1 | contig 19604 bp, 7 predicted proteins | sample MGYA00580987_ERZ772769 | MGnify/ENA primary metagenome ERZ772769 (study PRJEB29015, sample SAMEA2738043) | human oral metagenome | biome: human oral; feature: human-associated habitat; material: saliva | place: China | collected 2234 ...
ATCTGGGATTCCATCTCCATCTGTATCGCGTTCGATTGTTATTGGAACTTTGACTACAACTTCTTCTGTTCCTTTTTTCAGTTTAACTGGAATTTCTACTGTACGTTCTTCTTCTTTTGGTTTCCAATCTGTTACTTCTGGTGTTCCTTTTAGATTTCCATCTTTATCCACTGTTAAACCATTTACTGGATTATCAACTGTAATCGTTGTGTCTGGTTTATTTGGTGTTACTACCTTAGTATTTGCTGGAACTTCTGCTTTTTCTGGTACAGTTTTTCCTGTTACTGTTCCTGTTAATCCATTCGCTACTTTTGGATCTGTTCCATTTTTGATTTCTTCCTCATCTGGAATTCCATCGTTATCATCATCTGAATCTTTTTTATCTGGGATTCCATCTCCATCTGTATCGCGTTCGATTGTTATTGGAACTTTGACTACAACTTCTTCTGTTCCTTTTTTCAGTTTAACTGGAATTTCTACTGTACGTTCTTCTTCTTTTGGTTTCCAATCTGTTACTTCTGGTGTTCCTTTTAGATTTCCATCTTTATCCACTGTTAAACCATTTACTGGATTATCAACTGTAATCGTTGTGTCTGGTTTATTTGGTGTTACTACCTTAGTATTTGCTGGAACTTCTGCTTTTTCTGGTACAGTTTTTCCTGTTACTGTTCCTGTTAATCCATTCGCTACTTTTGGATCTGTTCCATTTTTGATTTCTTCCTCATCTGGAATTCCATCGTTGTCATCATCTGAATCTTCTTTATCTGGAATACCATCTCCATCTGTATCGCGTAGAATTGGAACTGGAACTTTCACAGTAACTGTCTCGCCACCTTTTGTAACTTTAACCGGAATCTCTACTGTACGTTCTTCTTCTTTTGGTTTCCAATCATTTACCTCTGGTTTTCCTTTAAGTTTACCTTCTTCATCTACTGTTAAACCATTTACTGGACCATCTACTGTAATGCTTGAACCTGGTTTGTTAGGTGTCACAACTGTAACTGGTGTAACTGGTGCTTTTTCCGGAACTGGTGCTGGGTTTGTAACCTCAGCTGCTAAAGGTCCATTTGCTGTTCCTCTAGCTACAGGACTCTCAAGAGGAGTATTATCAACGTTCTTAGAAACTTTTGCAGTTACTTCTGTTTTATCTGCAACTTCAGCATCAGAAATTGTTACAACGCCTTCAGGTGTTACTGATACTTTATCAGGTGTCTTACCATTTACTGTCCAATTATTTCCAGATTTTGTAACTGTTACAGTTTCTGGAGTTGTTTTACCTGTTGGTATATAAGTAATAGTAATTTTATCAATATCCTGTTTATTAGTACTGTTAGGGCGAGTTGGTGGAGTAATTGTTACACTACCATTCTCTTTACCTTCTACGATAGGTGCTGTTGGTGTTACTGCTAAAATTACTTGACGCTTGATTTCTGCTGGTGCAAATGTTGTTCTAGTCGTGCTATTAGCATCTGTTATATTATTAGCGTTAGTACCTGGGAATATTGCTGTTGCAGTTCTAGTATATTTACCTGAATTGTCAAGTGTTGTTCCTGGATCTGGATTATTTCCATTTCTATCTTTCCATGTCCAAGTCATACCACTTGGTAAGTAATTATTTCCACGATCTGCTTTATCTTGACTATCGACTACTTTCAGATAGTTATGCGCATCAATATTTTTAGAACTATTAGCTTTATTTAATGTTGAAGCAACTGGTACATTTGCTATACCATTTACAAGATTTCTTGTTTCAATATCAACTACGCGGTACTTGAATTTGAAATCACGGCTATCTGAAGGACTACTTCCTTCTACGTGAATAGTTGATTCATGTACTCCTAAAGTTTCAGTATTCAATACAGTTCCTGAAGATAAACGAGGTGCATATGGAGTTGCTTCAGTTTTTCCTGTTTGAGCTGTAAATGAACCTGGAGTTACTCCCTGTGGAAGTCCTCCCTTAACTTCTACTTTAGAAATCACACCAGAGTTATCCGATACTTTTAGCTCTGGGTTAAATGTAGCTCCACGATAAACTGTGAAGATTGGTTCATTGGCAGTTTCTGATAACGGTACTCCATTTAAACTTGCTTTTGGTTTTTCATTATCAACTACATTGAAAACAATATTTCTCTCAGCTGTTTTTGGTGCAAATACTTGGACACCGTCACGCTTACTTGGATTGTCAGGGAACACCGCAATCGCTTTATGAGTTTGTTTTCCTGCTTTATCAAATGTTACATTCGTAACTGATCCTTTAGCATTATCCCAACGGAAGTTCATTCCTCCTGGGAAGTGGACATCTGCTTGCGGTCCTACAACTGGTTTACCTTTTCCATCTTGTTCACCAGCTGTATTTAGGTAGTAATTTGGATCACCTGACTTGCTATTTAAATCGACATTGTTCTCTGTGTGTTCTGCGACAACATCGACAACTTTATACTTCATCAGATATGTAGCATTATTTTTACCATCAGAAATTTTGAACTTAGCTACGTGATCTCCAAGTGTTTGTGTATCAGCTACTGTTCCTGTAGATAGGTTCGTAATATATTTTTTAGCATCCGAACTTCCATCTTTTCCTGTTTGAGCTGTGTAAGTTGGTGCTTGAGATCCTTTTGGTAAGTTCTCAACACTCATAGAAGTAATTTTACCTGAATCATCCCACGCTTTAACAGTTGGATTAAATGTAGCTCCACGATAAACATAAAACTGAGCAGATTTTGGTTCTGTCTCTGTTAAACGAACTCCACCAACCTCAACGATTGGTTTTTGATTGTCACGAGGTGTTACATTGAAAGTAAAGGTTACAGGATTAGCTTTATTACCTGCATTATCATGAGCTCCAAATGTAATCGTATGTGGTTTACCAACGTCTTCTTTCTTAGTTGTAATAGTAATTTCAGTTATTTTTTCAGTGTCAGTAATCTTTACATTTTTATTTGTTGCTTTACCAGAAAGAAGTCTATCACCATATTTGTCAGTGAAATCTTTACCGTCGATAGTAACAACTTTATTATCTCTTGCTGTTACTGTGAAGGTTACTGTATCACCTTCTACTACTGTTTTGTCTGGTGTGATTGTTAATGTAGGTTTTTGGGTATCTGGCGCTTCTAGTACTGTAACTGGTACATTTACATTTTCAGTCGATCCATCTGGGTATGTTACTTTTACTACAGCATCCCCTACGTTTCCTGGCTTAGCTGTTGATGGTTTACTTAAAACAGTAAGTGATCCGGGTGCATAGTTCTTCACTTTTGCTTTCACTGCATCATCTGAAATCGTTTGACCTTGGTTTACTGTTAACGTTTCTCCTGTCGGATTGTACTTAGACGCTTGATCTTTTACTGTAATGGTAATTGTTTTTTCAGCTTTGTTTCCATTTTTATCATAGGCTTTAATAGTTACTGTACTATTACCTACAGGTCCTGTTGGTGTTCCAGTAATCTTACCATTTGTAAATGTTAATCCTTGTGGTAATCCAGTTACTTCAATTGGATTGTTTGGACGCATTCCTACTCCGCCTTTATTGTCTTCAGCTGTTACTGGAATATCTACAATTTTTTCACTTTTTATAACTGTTGCTCCATTTGCAGTAATAGTTGGCGGTGTCGTATCTTTAGGAGTTAGACTTGTCCCTAACGTCCCCATAATATACGAATAACTAGTACCTGTTGCTTTTGTTACAGATGCTGCATATGCACGACCATATGCATTCGCCTCTTGTTCAGTAATATTATTTTTCAGCTTAATCTTCGCATGCATATGCATTGCATAATCCGTACTATGTCTTCTAACATCTATCCCTAGATGATAAGATAGTCCTGGATACTGACCATTTTTATTTTTAGGAAGTTGATTTAAAGTTGGATCATATTGGTTATTTTTGAATACATCCCATCTTTGACTATCACGAGTTACACCTGAATTCGGATCATAAAACGTATCCGGATCAGCATTAAAAATACGAGTTTTCTGATGCCATGGATCTGTGATTGTCGCAGTATTACCGTATTGTTCAAACCCTTGGAACCCATCTGAAAGTCTTCTACCTCCAGTATTACGGTAACGAGTAAATGTTAAATCTTTTACCGTATTAGATGGATCCATGATGTTAAATGGCGCTTGGAAGTAATAGTGTTGCTGATAAGTGTTCTCTGTCATCTTATGTCCATCGTTATTGAAGAACACATCGTAGACAAGCCATTTTCCTTGACTATCTTCCATGTAGTAAGCTTTAATATCTGTTTTATTTTTAGTAAACTCTGGGTCATTATTTCGAGTGCTTTGACCTCCGTTTTTTCTAGGGTCAACAGAAGCAAAATATTTAATATTTGCTAAGGCTCCAGAACTGATTTCACCATTTGCTCTAAACTGTGTTCCTTCCCCCATGCTCTTACCATTACGTGAGTCACGAGATCCTGAATTAGCGATTGTATTCGCTCCTTCTTTCACTTCTTTTTCCTTAGTAGTCACTTTTGGCATAGACGACACAATTTGCGTTTGTTGTTTTAACTTTTTAACTAATGCATCTACTTCTTCTTGACTAGCATTAGCATTTTCTAATATGCTCTTAGCATTTATAAGATCAACATTTACCGCTGATAAAGTCGAAGCTGGCGCTTTATCTTTATTTACCGTAGCAAGTAGTTCTTCTAATTTTGTTATACTAGTCTCTAGAAGACTTTTATCAACTACTTTTTTCTCTACTTCTACTTTAGTGCTTTCTTCTTTTACACTGCTTGGTTTATTTACTGAAGCAACGCTTTCTTTTTCAGCACTTACTGTATTTATCTTCTCAGGTACCTTATCGCCGTTTCCTGATGTAGCATTCGTGTCATTAGTTGCTGAACTATCACTAGACGCAGCGACTTCATTAGCACTGGCTACTCCAGTACCAAAGAAGATACTAGCTCCTATTACTATAGATGCAGCACCGAACTTAAACTTTTTAATTGAATAGCTTTCAACTTTGACACCTTGTTTGAGCTCTTTAAGTTTCTTATTGTTTTTTCCTATCACAATAATTTCCTCCTTTTTTTTGAAACTTAGTAGTTATTTTTAAAATATAACTAAATAAATTTTAAACATTACCTTGTTAATTTATTATAGATATCCCAAGGTAGAACATTATATGGATACCTTATCATATTTCCTTAAAAAATACTTAAAATTCACATAATTGATTATAGTTTATTTAGTATATTCTTAAAAAAACTTAATTATAATTTCCATTATTAAAGAAATAAATTTGGATTTTCTCCCACCTCCTATTATAACACTAAAAATTTCCCTTGTCACTTAATAACTTAATTAATAATTACAATTAAAAATTTTCATTAATTCTCAAAGCAAATTTCCGTTCAAATAAAAAAAAGTAATCTTAAAAATCATGACTATAAAAATCATATTTTTAAAATTACTCTAACATACTTTATATAATGAGGATGAACCAAAAATCCTAAATTTAAAAAATGTAGATTATAATTCATAGACACAGCGATTTATTGATATCTAAATTCGATTTTTAAAAACTTTTTAGATACCTAATAAACTACTGCGAGAAGTGACTCAACAAAATTTTGTTTCTTTAAAATCATGATTTTGTCGAGTCACTCCCTAGATAGCTATATCTTTTCTACAACTATTTCTGTATCGTTATTTTTTAATATTTTTATCGTATTCAATTATGTAATTTAATTTTCAAGTACTATAGAGTCTTGATACACTTGACTTTAAAAAAATACTCTCCAAAGTTAGACGAAAAAATCTATTTTTAGTAAAAATCATTTTATAAACTGAAAAGTAAAATAAAATTATAATTAAAATTTACTTAAAATATTATTTTGCATTTAACCTATATTAATTATTATATGCATGAAAAAAATATTCTCATACTAAATTCATTCAGTAAAATTCTTTTAATTTCATACTCCTTGTGTTTCCCCTAACTTTTCGGCTCTTTCTAAAGATGCATCAATATTTTCACATATATTTTTTTTACCTATCTTTTCAATAAATCCAGCCTTTTCCATAACATGATACGGTTGTTCATTTACATGCGAAAGTATTAATGTTAAACCACGTTTTTGACATGTTTCCAATATTTCCTCTAATACCTCTAATCCTGAAATATCCATAACAGGAACATTACGCATTCTTATTATCAGAACATTTTTTCCTTCTCCATGTTCAAAGTTAGTGAATACATTAGCTGCTCCGAAGAATAAAGCTCCAAATATTTCATAAACTACTGTATTTTTAGGAACATATTTTAAATCGACTTCTTCTGACAGTTTATCATCATCAGATGAACCTTTGTAAGTCCATTGTCGAACTTCTGCAATATCAGACATACGTTTCAAGAATAAGAAAGCCGCTAATACCATACCGAACTCTATCGCAATAACTAAATCAAAGAATAATGTTAATAAGAACGTGATAATTAATACCGCTATATCACTCTTCGGTGCAGTTTTTACCATACGTACACAAATACGCCATCCACTCATGTTATATCCTACGATTATTAATATAGCAGCCAAGCAACTCATAGGTATATACGATGCATATGGCATTAAAAATAACAGTATTAATAATAAAGTAAATGCGTGTACCATTCCAGCTACTGGTGTTCTACCACCATTTTTTACGTTCGCAGCTGTTCTAGCAATTGCACCTGTTGCAGGTATTCCTCCAAAAAGTGCCGACATAAAATTCCCTACACCTTGAGCTACTAACTCTGCATTAGATTTGTGCTTACTACCTGTCATACCATCAGACACTACAGCCGACAATAATGATTCTATAGCAGCTAATATTGCTATCGTAAATGCTGGTAAAATCATCTCTCTGATTAGAGAAAATGAAATTGTAGGCATTGTAAAGCTAGGAAGCCCTGCTTTAATCGTATATAGATCACCAATAGTTTTAACCGGCAATTTAAAAATAGCTACTAAAAATGTTGTAACCAATATTGCGATTAAAGAACCCGGTATTTTCTTAGATACCTTTGGCCAAAATATTTGAATTAGTATGGCAAGTAATCCTATCGCTAAAGTGACAAAACTAATACTTTTTATATTTTGACCATACGCTACTAATTTCCCAACAAACTCTGCAGGAACTGCTCCCATACTTAATCCTAGGAAATCTTTCACCTGCCCAACTACTATTCCCATAGCAATCCCTAGTGTAAATCCAATAGTGATAGTTTTCGGAATAAATTTAATCAGGTCGCCAAAGTGAAATAATCCCATTAGAATCAACATAACTCCTGCCATTAGTGTTGCAACAGTTAATCCTGCAATCCCGTGTTCTGCTATAATTCCATAAATAATAACGACAAATGCTGCAGTAGGCCCACCAATCTGGACCCTACTCCCACCTAAAAATGAAATAAAAAAACCTGCTATAATCGCAGTATAAAGACCTTGTTCTGGATTAACCCCAGATGCAATCGCCAAAGCAATCGATAAAGGCAATGCTATAACAGCTACTATCAAACCAGCAATTATATCTTTTAAGCATTGTTCCTTTGTATAATTTTTCATCACACTAAACAACTTCGGCTTAAGATATTTAAATGAATTCATCTTCTCCTCCTACTTCCTGAGAATCTTTAGTATTACTAGTTTAGCACATAACTAATAAAAACTCTAGTTAAATTAGAAAACCTAATAAAATATTTTAAAATTTCCTGATATATTTTCTAAAAACTAAAATTAAATCTATTATATAATAAATTTCATCTTGTTATACATTTAAAATAAGGCTTGAAAAATTTACTTTTCAAGCCTTAGATAATCATCTATAATATTTTTAATTAAATTTCTCTTTGATGTCACTTATTACATCTGCCAAAAGTTCCTTATTGGCAGTATCGTACCAAGTTCCATCCATTTTATTCCTGAACCATGTTAACTGACGTTTTGCATAACGGCGTGAATTCTGAGAAATAGCTGCCATAGTGTCTTCTTTAGAAACATTACCATTGAAATACGGAATCATCTCCTTATACCCTATTGCTCCTAGAGCTTGCAGTTCTTGGCCATATTCTTCTATGATTTCTTTAACTTCCTGCTCAAGCCCTTCTTCAAACATCAATTCAACACGCTTATTAATGCGATTGTATAGAACTTCTCTATCGGTATTAAGAACTATTAAAAATGGATTATAACAATCTAGAACGGTATCTCCATTGTTGTTTGTCCTTACAGATTTCTTTTCATTCATCACATAATTATATGCATTAATTACACGGCGATGATTTTCTAGGTCAATCGTATTATAGGTATCTGGATAGTTCACTTTTAGATATTCTCTAGCCATATCGACATCAATATCATAAGTTTTTTCCTCTAAATCAGTAAACTCATAATTATTTAGAACAGCATTCATATAAAAACCAGTTCCACCGATTAGTAAAGGCATCTTCCCTCGAGCATGTATTTCTTCAATTTTCTTACGTGCAAGTTTTTGAAAATCATAGACTGAACAAGTATCAGTAGGTTCTAATTCGTCTATTAAATGGTGAACTACCCCGTCCATCTCTTCTTTTTTCACCTTTGCAGAACCTATATCAAATTTTTTATAAATTTGAACACTATCTATAGAGATTATTTCACAGTCGAACTCTTTTGCCAGGTCAATACTAAGTGCCGTTTTCCCAACTGCAGTTGGCCCTACTATCGCAATTAAAGGTATTTTTTCCATCTTATCTCCTACACTATACGCTTAAACATTTTTTCTAAATCTTTCTTCTCCATTTTTGTAATTATCGGACGTCCATGTGGACACGTAAATGGATTCTTGCATTCATATAGATCACTAATAACCTTATTCATCTCAATGTCTGTAAGAACTTGATTTGCTTTTATAGACATTTTACAACTTGCCATAGCAATTGCATCATTTCTTAATTCGTTGAAAGTTATATTGTTATTTCTAAGAACCTTCTCAACAATAATCTTTATCATTTGCTCTTCGTCTTCTTCTATCCAACCAGGAAATTCACGAACAACATAAGAATTATCACCAAACTCCTCAAATACAATACCAAGTTCTTCAAATTTTTCTAGATTATTACGAACCTCAGCCGCTTCTTCTACAGAAAAATCAAACATAAGCGGTATTAACATCTGTTTTTTATAATTCTTTCTTTCGATAAATTCACGTTGCAATTTTTCATAATTATATCTTTCCGCAGCTGCATGCTGGTCTATAAGGAATAATTTATTATCAGCTTCTGATAAGATATATGTTTTAAAAATTTGTGCCAATACTTTTAAATCAGGTAGCGTACGAACTTTTGTATCATCATCTTGAACAATTTTCGCATCTTTGATTTCATTAAAGTGACTGTCATCTTTTACTACATTAGAAACTACTTCTTCTGTACGATCATCATAACTCGCATTATCTTCTTTTTTAGAGAAATTCATGAAGTTCTCTATCTCTTTTTTAGTTGGTTTATCACCAAATTTATTTCTATTATCACGAGGATGTGAACTATAACTTAAATCTGGTAAATCGCTCTTAATTTTTTGAGTTTTGTTTCTTTGATTAAACGTATTTTCTTTACTTTGTACTGGTATTTTTTCTTCAGCAGAATTAGTTAACAAATCGCCTCCAAAAAGAAATTCATCTTCTTGAATAACATGACTTGCTACTTCTTCTTGAGTATCAGGGAAACTAAGTTCAACTTCTAAATCAACTTCAGATTCTTTTTTCTCTTCTGAAAAAATATTCTTGTCTCCTACATCTCCAAACTTATTATCTAGTTCATCTAAGAAATTTATTTTTTCGATTTTCGCTTTTTCTTTTTTAGTAAGAACATTATTCATTCCTTGTGGAATATATGTATAATTACTTAGTCTTTCTGCGATAACTTCTTTGATTAGACGTATTAACTCCGCTTCTTTTGATAATCTCACTTCTTGTTTAGTTGGATGAACGTTAACATCTAATAAAATTGGATCCATTTCTATATTAATTACACATAATGGATACCTGTTTATCATTAATAATGTGCCATAAGCATCGATAATAGCATTTTGAATTCCATAGTTTTTAATATAACGACCATTGATGAAAATATTTATATAGTTCTTACTAGCTCTCGTCTCTTCTGGTACAGAGATATAACCAAATACTTTGTAATCATCGTTACTACCACTAAATTCAATCATATTTCTAGCAACACCCATATTATAGATTTTAGATAAAATCTTATGAACATCACCATCACCGTATGTTTTAAAGGTAATCTTACCATCTATATGCAGTTCAAAAGCTACATTAGGATAAGATAGGGCAAACTTATGAATAATATTAGTAATATTAGCTTGTTCTGTATGTGGATTACGCAGATATTTCAGTCGTGCCGGTGTATTGTAAAATAAATTTTCTACACTTAAATCAGTTCCTTTAATAGGCGCGTAATATTCCTCAGAAACTACTTTTCCACCTTCAAGAACTAACATCTTCCCTTGCGCTTCTCCTGCACAACTTTTTATCGTTACTTTACTCACAGATGAAATACTCGCTAATGCCTCACCTCTAAAACCTAGCGTTTCTATGTGAAATAAATCATAATCAGCACTTATTTTACTAGTCGCATGGCGTAAAAATGCACGTGCCAAATCATCATTAGAAATACCACTTCCATTGTCAATAATTCTAATTTGTTGAATACCAAATTCCTTGATTATAACTTTAATATTTGTACTTCCTGCATCGATAGAATTTTCTACAAGCTCTTTGACAACAGAAGAAGGTCTTTCGACTACTTCTCCCGCCGCTATTTTATTTGATAGTTCTGCAGATAATATATTTATTTTTCCCATTTAATTTATTTCACATCCTCACTTATTTTTCTCTGTAATTCGTAAAGAAGATTAAAAGCCTGCATTGGTGTTGTTTCTAAGAAGTTTACACTTTCTAATTGTTTTTTGATTTCATCAAATTTCTCATTATCACCATCGAAATCCAATTGTAATTTTGCATAATTTTTTCCTGATTTCTCTTCAGCTTTTAGTTGTTTTCTAATAGTTTTCTCTAACTCTTCTTTAAGTTCTTTTTCTAATTCAGAACGAAGTTGTTGTCTTAAAAACTCTTCATCTACTTTTACAACATCTTCTTTAACTACTCTACTTCTAAATTCTTTTTCTAGTTCTTGACGTAGTTGTGCTCTTAAAGCTTCCTCGTCTATTTTTACAACTTCTTCTCTAACTACTTTACTACTATATTCTTTTTCTAGTTCTTGACGTATTTTTTCTCTTAACTTTTCTTCAGACTCTTGTGATGAAGTTTCATTTAATAATACCTTATTATATCTAGCATTATCAACAAGGTCGTCACTACCTTTATTTCCACTTTCTAATTCTCTTAATATTTTATTAGCACCTACAATAACATCTTCTGGTAGATGAGCAAGTTGAGCAACATGAATACCATAACTCTTCTCAATAGGTCCTTCATTAATTTTATATAAGAAAATTAACTTTCCATGGTCTTCTTTCGCAGAAACGTGAATATTCTTTATTCCCTGGGTAATATTTTCTAATTTTGTAAGCTCATGATAGTGAGTTGAAAATAGTGTTTTACATTTGATAGTATTATTAATATATTCTAATATCGATTGAGCTAAGGCGATACCATCATATGTCGAAGTTCCACGACCAATTTCATCAAAAATTAATAATGAATTTTCAGTAGATTCGACTAAAGCATTCTTCGCCTCAATCATCTCAACCATAAACGTTGATTTACCTCCAGCAAGATCATCACTCGCCCCTATTCTCGTAAATATTTTATCGAAAATTGGTAAATTCGCAGAAGTCGCCGGAACAAAAGATCCAATTTGGGCAAGGATTACTATAAGAGCAAGTTGTCTCATATAAGTAGATTTACCAGACATATTAGGTCCTGTAATAAGCAAGATATTATTGTCTTTATCTACTTTACAATCATTACTAATATAACTATCAGCACTCACATTTCTCTCAACAATCGGGTGGCGACCATCAACAATATCAATAATATTATTATCATTGAATTCAGGTTTTACATAACCATATTCTTCCGCTACATCAGACAATGAAACAAACACATCAATATCACTTAGAGTATTCGCAACTCTCTGTAATCTTACTATATAATTATGAATCTTTGTCTTAACTTCTTGGAATAGTTGTAATTCTAACTCTTCAATTTTTGTCTTAGAGTTTACGATATGTTCTTCAACTTTTTTCAGTTCTTCAGAAACAAATCTCTCACAGTTAGAAAGTGTTTGTTTCCTATGATAACCTAATTCTGTCGGATCTATAGTCTTAAGCCCTACTTTAGATACTTCGATAAAGTAACCGAAAATCTTATTGTACCCAACTTTTAGATTTTTAACCCCAGTTCTCTCTTTTTCACGTTCTTCGATTTCTAATAATATTCTATTCCCGTTTTTACTAGCATTTTTATAACTATCTAACTCTTCATTGAAGCCTGATTTAATTACATTTCCATCTTTAACTGTTTGACCAGCTTCTTCATGGATTGTCTCTTCAAGATAGTCGTATAAATCTGTTAATTCGTCGATATTCTCTGCAATATCTTTTAGTTTATTAGATTCAAATCCTAATAACAATTTCTTAATTTCTGGTATTTGAGCCAGTGTTTTCTTTAGATTTAATAATTCCTTAGGACTTACAATATTATAAGAAACTTTTGTAGAAATCCTCTCAAGGTCATATACTTCTTTCAAACTAGTTTTCACATCAGCTTTTTCAAAGTAATGTTTAGTAAAATCTTCTACGATTTCCTGACGTTTTTTTATTTCTTTAAGATCTAGCAATGGATTTTCTAACCATTTTTTAAGTTTTCTTGACCCCGCAGCTGTTGATGTTTTATCTACAATACTAAGAAGAGAACCCTTCTTACCTCCGTTAGCCATGTTTTGAGTAACTTCTAAGTTTTTTAATGAATAGTTCGTCATATAAACAAACTTATCTTTGAAATATACTTCAAAATCTTTTAAACTTGAAATATCTTTATTTTGAGTTTTTTCAATATAATCTAAAAGAACATCACATGCAATACGAAGATTACTATCAGTAATATTACTTGTTTTTTCCTTAGTAATATCATTATTTAATTCAACTTCAGTAATATAAGCACTAATATCCAACTCTTGATCTTTTATGCTAATTACTTCTTTAATATTATTTTTTAGTACCTCATCTTGGAGGTCAGCCATAGTTTTTAGTACAGTACAACGGCTATCCCCTGTCATAATGTCACAAAATGCGAAGTAGATATTATTATCCTTTACATATGCACTACCTAGATAGTTATTTTCATCATAGTTTTTGTAGTTCATATAAGTTCCCGGGGTGATTACTTGAACTACTTTACGTTCTACGATTTTTCCTTGACCAGGTTCAGAAACTTGTTCACATATAGCTACTTTATATCCATTATTTACTAAAGTATCAATGTAAGCTGCTGACGAATGAAATGGAACTCCACACATAGGAATTTTTTCAGCTCCTCCATCACGAGCAGTTAAGGTTATTTCTAATATTTTTGACGCTCTAGTCGCATCTTCAAAGAACATCTCATAAAAATCACCTAGACGGTAAAATACAAATGCATCTTGATAATCTTTTTTTATCTTCAGATATTGTTCTATCATTGGAGTATATTTCATCTCAAAAGTTCCTTTCTCTTTATTTCTTCCATGTATTTATAACATATATAATTTTAGCATAAAACGTTATTTTTTAGTAGTGTGACGTGTGGTAAAATATATAAAAGCTAAAAATAGGCTATAAAAATAAATTACAATCTTCTCGCTATTCTTAAAATTAATCTTTTGATAATTGATTATTAAATTTTTATTTGATATAATCGAGTTGGAGAGAGAAGTTATAAGGTGTAAAAACACCCATTAAAGATGGTGGCTACTTCAATACGAAAGGAGATGATGCTTATGCTCATAAGTATCAAAATCTGGATGAAAGGAGTAGCGAATTGTCGGCTTACGAAATTGTACAAACGATTATTGGAATAAATATATTGATTGTTTCAGTAGTTAGTGCATGTGTTGTAGCATTAAAAAAAGACAATAAAAAATAACCATCTTAAACTTTGGCCGGTTAGATGGTTATGTCTATAATCAATTAATCAGAGCCACCGTCTTTACAACGGCTCTCTCTTTTATATATATTCTATCATAGATAAAATTGAAAAGCAATAATTTTATCAACTTTAGTAATGGTACGTTTTATCTTATATTTTCTATTTCAAATGAATCTAACTATTAGAAATCAAATTCGACTCCTGTTTTGTTTTCCCTATAGAATTTAGTCATATATTCATCTCTAACATATTTATCCATTGGATCATCATACAATGCAATAGATGCATCTAGCTCTCTGAATAGTTTATTAGCTAATTCTACTCCTTCTACATCATTTAATCTTAGCTTAATCAGAATAAGAACTCCATAAAATCTAATATAAAAAATCTTATTTAATGCAGGAACTACATTTCCTATTGTCTTTAATAAATTAATCGCTTCATAACATCTTTCTTGTGCTTCTTCATAATATCCACATCTTGATAAATAAGAAATCGAAGAAAGTAAAGTATAAAATGTTGTAACTATAGTTATTTGATCCAACATTTCAACTCCAGGTTTAAAATTCAGGTTTTCCGAGATAACCCTTCTTATATATTCTATAGAAATGTCATCTACTTTACCAAATCCAAACATAGTATTTAAAGCTAACTGCTCTTCATAACTCAACTTATCAACACTTTGAAAATGTTTTAAAAGAAATCTATTATTTTCCTTTATAATTTCTGGTACTACACCTGGTTTAATACCTTGCGTGATTCTTGCTATACTAAGTCTTTCTTTAAGTGTAATATTTTCTTCTTTTAACTTTCTTGTAGCAAGTGTTAAAACTGCTGAAGGATTCCCTTCTCGAAGGAGCTGATAAGCCTCTGTTAAAATCACAGAACCACTATCCTTTATAGACGACTTTAATGCTAACATATAATCGATATAATCCACACCTAGATTTTCCAACAACTTCTCTAATACGGCGATAGAAATACTTGTCTCATCTGCTTCAAAACGTCTTAAAGTTTGAACTGAAACTACATCTCCTGCTACATCTTTTAATTTATATCCACGCTCTAGTCTTAAATGTTTAAATACCTTCCCATGCATAGTTTTTTCTTTCATAATAGACCTCCATAAGTAAACATATTTACTATATATAATTATATCATAAATAATAAAAGTATAAAATAAAAACTAAACAATTATAAAAATATATTTGTTGATTAAGTATATTTTAGTCTATTAAGTGAATGTTACAACTTCAATAATAATTACAAAAGGCAAAAATATTTCCTTTACTATTTGCTTAAAATAGATTTCATTATCCTATGCACTTACCAATGATTTTTTTATTAATATATTAATACCTATTTAGAAATCAAATTCAACTCCTGTTTTGTTTAATTCATAGAATCTGTCAACATACATTTTTCTAGTACTTATTTCTTTCTTACTATTATACAAATCAATAGAAGAATCCAATTGACGAACACATCTATTAGCTAGTTCAACACCTTCAACTTTGTTTTGAGCAAGTTTTATCTGAGCAAGAAGAATATATGTATGAACAGCAAACGTAGGTTTAATATGACTTAGTGTAATGTCTATTGAATCTATTATCTCTATCATTTTCTCACATACTTTTTCGGCCTCACTACAATATCCATTTCTTGACAAGAAACCAATACTACTATGTAAAATTCTAAATGTGCTAATAGTATTTATAATACTTAGTTCATTTACACTAGGTTTATAATTTAGACAGTCATTTATAGTTCTTCTTATAAATTCAATAGGTATTTCTTTTGTAGTGCTAGTAGTTATTATGCCATTTAATGCAGCCTTTTCATTAGAATTTAACATTTCTATACTTTTAAAACGTTCTAGAAGAATCTTATTATTTTCACGGTATTTTTGCGGTAATATCCCTGAATATCCCGATATCATTATGGCAATAAATATTCTCTCATCTAAGCCGATATTATCATCCTTCAATCTTCTAACAAAATGAGAAATCATACCAGAAAAATTTCCAGATTTTGCAAAATTCAAAGCAACCTCTGAGAACTCGCTCACTTCTTCATCTAATTTTGGAAGTAATTCCGTTAAAAACTCAACATATCCTATACCAATATTAGCCATTAGTTTTTCAAAAGTAACTAATGAAACACTCGTTTCACCTGCTTCAAAGCGTCTTAACGTCTGTACAGAAACAATATTCCCAGCTGCTTCTTTAAGCTTTAAACCACGCTCTAAACGTAGCTTCTTAAATATTTTTCCATGTTCAGATTTATTATTCATAGATATTCCTCCACATAAAATTATCTTTATTCCTTTATCTATATATTATTTTACAATAATTACTAAACTAACTAATAGAATATTACAAATTTGGTATATTGCTATTATTTTTACACTAGAATGCCTTGTAAAGTTACAAATTTGTAACTACTAAATACTAAATCTAAACTGCATTAACCTTATCAACAAAAAATAGACCACAGAACAATTAATATTCTATAGTCTATTTAAAATAATAATTAAATATTATCTATTTTTTCTTCTTAAAGCTACAACTCCGAATAATCCTACGATTGTTGCTAAGAATCCATAAGAAGTTGTTTGCAATCCTGTATTAGGTAATGCTTTTTCTACTTTTTTGTTGTTTTCAACTTTAGTAGCCACTACTTTATCTTCAACTTTAGCTACAGGAGAATTTGCTTTTTCCTTCTGTTCTGGAGTAAATGATGATGAACTATTACCTTTATTTATATCACCTTCTGCTTTTGTTTGTTCTGGTATTGAACTAGATTTTGGTGTTTCTTCCTTACCTAGTTTTAATGTTTCTTCTTTTCCTGGTTTTGGTGCTTCACCTAGTTTTAATGTTTCTTCTTTTCCTGGTTTTGGTGCTTCACCTGGTTTTAATGTTTCTTCTTTTCCTGGTTTTGGTGCTTCACCTAGTTTTAATGTTTCTTCTTTTCCTGGTTTTGGTGCTTCACCTGGTTTTAATGTTTCTTCTTTTCCTGGTTTTGGTGCTTCACCTGGTTTTAATGTTTCTTCTTTTCCTGGTTTTGGTGTTTCATTTGGTTTAGTAGTTGGAACTGTATCCCAAACTGCTGGTCCCTCACGGCGAACATCTTCATTTCCTACTTCAAACCATCCATCTTCAGTGTAAATATCTTCTAGTTTCGTTTTATCTTTTCCATCTATACTAATCACGTTATATACACCAGGTTCTAAGTTCTCTGTTCGAACATAAATTACTCTATTTCCATTACTATCATATTCATGGGTGAATCTAGAAGCATTATGATCAAAATAAACATCCCCATTTCTTACTAGTAATATGGAATCATCTTTAAGTTCTTTATCGGTTGCTCTAATTGTATACTTAATAACAGTCCCTTTTTTCACCTTTTTATAATTTGCAAATACTCCAACTTTTTTACCTTGTAATTGAGGACTACCAATTGGCTCTTCCGTTCTCACTCCAATGAAGACTTGAGATTGTTTATCATAAGGAATTAAATCTTTTCTTTCTATTATTTTAGGCATTCCATTTGAATCCGTAAAACTAATCTCGTAAGGCTTCCAAACTCCATTTTCTAGATTTTTAACTGCATAATCGCCTATGAAATATTTCCCATCTTTAGTATATAATGTTATGTGAGTTGTAGCATTACCAGTCTTATCATTAAATAACGATACACTTGCATGTGTAAAATCATTGTATGCTAAACCTTCCTTACTCATAAATTTAACAACAACTTTCCCATCAGGAGTTACTTCACTTGATAATGACTCAATATATTTTCCAACTAATGGCGGAGTAGTTGCTGATTTAGGTTTTTCACCATCCCCTTCAACTTTCGGTTGCTCTACTTTTGGTTGTTCTGCTTTATCTGTTCTGTATATAGATTCACCAGCCGGGTTTAGATCAAACTCAAAATTACTTAAATCACCTTTTGTTAAATCTAAGTCGTGAAGTTGTCTTAAATAGTAATGACCCGGATCTGTATTTTTGAAATTTTTAATATAAAATACATCATTACCTTCACTGTCTAACGTCATATCTACATCAAAACTTCCAGATTCTCCAATCATTTCTCCATCTTTTATTTGAGAAAGTGTAATTTTCCCAGGCAATGCTTTATGATGATATACAAGCATTGCTTTCCCTGCTATACTTTCGGCTTCACTACCTGGTTTATTAGGACTATAATATTCTAACAACATTTTATCTGCAAATCTTTCTAAACCTGGTTTGTACTTAACTGTAACTTTTAATACATCATTACCACCCACTTGTGATTTATCAGAATATACTAAATAATCTTTATCTCCTAATTCTGGCAACTTAGTTTCACTTAGATTTTTTATTTTTGTTTTATTATCGTATTTATATAAATCTTTTCTACTTAAATGAATTTCAGGAGTATCTCCTGCCCATCCGCGTTGATTTTCCTCATCAGTATAAATATCCTCAGCAGAGAATTCTTTGTTTTCAAAACTATTCAAAAAGTGAATATTATTTAATAAATAGTTGCCACCTGTAAGTTTACTAGTATCTGCCAGGTAAGAATTCTTTACTGTTCCTTTTTTAACATTTAGTTCATACTTACTTCCATTTGCTTCGTTTATATATTCAACTGAATTTACAGATAAATCATCACTTGAAGTTTGTATATTTAAATTTTTATTCTTATCTAAAGAAATATCTTTTAATACATATTCAGCAAAACTATCAACTTTCTTCTTGTTAGCATTATGATGACCCAGTCCACCTTCATATACTTTATTTAGGTCTAAAGGATTGCTAGCAGTTACGATTTTCTCTTTTTTCTCTAGTTCACTTGGATGAGTACTTGGATGCTCATTAGGAACTGTACTTGGATGTGGTGTATTTGGTGTATCCGCTGCGAAAATATCTGCTTGAGGTATTACTACTCCAGCAGCAGTTAAAAATGATGCAATAGCTGCACTCGTTAATAATTTTTTCTTCATCTATTTTTCTCCTTTTTTTAAAAATAATAATTAAAATGTCAATATAATAAGACTATTATATTTTACTATAAATACTTAGATAAGTTATAAAATGTTACAAAAATGAATGTTTCTAATGTTTTTATAATACTTTTCTTTATAAAAGTTACAAATTTGTAACTAAGAGATATTGACTATGCTAAACTTTCAGTCTCATAAAAAATAGGGAGTGACTCAAAAATCCCGATTTCTTAAGAAATCAATTTGTTGAATCACCCCCGCTCTTGACAAAGAGCCCTCAAAAGATACAGAGTTTTATTAAAACTTCCAAAACAAATTTAGATATTAATAAATCTCTGTATTAAATCGTTAATTTATTACTTTTTTATCACTAGTTTTAAATTATCAAGTGAAAATGATAAAATAAGAATGTACAGTTTTGACAAAATAAAAATGTACAAATAGGTTATAATAGTGCATATAAAAAGAAAGAGAGAAA
>ERZ772769.119-NODE-119-length-19412-cov-9.24296_pt1 | contig 19412 bp, 14 predicted proteins | sample MGYA00580987_ERZ772769 | MGnify/ENA primary metagenome ERZ772769 (study PRJEB29015, sample SAMEA2738043) | human oral metagenome | biome: human oral; feature: human-associated habitat; material: saliva | place: China | collected 2234 ...
CGGCGACCCAGGCACTCCTCGACGGGAAGCGTCTCGTGGGGGAGGACGTGGCTGAGCGCCAGCGCCTCGATTAGCTCGCGATGCTGCGCGGTAGACAGGGCGGGATCGTGCATGCCACCAGTGTAGGGCCAGGTGGGGTGGGAGGGGCGGCGGGGGGAATTGCACTACATGGGGGTTCGACACGCCGGCGACACGCCGTCGGGAGGCTTCGTGTAGTGCAAAACCCCCGTTGGGTCGACAGTCCTCATGTCGTCTCACCCCAAGCGCGCGGCGAGTGCAGCGCGGACCTGTGCAACGAGCTCGTCCGGATGATCGAGGTCGTGCCAGCCGACGCGGATGATGTGCCAGCCCTCGGCTTCGAGGTGGCGTTGGCGCTCGCGCTCGCGGGAGAGTGACGTGTGGATGCTGCGGGCGTCGTCCCCGTATTTGGCGCGACCGTCGAACTCGATGCCGACTTTTTCGGCCGTGAACGCGCAATCGATGAAATAGCGACGACCCCGTGTGTGCACCTCGACCTGTGTGCGCATGCCTGTCAGGCCCGCAGCGCACAGCTCGTACAGCACGCGCGCTTCTCCGGGGGAGGCGCATCCGGCATCTGCGTGGGCGATGATCCACTGTGCTTGAGAGCGCCCCCGAACGCTATTGCCAAGACGTGTGAGCTCCGCGCTCAGTGACTCCTTCCAGTATTTCTCGTGTCGACGGGAGTCTTTGAGGTGGAAGTTATCGAAGTGGGTGAATGCGTTGCCGATCATGCAGAGCTGGGCGAACGCGGCTCTCGGATTCGGTGAGGTCCGTGCGACGGTGATCTGCGCTGCTTCGGGGCTTTCGATGAGCAGGCCACGTGCGTCAGTGGTTGGCGGTAATCGACGAACGCGACTCGGTGTGATCGTTATTGGCTCGAAGTGATGAGTGCCAACTGTAACTGCGGGTAGTCGGACTGAACGGGATGACGTTGAGGAAGCAACAGTGAGTGCGGGGGTGTGTGGGATGGATGCGTATCCGTGTGCCCACAAAGCGCACTGACCCGTGACCGCCATGGCTCGGTGCGTGTACGCAAGGTGGTAGAGGCGTGCGGCGAGCACGACCTCCGGTAGCTGATGTGTGTCGAGATCCTGAAGGCGCGCAAGATCGAGGTAGGTCCTGCCCGCGATTTTCGCAGCCGTCGGCATCTTTGTGAGGCCGTGGTGGCTGGATCGCGGCACGCGAATGATCGCGCGTTCAACGGCGTTGAGGATGAAGGGAGCGTCGTTGCCCCTGACTTCTTGGCTCATGAGTGAATTTTAGTGCGATAGCTATCGGTTCGTTGCAGTTTGAATCTTCTGATTTTTTGATTGTTGAGATGTCCTCGTGTAGTGCGATGAGGCGCGGGCGCATGAGTGCGGCGTTCTCGAGCGCCCTGCGCGAGGCGCGGGCTGGGGCGGGCGGTTGTGGCGCGTTTCAGCGGCCTGGGTGTGGGAGGTGGGGGGAATTGCACTACATGGAGGTTCGACACGCCGGCGACACGCCGCTGGAAGGCTTCGTGTAGTGCAAAACCCCCATGCTGTCGCCCAAGGGCTGTCGGAATCTGACGTCGGCGGCGATGTGGCGCATTCAGGCTCCCGGTGAGAGATGCCGGGGTGACCGCAACCGCCACCAATGGATGTAATGAACTGGATTCGAGCCTCCGGGGTGGGTGGTGGCGGCATAATCCTCGCTTGGCGACGCTGATTGGGCGCTGGCCGCTGTCGCTTTTGTCTCAGCGACGAGGCCGGGGCCGCGTGTCGCCGTTGGTGCTCGGTTTTTCGAGGGGCGAACACCGGGCAAATCGCGGTAGGGTTGCGCCATGTCAGTCGAGTTCGTTTCCGCCTCTCAGGCGGCAGATGCGGCGGCGTGTGACGCGCCGCTGCGGCTCGTCGACACCTTCGGGCGGGTGGCCCGCGACCTGCGCGTGTCGCTCACCGACCGCTGCAACCTGCGCTGTTCCTACTGCATGCCCCCCGAAGGCCTGGACTGGCTGCCCACCGAGGAAACCCTGACGGACGACGAGGTTGTGCGCCTCGTGCGCGTTGGCGTCGAGCGGCTCGGGATCCGCCAGGTCCGCTTCACCGGCGGGGAACCCCTCCTGCGCCGAGGTCTCGAGGGGATCATCGAAGCATGCTCCCACCTGCGCACCGACGAGGGAAACCCCCTCGATCTGGCCCTCACGACGAACGCGCTCGGCCTGGCCAAGCGCGCCCAGGGCCTGAAGGACGCTGGCCTGAACCGCGTCAACATTTCGCTTGATTCTCTGGACCCCGAGCACTTCGCGGCGATCACCCGCCGCGACCGCCTCGGCGACGTCCTGGAGGGCATCGAGGCCGCCGCCCGCGCGGGCCTGAGCCCCATCAAGGTCAACGCCCTCGTGCTGCGCGGCATGAACGAGGCCGACCTGCCCGACCTGGTCGACTACTGCCTGGACCGGGGCATCGAGCTGCGCGTCATCGAGCAGATGCCGATCGGCCCGCCGGACACGTGGGATCGTCAAAACATCATGACGGCCGACGAGATCCTGCACATCATGAGCACCCGGCACACGCTGACCCCCGCGCCCCGCGAGGATCCGCATTCGCCGGCGGGACGCTGGATCGTGGACGGTGACCCGACGAAGCGCCTCGGAGTCATTGCCTCCGTGTCCGACCCCTTCTGTAGCGCGTGCGACCGCACCCGCCTGACCTCGGACGGCATGGTGCGTTCGTGCCTGTTCTCCACCGAGGAGACCTCGCTGCGCGACCTGCTGCGCGGTGGCGGGGACGATGCGCAGATCGCCGCCCGATGGGCCGACGCGATGTGGGCGAAGCCGGCCGCGCACGGGCTCAATATCGACACTTTTGCTCGCGCATCGCGCACCATGAGCCGTATTGGTGGGTAATCCCCACTAATTTCGTGACGCCGATGTTTTCTAACAGTGGTTGATTGATTGTTTGCCGTCGGGTGGAACGTCCCTGAGGGGGAGTACTTTTCCCAGTGCTTACAAGGGTGATGCACGTCCCAATGCGTTCTTGTGGGTTATGTCATTTCAATTGGTAGCCTCCGTGTTAAAGAATGTCCGGCGCACGCCCGCGCCCGGACTCCCTTCAGACCCGAGGAGAGCCATGAGCGCGACCGAACCTGCGGCCAAGAAGAGCCGCTACCTGCTCACTGACTGGAACCCCAACGACGAATCCAAGTGGGACTCGAAGCTCGCGTGGCGCACGCTGTGGATCACGACCTACTCGCTGATCCTGGCCTTCTGCGTGTGGTTCCTGCCCAGCGCGATCGCGCCCAAGCTGACGCTTCTCGGCTTCAACCTGGATAAGTCTCAGCTCTACTGGCTGACCGCCCTTCCGGGTCTGGCCGCCGGCATCCTGCGCCTCATCTACATGTTCCTGCCCCCGCTCATCGGCACACGCAAGCTCGTGGGCATCACCTCCCTGCTGTGCATCATTCCGATGCTCGGCTGGTTCTTCGCGGTCCAGGACAACACGACCCCCTACTGGGTCCTGCTGACCCTCGCCTTCATGTGTGGAATCGGCGGCGGCGCGTTCTCCGGCTACATGCCCTCCACCGGCTACTTCTTCCCCAAGCGCCTCGCCGGCACGGCGCTCGGCCTGCAGGGCGGCATCGGCAACCTCGGCATATCCGTCATCCAGCTGGTCGGCCCCATCCTCATGGGCTTCAGCCTCTTCGGTATGACCTGGCTTGCCCCGCAGCGGCAGGTATCCGGCGACCACGCCGGTGAGAACATCTGGGTCTACAACGCAGCGATCTTCTTCGTTCCGTGGTGCCTCGTCGCTGCGATCCTCGCCTTCATCTGGCTGCGCGACGTTCCCGTCAAGGCCAACATCAAGCAGCAGCTGGACATCTTCTCCAACCCCAACACCTGGTACATGACCATCCTCTACGTCATGACCTTCGGCCTGTTCTCCGGCTTCTCCGCCGTCTTCGCTCTCCTGATCAACAACCAGTTCGGTGACCAGTCGGCCCTCAACCTGGGCGTCAAGGGTGCGACCTTCGCGTTCCTCGGCCCCCTCATCGGCTCGATCATCCGCATGTCCTGGGGTATCTTCTGTGACCGCATGGGCGGCGCCATCTGGACCTTCATCTCCGGCGTCGGCATGGCCATCACCCTGGGCGGTATCGCCTGGGTTCTGCGCAACCCCACAGGCTGGACCGACTTCTACATCTTCATGGCGCTCATGCTCACCATGTTCCTGTTCTCCGGCTTCGGTAACGCCGGTACCTTCAAGCAGATGCCGATGATCATGTCGGCCCGCCAGGCCGGCGGCGCCATCGGCTTCACCTCCGCCATCGCATCCCTCGGCCCCTTCCTCGTCGGCGTCGCTCTCTCCGCGGTCGGCACTGGCGGTGCATGGGCCTTCTTCCTGGGCTGCGCCATCTTCTGCGCCCTGTGCTCGGTCCTGTGCTGGATCATGTACGCGCGCAAGAACGCCCCGTTCCCCGGCTGATCCACCCGGCACTGCGTGGTGCCAGCGGACCTGTCACTTCCTCGTCAATCGACTCTTAGGAGCACCCCATGACGAATCTCGAATCCGATATGACCTTCCCGACCTACGGCGGCGAGGTCAAGCCTGCGACCGGCGCGACCCTGTTCGCGCTCGGCTCGTGGCTGCGTCGCGGCAAGGCGTCCGCCGACGCGCGCCAGCTCTTCCTCGAGGGCGGCCGCGACGGCGACTCCTTCTACCGCGACCGCTGGAGCTACGACAAGATCGTGCGCTCCACCCATGGCGTGAACTGCACGGGCTCGTGCTCGTGGAAGATCTTCGTCAAGGACGGCGTCATCACCTGGGAAACCCAGCAGACTGACTACCCGTCAACCGGCGCGGACATGCCCGAGTACGAGCCCCGCGGCTGCCCGCGTGGCGCGGCGTTCTCGTGGTACGAGTACTCGCCGACCCGTATCAAGTACCCCTACGTGCGCGGCGTCCTGCTGGACATGTTCCGCGAGGCCAAGAAGCGCCTCGGGGATCCCGTCCACGCGTGGGCCGCGGTCGTCGAGGACCCGGAAAAGGCGCGCGCCTACAAGTCGCAGCGTGGCCGCGGCGGCATGGTCCGCGTGTCGTGGGAAGAGGCGATGGAGATCGTCGCCGCCGCCTACGTGCACACGATCAAGCAGTACGGCCCCGACCGCATCGCCGGCTTCTCGGTCATCCCCGCCATGTCGATGATCTCCTACGGTGCGGGCTCCCGCTTCCACGAGCTCATCGGCGCCACGATGCTGTCCTTCTACGACTGGTACGCGGACCTGCCTCCAGCCTCGCCTCAGGTGTTCGGCGACCAGACCGACGTGCCCGAGGCCGGCGACTGGTTCAACTCGCAGTACCTCATCATGTGGGGCACGAACCTGCCGCTGACCCGTACCCCCGACGCTCACTTCATGGCCGAGGCCCGCTACCACGGCCAGAAGGTCATCGTCGTGTCCCCGGACTTCGCGGACAACACGAAGTTCGCGGACGACTGGTTGCGCGTCCAGCCCGGCACGGACGGCGCCCTGGCGCAGGCCATGGGTCACGTCATCCTCAAGGAATTCCACGTCGGCAAGCGCGAGCCCATGTTCCTCGATTACATGAAGCGCTACACCGACTCCCCGTTCCTGGTGGAGATTAACGAGGTCGGCGAGGGTGCCCACGAGGGCGTCGCCCCGACGACCCTGGTCCCCGGCAAGTTCCTGACGGCCGCCAAGATGCCCGCAGGCACGACCGAGCGCACCGAGAACAACCAGTTCCGTCCCCTCGTCATCGAGGCCGACGGCACGGTCAAGGACCCGGGCGGCACGCTCGCCGATCGCTTCGGCGAGGAGGGCGCTGGCCACTGGAACCTCAACCTGGACGGCGTCGAGCCCGTCATGTCCATCATGGACACGGACGAGTGGGAAGCCGCCCTGATCGCCCTGCCGCGCTTCGACCTGCCCGCGGCCCCCGGCCAGGCCTCGGTCGGCGGTGGCTACGTGAAGCGTGGCGTGCCCGCGCGCCGCGTCAACGGTCGCCTCGTGACGACCGTGTTCGACATCCTGCTCGCCCAGTACGCCGTCGAGCGTGAGGGCCTGCCGGGTCAGTGGCCCACCGACTACATGGACGCCTCCACGCCGGGCACCCCCGCGTGGCAGGAGGAGTTCACGTCGGTTCCCGCCGCCGCAGCCATCAAGATCGGCCGCGAGTTCGCGCAGAACGCGGTTGAGACGCAGGGCCGTTCCATGATCCTCATGGGCGCCGGCACGAACCACTACTACCACTCCGACGAGATGTACCGTACGTTCCTGGCGCTCACGGAAATGTGTGGCACCCAGGGCCGCAACGGCGGCGGCTGGGCCCACTACGTGGGTCAGGAGAAGGTCCGCCCGATCATGGGTTGGGGCTCCTTCACCTTCGCCCTGGACTGGGCGCGCCCGCCGCGCCAGATGATCTCCACCGGCTGGTACTACATGACCACCGACCAGTGGCGCTACGACGGGGCCCCGGCCTCGGCCATGGCGAACCCGATCAAGTCCTCGCACCTGGACGGCAAGCAGCTGGTCGACACCCTCGTCGAGTCGGTTCAGCGCGGCTGGATGCCCTGCTACCCGACGTTCTCCAAGGGCTCGACCCAGCTGGGTCGCGAGGCCGCCGAGGCCGGCATGGCCCCCGCGGAATACGTGTCCCAGGAGCTGCGCGAGGGTCGCCTCCAGTTCGCGATCGAGGACCCGGACGCCCACCACAACGTCCCGAAGATCCTCGCGAACTGGCGTACGAACCTGCTCGGCTCGTCCGCGAAGGGCACCGAGTTCTTCCTGCGTCACATGCTGGGTACCGGCAACGAGGTCAACGCCGAGGAGCTGGAAGAGGGCAACCGTCCCGCGTCCGTCAACTGGCGCGAGGCTCACCCCGGCAAGCTCGACCTCATGTGGGTCGCGGACTTCCGTAACACCTCGACGACGCTGCACTCCGACGTCGTGCTGCCCGCCGCCACGTGGTACGAGAAGCACGACCTGTCCTCCACGGACATGCACCCCTTCATGCACTGCTTCGACGAGGCCGTGAACCCGCCGTGGGAGGCGCGCACCGACTTCGAGGTGTTCCAGACCCTGGCTCGCCTCGTCGGCCGCATGGCCCCCGGCCACCTGGACACCCAGACGGACGTCGTCGCGGTTCCGCTGGGGCACGACTCCCCGGACGCCATGACCATGGCGGATGGCGTCGTTCCCGAGCAGACGTGGACGCCCGGCAAGACCATGCCGAAGCTGGTCCCGATCGAGCGCGACTACACGCAGGTCGGCTACAAGTTCGACCGCATGGGACCGCTCCTGCCCAAGGCCGGCCTGGCCTCGAAGGGCGTGGCGTACAACGTGCAGGAGGCGTACGAGCAGCTCGGCGACCTCAACGGCCGCGCCCCCATGGACGGCAACGCCGGCGAGGGCATGCCGCTGTGCGACACCGCCATCAAGGCGGCGAACATGGCGCTGCGCTTCTCGGGCACCACGAACGGCTCGCTGGCCGTTCAGGGCTTCCGCACGCTGGAAAAGCGCGTCGGCAACGAGATGGCGTTCCTGGCCGAAGGTGACGAAGAAAAGAAGATCACCTACCAGGACACCGTCCTGCAGCCGCGCAGCGTCATCACCAGCCCCGAGTGGTCGGGTTCCGAGCACGGCGGTCGCCGCTACAGCGCCTTCGTGCAGAACGTCGAGTGCCGCAAGCCGTGGCACACGCTCACGGGCCGCCCGCAGTTCTACGTCGACCACGACTGGATGATGGACATGGGCGAGTCCCTGCCGATCTTCCGTCCGCCGCTCGACCTGGCGCACATCTACGGTGAGCGCCCCGTCGGCGACCACCGTCCCGGTCAGCCGGGTCAGGCCGAGGTCGCGGTGCGCTACCTGACGATCCACAACAAGTGGGCCATCCACTCCCAGTACTACGACAACCCGTACATGCTGACGCTGGGTCGTGGTGGCCAGACGGTGTGGATGAGCCCGCAGGACGCCGAGAAGATCGGCGTGCGCGACAACGAGTGGATCGAGGCGAAGAACCGTAACGGCACCGTGTCGGCTCGCGCTGTTGTCTCCCACCGCATCCCGGAGGGCACGGTGTTCATGCACCACGCCCAGGATCGCCAGATCAACACCCCGCTGAACGAGGAATCCGGCAAGCGCGGCGGTACGCACAACTCGCTGACGCGAATCTTCATTAAGCCGACCCACCTGGCCGGCGGATACGCGCAGTTCGCCTACGCGTTCAACTACTACGGTCCCACCGGCAATAACCGCGACGAGGTCACGGTTATCCGCCGCCGCTCCCAGGAGGTGCAGTTCTGATGAAGGTCATGGCTCAGATCGCGATGGTGATGAACCTCGACAAGTGCATCGGCTGCCACACCTGTTCGGTCACCTGTAAGCAGGTGTGGACGAACCGCGACGGCACCGAGTACATCTGGTTCAACAACGTCGAAACCCGTCCCGGCGTGGGCTACCCCCGCGGCTGGGAGGACCAGAAGAAGTGGAAGGGCGGCTGGAAGCGTACCGCCACGGGCCGCCTCGTTCCCCGTCAGGGCGGACGCGTCGCCTCGCTCGCGAAGATCTTCGCGAACCCGACGCAGCCGACCATGAAGGACTACTACGAGCCGTGGACGTACGAGTACGACAAGCTGCTCCAGGCGCCCGCGAACTCCCGCGCGATCCCGACGGCCCGCGCGAAGTCCAAGATCACGGGCGAGCACATCGACAAGCCCGAGTGGGGCCCGAACTGGGACGATGACCTCGGTGGCTCCATGGAGACCCTGGATCAGGACCCCGTCCTGCACCAGATGAACCTCCAGGTCGCCAAGACCATCGAGGACGCGTACATGTTCTACCTGCCTCGCATCTGCGAGCACTGCCTGAACCCGACCTGTGTGTCGGCGTGCCCCTCGGGCGCGATGTACAAGCGCTCCGAGGACGGCATCGTCCTGGTCGACCAGGATCAGTGCCGCGGTTGGCGCATGTGCGTCTCCGCCTGCCCCTACAAGAAGGTCTACTTCAACCACAACACGGGCAAGGCCGAGAAGTGCACGCTGTGCTACCCGCGCCTCGAGGTCGGCCAGCCGACCATCTGCTCGGAGACCTGCGTGGGTCGCCTGCGCTACATGGGCGTGCTGCTCTACGACGCGGACCGCGTCACCTGGGCCGCCTCCCAGGAGGACGAGCGCGACCTGTACCGCGCCCAGCGCGAGATCCTGCTCGACCCGAACGACCCGCAGGTGGTCGCCCAGGCTCAGGCCAACGGCGTTCCCCACTCGTGGATCACGGCCGCCCAGCAGTCCCCGATCTGGAAGCTCATCACCGAGTACGAGGTCGCCCTGCCGCTGCACCCCGAGTTCCGCACCCTGCCGATGGTCTGGTACGTGCCGCCGCTGTCCCCGGTCGTCGACCAGGTGACCGCGTCCGGCAGCGACGGCGAGGACCACAAGGTCCTGCTGTCCGCCATCTCGCAGATGCGTATCCCGCTGGAGTACCTGGCCGGCCTGTTCACGGCCGGAGACACGGCTCCCGTGGAGCTGGCGCTGCGTCGCCTCGCCGCGATGCGCTCCTACATGCGCGACGTCTTCGTCGACAACCCGACGAACGAGGAGATCCCGGCCTCCGTGGGCATGACCCCGGAGAAGGTCAAGGAGATGTACCGACTGCTGTCGATCGCCAAGTACGACGACCGCTTCGTCATCCCGACCGCCCACCCCGAGATGCCGCGCGGCATCAAGGAGCTCGAGGGCTGCCCGGTGTCCTACGACGTCGAGGCCTTCCACGGCCTGGCCCCCGCCACGTCGAACCGCCCGATGGGTGGCTCGTCGCCGGAGGGACGCCAGATGCTCCCCCTTGAGGTCGTTCGATGAGTACTTTCGTCGGCATTCCGCGTATTCCTACGGCCGCTCCGGAAACGGAGATGGATCCGCAGGACGCGCGCGGCGTGCGCATGGCGGTCTCGGTCCTCCTGGACTACCCGGGGGATGACTTCGAGACCAAGCTGGACGCGGTCGAGGAGGCTCTGGCGGACCTGCCGGAGCCGGCCTCGGCGTCCCTGGCCACGTTCGTGAGCTACGCTCGCGCCGCTGGCCTGCGCGCCATGCAGACCACCTACGTGGAGACGTTCGACCAGCGCCGACGCTGCGCGCTCGGCCTGACGTACTACACGCACGGCGACACCCGCGGACGCGGCCAGGCCATCCTGGCCTTCAAGGAGATCCTGCGTCGCGCCGGTTTCGAGATGGAACGCGAGGAGCTTCCCGATCACCTGCCGGTGGTCCTGGAGTTCGCGGCCTTCGACGAGACCGGCACGGCCGAGGGCCTGCTGCGCTCCAACCGCGAGGGTATCGAGGTGATCCGCACGGCGCTGCGCGCCACGGACTCCCCGTACGCGCCGCTGCTGGACGCGCTGGTCGCGACGCTGCCCGAGCCGGACGAAAAGACCATTGAGGGCTTCCGTAAGCTCATTAGCCAGGGGCCGCCCACCGAGCTGGTGGGCGTGGGCGATCTGTCTGCGACGCCCTTCCCGACTTCCGATTCAACGATGGGACGGTAACGTTCATGGAATCCGCACTTTTGCATGCCGCGTCAGCATCTGCGACGCAGTCGCTGTCCTTCCTGGACATTGCCCTGTGGGTGGTCCTGCCGTACGTGTCCTTCGCGATCCTCATCGTGGGTCTCGCGTGGCGCTACAAGACCGACCAGTACGGGTGGACGTCTCGTTCCTCGCAGTGGAATGAGCCGACCATCCTGCGCTGGGCGTCGCCGCTGTTCCACTTCGGTGTCCTCTTCGTGTTCATGGGCCATGTCCTTGGCCTCGTGATCCCGAAGACGTGGACCGAGGCGGCCGGCGTGCCTCAGCACGTCTACCACCTGATGGCGACGATCCCCGGTACGATCGCTGGAATCATGACGATCGTTGGCCTCGCGCTGCTGATCTACCGTCGAGCGGTGGTCAAGTCGGTGCGCGTGGCGACGACCCGCATGGACATCGTCACCTACGTGATGCTGGCGATCCCGGTGCTCCTGGGTGGCGCGGCGACGCTGCTCAACCAGGTGCTCGGCGGTCACGAGGGCTACGACTACCGCGAGACGATCTCCGTGTGGTTCCGCTCGATCTTCACGCTGCAGCCGCAGGCTCACCTGATGGTCGACGTGCCGCTGAGCTTTAAGCTGCACATCATCGCGGGCCTGCTGCTCTTCTGCATCTGGCCGTTCACCCGCCTCGTGCACGCGGTGAGCGCGCCGGTCGGCTACGTGGCGCGTCCCCCGGTGATCTACCGGTCGCGCGACGAGCGCCGCACGCACGAGATCACGCGCGGCGGTATGTCGGACTGATCGATGGCCGTGCCCGCCGCGGTCCCTCGCTCCTAGGCGAGGCAGTGGCGTGGTGATCGGCAGGGGCGGGGGGTGAGCATGGGCTCGCCCCCTGCCTCTTTATCGGGGGTTCCCGCGTTCTCACCTGTATGAATGAACTGCTAGACCCCGCGTAATGCGACCGACTGTTGGTATTGGCCGTGCGGGGGGCTGTCTATGATGGGTAGAATAAAGCGCGCTTTGTAAGTAAAGTAACAGCTTTAATGCCGTATGGAGATGCCTAAAAAGGGTATTTCCACTGATTATGAGGGAGAGAGAGGATACGTCATGAGTGATACCTCCCGTGCTCGGCCTCTGGCTGAAACGCTCGCCGCAATGGCAGCGTTGACCCCTGCACAGCACGCACTCTTGGAACGCATCTCGCACCATGCGACGCCCGTGACCGTGGCGGAGTTGGCTCAGGAAGCTGGCTTGCACGTCTCGAGCGTGCGCGAGACCCTTGAGGGCCTGTTCGCCCTTGGCCTCGTGGAAAAGCAGCAGCTCCCCTCATCCGGACGTGGCCGCCCCGCGCTGGGCTATTCGACGATGACCCCGGCGGACCCCTCGTTTGCGGCGCAGATGCTGCACCAGCTCACGTCGTCGCTGCTGGCCTGGCTGCGCGTTGACGCGGCCGACCCGGCGGCCTCGGTGCGTGAGATCGGCTCGCGCTGGGCGGACGCCGCCCTCGAGACGATGGCGGTGCCTGATCACAGCCACAATGCGAACCGTCGCCCCGTGCGCGACACCTTCAACATCGCGTCGCACCTGGGCAAGGTGCGCCTGTTCATGAACGCCATGGGTTTTGGGTCCGTTCCGCACGACACTGATCCGATGGCGGTCGTCCTGACGGCCTGTCCATTCACCGAGCCGGGTATGCCGGACGACCTGGCCCTCGAGCTGCGCCGCGGCATCGTCGAGCGCGTGTTCGAGCGGACGGCGACCGGCTTTGCCACCTGGTCACTGGAGAACGATCCCGAGGATCCTCTGCGCCTGACCGTCTACATTCGACGGCTCGATGAGGCGAACCCGAAGCCGCTGTCGACGACCCTTCACTTCTTCGGTGGAGCAGCCGAGGCGGCCGGTGGGTACATGCGTGAACTGCCGTCGTCTGAGACTCCCGCGACCCTGGGTGAACTCATCGATCAGCTCAGCTCAGAGAGCCCTGAGCTGGAGCGAATCCTCGCTGTGTCGAGCTACCTGGTCAACGAACGCTCGGCTCGTCTGGATGCTGAGCTCGCGCCCGGCGCGCGCGTCGACGTGCTGCCTCCGTTTGCCGGCGGGTGAGATTTTTTAGTCATTTGTGTGGGGCGGTCAGGGTTGTAAAACAATCCTGGCCGCTCCCGCGTAAGATGAGGGGGAAGGCACTCCCGTCCCTGGAGGATCCAATGTCAGCTGAGATTGCAACCGGCATCACCGATGAGCCGCTGGATACTAGCGCGCTGATTGATAGCGCACGTCGGGATACGTGTGGTGCTGTGGCGTCCTTTATTGGGGTCGTGCGTAACCATGACGGTGGAGAGAGCGTGGATGCGATCGAGTATTCCTCGCACCCCTCCTCGCAGCAGATTCTGCGGGACATCGTCATGGAATTCAAGGATCGTCCAGGCGTGCACTGCATCGTCGCGTGGCACCGCGTGGGGCATCTGGAGATCGGCGAGGATGCGATGGTCGTCGCCGTCGCTGCGGAGCATCGTGCGCAGGCATTCCGCGCGGTCGAGGCCATTGTCGAGGACGTGAAGGCGAAGCTCCCGATCTGGAAGAAGCAGGAATTGACCGACGGTTCTCACAACTGGTCGGGTCTGTGAGATGACGATCGGCGATCCTTTTTCCCGCGATGCGGCCGTTTTGGGGCGCACCGTCGCGCTTCCGCTGATCAATCAGCCCGTCCCGTACGAGGCCGGGGACCCCGCGCTGGAGCGTTTCCGTCGCAATTGGCTGGTGTCGGGCATTGGCGAGGCCGGTCAGGCGCGCCTGGCAGCAGCTCGAGTGCTCGTGGTGGGCGCGGGCGGCCTCGGCTCCCCCGTCCTCCTGTATCTGACGGCGGCGGGCATTGGCACGATTGGGATTTGCGACTCCGACGTCGTCGAGGTGTCGAACCTTCAGCGTCAGCTCCTGCACGGCGAGGGCGACGTGGGCGTCCCGAAGCCTGATTCGGCCGTGCACCACCTGAGTGGACTGAACTCTTCGGTGCGTTTTGAGCGCTACGGGCACGTGACCCGCGAGTGGCTGGATGAGCATGGCCGCGAGTGGGACCTGATCGTCGAGTGCACTGATAGCTTCGACTCGAAGTATTTGGTGGCTGACTATTGCGCGGATTCGGGCGTGCCGCTCGTGTGGGGCACGGTCGTGTCTATGGCCTTCCAGGTGAGCGTATTCTGGTCCGCGGCCTCTGCCCCGGTGCCGTCGCTGACGCTGCGGAGCCTGCATCCGGTCAAGCCTGCCCCCGGGACGACGCCGGCCTCGCCGAAGGTCGGCGTGCTCGGCCCCGTCGTCGGCCAGGCGGGCACCGCGATGGCGACGGAGGCTATCAAGCTGTTGGTGGGCTTCGGCGAGCCGCTGATCGGTCGCGTCCTCATGACGGACGCGGCGACGCAGCGCGCCGACGTGCTGACCTTCGCGCCGTGGAACTGAGTCCCGTGGCCGCCCCGCGCGCGGACGTTGCCGCGATCGTCGTCGGAGGCGGTGGGGGAGAGCGCCTGGGTGGTGTCTCCAAGCCTGACTTGACGCTGGGTGGCGTGCGCTTGATCGACCGCGTGTGCGGGGTTCTGCTGGGGGCGTGCGGCGCGGGCTGTGTGGCCGTCGTGCCGCCCAGTGTGCGCGTCCCCGACGGTGTCCTGCGTACCCTTGAGGATCCGCCGGGCGGCGGCCCGCTGGCCGGTATCGACGCGGGCTTGCGCGCGCTGAGCGTCGGCGACGACGTCCTCGTCGTCGTTGTGTCCGTCGACGCTCCCGGGGTGGGCGCTTTCCTGCCCGCCCTCCTCGAACCCGCGTTGGGTGAGAGCAGGGATGGGCGTATCGTGCGCGGCGGCGATCCGGAGCCTTTCGATCAGTACCTGATGGGCGTCTATCGCGCGGGTGCGCTGCGCCGCGTCCTCGACGAGGCCGAGGCCGCCCTCGGTTCGATCCGCGGAGTGGGCGTGCGCCGGGTGCTACGCGCCCTCGACGTCGAGCGGGTGAGCGTGAACGCCGACGTGTGCCGGGACATCGATACCCCCGCGGATGTGGTCTGGTGGGATGACTTTCTGAGCAACTGATTTGTCAGTAACGCCTCTGCGGGTGTAGGTTTAGTCGGTAAGTATCCGGCGACCTATCCCACGAAGGCGTGCTCATGAATCTTTGTCACGGCCAGTTGTGGCAGCGACTTGGACTGGCAGTGCTGTCAGGAATTCTCGTTGCGTCCCTCGCTCCCACTGCTGCCGCTGCTCCTGCAGACGGCCAGGATATGCATGGTGACATGGAGTCCACCGACCTCGATACGTCGAGCTCCGACTCCGATGTCTCCTCACCCGCCAACGCGCTCTCTCCTGCGGCCGCGGAGGAAGCCGAAACCGCCGATGAGGCCACGGCCTCGTCCGAGGAAGAAAGCGTGGACGGCGTCGACGCGCAGGTCTACACCTTCCCCGGCACAGACGGCCCTACCCGCATTCACGTTCTCACGACGACGGGTTCCGCAGATGCCATCCTGCTTGAGTCTCGAGGCGTCTTCGCCATGATCGACGGCGCGGAGGGTGTCGGCGCCCCCGACGGCAAGGATCCGCGTTACCCGCTGCGCGATGGGCTAGTTGACGCCTCGATCGGAGATACCGACTGGGTGCTCGGATATCTGTCCAACCATGGCGTCACCTCCTCGAACCTCGCGTTCTACCTGGGCACCCACGCCCACTCCGACCACATTGACAACGCCGACGAGATCATCAGGAAGTTTCGCCCGAAGGTCATTCTCAGCCCCGAGTATTCCGACGCGTGGATCACGGATAAGTCGCGCCTGTGGGACAACCAGTGGATCTACGACAACATGATGGCGGCCGCGCGCTGGGCTCAGAGCGCGTATGGCGCGTCGATCGTGCAGAACATCAATGACTACAACACTCACATCACGCTGGGCGATATGGATGTCCAGATTATCCCCACGGATCCGGCTGAAAACTACAAGAAGACCGGCGTCCACGATGCAAACCTCATCGCATATACCGCGAAGGTGAGTGCATTCGGGCATTCCGCATACCTGTCCGCCGACCTCGAAGCTGGTGGAGGTTACGAGGATCGCATTGCGCCGATCGTTGGGCATGTCGACATGCTCAAGGCCGGTCACCACGGCCTGCCGAGCTCTAACTCGAGTTCCTTCATGAAGGCGCTGAGTCCCTCCATGATCGTGCAGACGGGGCCGGAATGGTACACCCCCGACAATCTGACTGAGAGCGTCATTCATGGCGACTCGTCCTGGGTGCCGATGATGGATCTGTGGTCCAGCGCGCACATTCCCTCGCTCATCGCCACTTTCGGCCCTTCCGGCATTACATACAACGATCTGTCCTTCGCGTCCTGGGGGCATGAGTACGGCCTAGAAAGTCCGCGCGCCTGGTGGTTCAAGGGCGGCCGACCCGCAGCCACGACCGGCTGGTGGAAGGGGTGGAGTGGGTCCTGGTACTACTTCGCGGGCAAGCCTTCCGCCGAGGCCAGCACCTGGGTGTACGACAAGGGGCAGTGGTACTGGATGGACGCCACCGGCGCGATGGTGACCGGTTGGATTCATGACGGAAAAGCGTGGTACTACCTGGATTCCGCAGGGCATCCCAGCTCTAGTGGTTGGACGTTGATCGATGGTGCCTGGTACTACCTGGATGCGGGGCGGGCGCGCACCGGATGGTTGTTTGACCGTGGCCAGTGGTACTGGCTCGGTAGTGTCAATGCAAAGATGGTCACTGGGTGGGCCCAGGTGGATGGCCAGTGGTACTACATGGGCAGCAGCGGCGCAATGGTCACCGGCTGGATGAATGGCGGCGGTACTTGGTACTACCTGCACTCTTCCGGTGCGATGGCCACCGGATGGCTCTACGACCATGGCTACTGGTACTACCTGGATGCAACGACAGGTGCGATGTCAGTCGGTTGGGCGCAGGTCGATGGTAAGTGGTACTTTCTGCGTTCCTCGGGTGCCATGATGACTGGCTGGCTGAACGGTGGGAGCTCTTGGTACTACCTGAGCGGCAGCGGCGCTATGGCCACGGGCTGGATCCTGGATCATGATGCTTGGTACTACATGGGTGACACAGGTGCCATGGTCACCGGTACGCAGGAGATCGACGGTCGCTCTTCGACCTTCTCTTCGTCGGGACGCTGGGTCGGCTACGCCTCCTGATCGAGGAGTCGGCGACCATCCTCACAAAGCGCCGTCCGCCGCGTATCGACGCAGGTGGGCGGCGCTTGTAATAGGTCAGGTCTTGTGACGCGATGGGATGGTGGGGGACTTTGGCGTGTTGTTAGTGATGTAGGACACTAAGACCTTGTTCCTGGAAAGATGTAGAATTTTTGCAACTAAGTGGGAAAGTGAGAGTGCGATGCTGCGAGTCCTTCATCTCGACAACTGGAAGTCTTTTTTGGAGCCGGTCGACTTCACGATGATCGCGGGGAAGGAGAGAAACTACGGTGGAACTCTCTACTCTGACGGAAAGTCCCGTGTCCTGCCCGTTGCGGCAATCTACGGCGCAAACGCGGCGGGAAAGTCGACCTTGCTCGATGCTCTGGCTCACCTGCAGGTTATGCTGCGAGAGCCCCGCAAGCGCGGGCAGCGCCTCCACTATCACCCGCATCAGCTCTTCGGGACGGATCGCCCCAGCGTCATTGGGGTTGAAATCGTCCTGGATGTGCAGGATGCGACCTCGGATCGAAAGGCTATCGTCTACTACGAGGTAGCCTTCAATGCGGATGCAATCGTCGAGGAATCCCTCTACCGCCTACGCTCGGAAGATGAGGAGGCGGTGTTCGTGCGCCAGGGGCAGGACATCGCTCTTTATGGTGATCTGGAAGATGATTCGTCGCTCGACGCTGCCTCGAAGACAGTGCAACCAAATCGCCTCTTCCTCGAAACCTGCTTCAATGCGGCTTTGGTTGACGATGGGAGCAGCCTGCTGGGTTCTGTCATCGACTGGTTTAAACGCCTCACCATTGTGGGGAGAGGTGCGCGCTACATCCTCATGCCTCAGCAGATTGCCCACGATGATGCATTTCGCGCTGCCGTCGGGCAGGGGTTGACGGTCGCCGACACCGGCATTTCGGGCATTTGCTATACGAATGTTCCTCGTGACAAGGTTCCGGCACAAGACAAGGTTCTTGAAGAGATCGAAGGCCAGTTGACCGACAAGACCTCCGAGGCATACCTCACTGCTGAAAGTGGAGCTGTTTTTCGCGCTAGGCTCAGTGATGATGGTGACGTCGTGTATGAGCGCCTCGTGACCGTCCATAAGGACGGTGCTCGCGAGTTTCGTCTTCCTCTCGAGCAGGAATCCGACGGGAGCATTCGTTACCTGAATCTATTGCCGATCCTGTACTGGGCGGGAAAAAGCCAGCACTCGGGGGTTTACCTGATCGACGAGCTCGAAGATTCTCTTCATCCCAAGTTGACGGAGGAGCTGCTTCGGCTGTTCCTTGACTCAGCGGGGCCGGGCGAGAAGCGTCAGCTGATCTTTACGACGCACGAGCTCCACCTCCTGCGTGTCGACCTGCTGCGGCGCGATGAGATTTGGCTGGTTGAGAAGAATGAACACCGGTCTGAATTGACGCGGCTGACCGACTTTCGCTCCGACGTGCTTCGAAAGGGCAGTGACCTGCCGCGGATGTACATGTCGGGTCGCCTCGGTGGCGTCCCGCGGATCTAGGGGGCGTCATGGGTAAAAAGAAAGAGGTGCCGACGAGGCGCTCCTCTCGGGGAAAGCGTGGGAAGTCCTTTGATAAGGCCCCTCGGCCAGTCGTTGTTCTCGCCGTCGAAGGGGCAACGGAGAGGGAATACCTGAAGGCACTCAACCAGTGGCGCTACCGGGGAGCTTTTGCCTTCGATTTCTGTCGCAATCAAGGCAGGTCGTCGCTGAAGGATCTCATCGTCAGTATCAAGCGGAAGGCTGGCGATGTTGGGCGTGACGGTGCTGCTGGAGCCTGGATCGTCTGCGATGTGGATGACAACGCTCCCCATATTCACAATCTGGAGAAATGGCTGGCTGGGGTCCGTGGGTGTCACCGCGCAGTGGCGCTGTCGAATCCCTGTATTGAGGCGTGGTTCGTCTACCACTGCGCGGACGTCTGTTCGAGCCGGACCGCAAGTGCTGTCGTTGAGGAACTCGTTAGTAAGTGGGAACGGGGAGCTTATGAGAAAGCAATGGAGATTCCTCAGTGGCTCATCGAGCATACCGACGAGGCCTGTTCACGGGTGCAACGAAGGCGGTTGAGTTTTGCGGAGGGCGCGACCGCGTGGGACGAGGCACCCTGGACCGACATGCCCGAGTTGATCGGATGGCTCGACCGATTGAGACCACGACGCGCCGAATGAACCGGACGCTGGGTCGGCTACGCCTCCTGATCGAGGCCTCGGCGATTATCCTCACGAAGCGCCATCCGCTCGAAAAGCCACACTCGAGCGTGCCCCCACGCGCCTCCGGCATGGTTCCCCACAAATGTCGCATGCAATTCCCATGTCAACCTTTCAGGTTTTGAAATGGGAGCGTTGGTATTTCAACGTTTTCTCGGGCCTAAGAAAACTCAGGTAAGCCAAATTGCATGCGACATGGGGGGAGGGGGGATCAGCGCTGTTCGTCGAGCTGGTGGAAGATCGCTGCGAGGAGGGGCGTGACCACCTCGAGGGTGTCGAGCGCTCCGCCTCGCGAGCCGGGGGAGGAGATGATGAGCGCGCCCGAGGAGTCGCGCGCGGTCACGCCGACGACCTCGCGGGACAGGCCCGACAGGGGAGTGTTCGCGAGGCCGTGGGCGCGGATCTGCTCGGCGATGCCGGGAATCTCAACCTCGACGATCGAGCGGACGACCTCGGGCGCGTAGTTGCCCACGCCGAAACCCGAGCCGCCCAGGA
>ERZ772769.120-NODE-120-length-19331-cov-5.27407_pt1 | contig 19331 bp, 16 predicted proteins | sample MGYA00580987_ERZ772769 | MGnify/ENA primary metagenome ERZ772769 (study PRJEB29015, sample SAMEA2738043) | human oral metagenome | biome: human oral; feature: human-associated habitat; material: saliva | place: China | collected 2234 ...
TTCACTTACAACTACTGAGCTAACTTTGTCAGAGTAATTAATTTTTTTTGCTTGTACTGTATTTTGCACTAGTGGTGTAGTTTCATATGCTTGGTGTTTTCCATATTCGTATCCAGCAAATGCAGATAGTCCGATTACTAATGAACCACAGGCACCAGTAATAATCATTTTTTTCTTGTTCATATCTATTTTCTCCTTAATAATTCAATTCAAAACAATTCCGATTTATTATATCATGATTATTCAATGTTGTAAATAGTTATGTTTACGATTTGTTTAAAAATATCATTTGTTAAATTTGTATATACTTAGGTGTGTATATACTTAGTTATTTTAAAAATGTAATAATTTTATGATATTTAGAATGCGAAATTATATTTTTAAATTAAAAGCTATGTTATAATGAATAATAATATAGTTAGAAAGGAGAAAAAGTTATGACACAATTTGATTTTAAAAAGTTGGTTGATGCTGAGTATTTATTAAATAATAGAACAAATAATAATATTGTTGTGATAGATGCACGTGGGGGAATGCTTGAAGAGGGTTCTTTAATGTATGATAAAGCAATAGTTGTTGATTGGACTGATATAAGTTTACTTGGAGAATTTGGTGGAGAAGAACTTGGGAAATTATTATCTAAAGAGAATTATCAACAAATTTTTTCTAAAGTAGGAATTACTGATGAATCTGAAGTACTAGTATATGGTTTTACTATGCCTGAACAAGGATTTGGAGATGAAGCAAGAGTTCTATATACATTTAGTTATGCAGGATTTGATAATGTTAAGTTCATTGATGGCGGTTTTAAACAAGTTGAGAAACTAGGGTTTAATAAGAAATATGTACCAACTACTGACAGAATTGATGTTAGCGATGTAGTTCGTAGCGAAGCAACTCAAAATAAAAAAGCTATTTATACAGACGAATTATTATCAAAAATAGGTAATACAGATATTCAAATTATAGATACTAGATTAGAAGTTGAATATAATGGTCGTGTAATTTATGGAGAGAATAAAGCAGGTCATATTCCTGGTGCAATTTCTCTACCGTTTAATTCGTTAGTTGATAGTAATGGATTTTTAAAATCTAGATCAGTATTAGAAAAATATGTAACTGGCAAAGGACTAGATAAAAATAAACTACAGGTTACTTATTGTACTACTGGAGTTCGTGCTTCGTACGTTGCGGTAATATTAGAAGAGTTAGGTTTTACAGTGCGAAACTATGAACCATCATTTGCAAGATACGCTAATGTTGGTGAAGTAGTATTAGATTAAAATAATAAGGAGTATTTATATAGAAAATGACTGATATGACAGGATATCTATTTTGGGGATTTTTAATAGTTTATGGAGTGGTAATGTTTTTATTATCACCAAAGAAGGTAACAGAAGCAGGATTCTTTAGAGGTGATGGTAACAGAGGTGAAAAACCTACTGAGATGATGCTTATGTTAAGTATTTTTATAAGTTGGATCTTTGCTAAATCTGTAACTAACGCTGCAAATTTAGGAGCCCAATATGGCTTTGTTGGTGGATTAGCTTATGCAACATATTGGCTTTGTATTCCTATTTGTGGTTTAGCAATTTATAGATTAAGAACAAAGTATCAAGTAAAAGGATTAGTAAGTTTCTTAACTTCTAATTATGGAAAAGCAGCTTCTGTTGCATTTTCAGCTGCGATACTTATTCGTTTATTTAATGAAGTATGGAGTAATACTTCTGTTGTAGGTGGATATTATGGAAAAGCAGGTAGTAAAGAGTTTATTATCTCTGCAATTCTATTTACTGCTATTACTTTAGGGTATACTGTACTTGGTGGGTTAAGAAGTTCAATCGTAACCGATGTTATCCAAGCCGTTATTTTTATATTCTTTGTTGGTTGGGTAGTTACTTTAATTTTACCGCAACACAACATTAGTGATTTTGTAACATCAGGAAATTGGGCGATGAACGCAGGTGTAGATATGTTACTTGTAACAATTCTACAATTATTTAGTTATCCATTCCACGATCCAGTACTTACAGATAGAGGATTTATAGCTAGTGAAAAGACTATGCTTCGTGCATTTTTCGTATCTGGTATTTTAGGATTCTTCTCTATTCTAATCTTTAGTTTTATTGGAATTCATGCGAAATTAATTGGAATGGAAGTAAGTAGCAACGTTCCAGCAGCTTTAGGTAAAACTTTAGGTGTCGTAGGGTATTTTGCTATGATAGTAGTAATGGTGTCGGCAGCAGGTTCTACACTTGACTCTACATTTGCAAGTTTAGGGAAGTTAACTGCTAAGGATTTACCAGAAATGTCTAATAGAGGATTAAAAAATCCTAAGAAAGTAGCTATTTTATTTATGATCGCATTTGCTATTATAGGTAATCTTCCAATGATTATGGGAACAGATATTCTTAAAGCTACAACGATTAGTGGAACAATGGTAATTGGACTAGCTCCTATTTTCTTACTACACGGTTTTGTTAAACCAACAAAATTAGGATTCCACTTGAGTTTTTGGATTGGAATTATTTTAGGAATACTATTAACTATTAATTTAATTCCTACAAGTTGGGCTATTGGTACAGGTAAGAATGCATTACTACTAGGAGTTAATTTATACGGATTAATTTTATGTACTATTGGTTATGTAGTACCAGGAATGTTCGCAAAAAACAAATAAATATAATATAATAAAAGTAAAGATGGTAAGTCTTTACTTTTATTTTTAATTTGGAGAGAGTTGTATGGAAAAAGGTAGAAATTGTTCATTAGAGTATATTCTTAGGAAGGATTGGACAAAGAAAAGTAAAAAATTAGAAGAGGAAGTAATCTATATAGTTGGAGGATTATATGGAAATAGATATGCTTTAGAAATTATTAATAAGATGGCACATGATGAAAATGCGAAGATAGTATTTAATGGCGATATGCATTGGTTTGATATCGAAAAGGAAGATTTTTTAAAGATTGAAGAGTTATCTAAAGATAGTATAAAACTTTTAGGAAATGTTGAATTTGAATTATTAAATAATACATTATCTTTAGGATGTGGATGCAATTATCCTGAGGACGTTAGTGATGGAGTAGTAGAACGATCAAACATTATTCACAATATGATGAAAGAAAATATTAAAGGTGATCAAATACTTAATGATATAAAAGAACGTTCAAAAACCTTAGTTTTAGATTTTTTTGGTAAAAAGATTGCAATTACTCATGGCGATGAGAAAAGTATGTCGGGTTGGGAATGTTCAAATGATAATTTAAAATTAGAATCTAGAAAGAAAGAGTTGGATAGTTGGTTTGAAGAAAACAATATTGATATACTAGCAACCACACACACATGCTTACCAGCAGTCTATGATAATGGTAGAAATATTGTTATTAATAATGGGGCAGCTGGAATGGCGAATGTTGAGGGACAAACATATGGCTTAATTACTAGAATAGCTAAAAGTAGCAATAAAAAAGCGATATATTCAGAATTTAGAAATGGACTATATGTTGAATTGGTTAAAGTTAATTTTGATATTGAGAAATTTAAGTTATGGTTTGAAGAAATATGGCCAGATGATTCTCCAGCGAGTATTTCTTATAAAAGTCGTATAATTAATGGAACGTCACTAGAAATAGAAGATATTAATGTATAGGAGGAAAAATGATTAGAAAAGCAACGAAAGAAGATAACAAAGTAGTAGAAGGATTATTTGATTTTATTAAATCATTAGAGATAGATATCTTAAAAGATTATTCAGAAGAGAAGGTTTTAAAGATTTTAGAATATGTATTCTCATCTGAATATGATAGATTTAGTTATAAAAATTGTACAGTATATGAAACTGACGGTGTGATTAAAGGATTTTCTTTTACATATCATTATGATCAAGTTGAAAAAATGAAAGAATTTTGGTATGCTGAAGCCATTAGTCACTTTAGTCTGAAAGAAGATACAATAATTTTCGATTATGATGAAGTGTTAGAAGAGGAATTCTATTTAGACACATTATTTGTATTTTCTGATGCCAGAGGAGAAGGTATTGGAAATAAGCTCTTAACAGAATTTGTTAATAGTGGTCATCCTAAGCTAAGTTTAAATGTTGCTCAGTCAAATGATAGAGCGAGAAAACTATATGAAAACTATGGATTCAAAAAAAATTGTGAAATCTTTATAGGACACGAAAATTATGACCATTTGATAAAGGAAAATTAAATTATTCACTGGTTATTTTCAGAAAATTTAAGGCAGTTTTTAAAATATATATTACCAAATTACTAAAATATGTGCTATAATAAAATTTATGTATTAGACATAAGGAGAAAAAATATGGTTGAATTACTAAGAAAAGATCAAAAAGTTGAAAATACTTGGGACTTAGAATCGATTTTTAAAACAAATGAAGATTTTTGGAACCAATTTAAAGAAGTTGAAAAACTTATCCCAGAAATAAAACAATATAGAGGAAAAGTTAAAGAAGGAGCAAAAGGATTATTAGAAGTTTTTAAAGCAGAAGAAGATATGTCTTTAAAAATGGAACAATTAACTATTTATGCTTTTTTAAGAAAGGATCAAGATAGTACAAATGCAGAATATGGTGAAATATACGCTAAAACTATGAATTTAAATTCTAAGTTTGATTCTGAATGGTCATTTTTAAAACCTGAACTTCTTTCTATTGAAGAGGATGTACTTTCAGGATATGTAGAGGAGCTAGAAGAATTAAAAGTTTATAAGTTTAAATTAGAAAAATTAAATAAAAAACGTCCTCATACATTAGATGCAGAACAAGAAAAAATTATCGCAATGGCTGGAGAAGCTTTAAATGCAAGTGATGAAACTTTTTCAGCGTTAAATAATGCTGATGTTGAATTTGAACAAGTAGAAGATAAAGATGGGAATAAACATACTTTAACTCATGGTACTTATGGAACTTATATGGAAAGTACGGATAGAGTTCTTAGAAAAAATACATTCCATGCTTTATATAATTATTTTAAAAAACATAATAATACATTAGCTTCTACATTAGGTGGAAACTTAAAAAGAAAAAAATATTATGCAGATGTTTATAAATATTCATCAACAAGAAATAATGCATTATCTAACAACTTAATTCCTGAGGAAGTTTATGATAATTTAGTATCGGTAGTAAATCAAAAAATCCCTGCTTTACAAAGATACTACAATTTACATAAACGTGCAAAAGGTTTTGAAGATTTTAGACTATACGATAGATCAGTATCGATGGTAAAAGGTGAACCATTAAAATTCACATTCGAAGAGGCTCGTGATATTGTACTTGAAGCGGTTAAACCAATGGGTGAAGAATATGTTAACGACATGAGAAAAGCATTCACAGAACGTTGGATTGATGTTTATCCAAATAAAGGTAAACGTTCTGGAGCTTATTCATGGGGTGGTTATACTACAAAACCATTTGTACTATTAAATTTTGATGGAACATTAAATGACATATATACTTTAATTCACGAACTAGGTCACTCTATGCACTCATTCTATACTAGAAAAAATCAGCCATATGTATATGGAGATTATTCAATCTTTGTTGCTGAGGTTGCATCAACTTGTAATGAAGCATTATTAACGGAATACCTTTATAATAAATTTGAAAAAGAAGGTAACAAAAATGGAATGCTACGTGTACTTAACCAGGCATTAAGCGGCTTTACAGCTACAGTATATAGACAAACTCAATTTGCTGAATTTGAGCATAAAATTAATCAACATCTTCAAAATGGGGGAGCGTTAACAGCTAAATATTTAAATACTGAATACTTCAATCTAATTAAGAAATACTACGGTGATGTATTTACTTATGATGAAGATATAAAATATGAATGGTCTAGAGTGCCTCATTTCTATTATAATTACTATGTATACCAATATGCGACTGGATACTCAGCAGCACAAGCTTTATCTAAGCTAATCCTAGAAGACAGTAAAAATGCTAAAGTTTATATTGATGAGTTTCTTTCTAAAGGATGCTCTAATTATCCAATTGAGGTCCTAAAAAATGCAGGTGTAGATATGTCTAAACCAGAACCAATAGAATTAGCTCTTCAAGACTTCGAAGAAAAAATAGAAAAATTTGAAAAATTATATTTTTAATGATTAAAGAATCACTTGTATAGTTAAATAGGCTATACAGGTGATTTTTTATAGTTACTTTTTAATTAAGTAATATTAAAATTATAAAAATAAATACTTCATTTTCTTGATAAAAGTTAAATTTAAAGGTTTTTGTTTACGTAAAAAAACAAATTTTTATTGATATATTTATAAAGTAGCAGTATAATATATTTGAAAAATTTATTTGTAAAGGAGATTTTTAATATGAAATCTAAAAAATTATTACTAACAGCTTTAGTAGCACTTGCTGTTCCATTTGGAACACTTTCAGGAGGGGTTGTAAAAGCAGAAGGGCCATCAAAAGCATCGGAAGATGCACATAGTGATGCATGGGAAAAAGCAGCAAATGAAAATATTAAACCAGTAACTCAGCCAGGAGTGACTCCACAAGATCATCCAACGAATACTCCAACAGCCAAGGAATCAAGAGATGCTGAAAATAAATATCTAGATGATGCAGCTAAAAAATATGAAGAATTAACTGCGACTCATACAAATGGAGACGCACTGATTAATCACAAACCAGAATATAAACTTCCAGATGCTACTCAAACACCTAAAAAACAACTAAAACAAATGGATAAAAATGTAAAAAAAGTATTGCCAAAAACTTCAGCTGTAAAATAATATAATTAAATTACCGACTCTAAAAAGAAAGAATCGAGTTCTAACTTTTTGAGTCGGTAGTTTATTTCTATTTTATTTTTTCAATGTTGCTAAAACTAACTCTATTCTATTATTAATCCTAATAGGGAATGAACTGTTGCCAAGCCCTTGAGAAACAATTAAAGTTGAATCTTTTAGAACATAGTTTCCATTAGTATATTTTGGGAAGAAACCTTGACTAGGAGAGAAAATACCACCTACAAATGGGATTCTCCATTGACCGCCATGCGCATGACCTGAAAAGATAAGTTCATATTTTATATCAGCGTAAATTGGAAATTTCTCAGGTCTATGTGATAAAAGTATATTAAAGTGATTTGGAGAGTAAAGTTCTTCTAGAGTTTTTATGAAGTTTGCTCTATGATTTAGCTTATCTTCATTTTTAAAGAAATTATAATCCTCAACTCCAACCAAATTAATACTTTCATTATTTTTTGTGATTAATAGATTGCTATTGTGCATATACGTAATATTAAGTTTTTTCATTCTATTTATAAGCTGCTCGTATTCTTTAGGAAGCCTTAATTCATGATTTCCAGAGACGAAATAACATGGAGCTATTATTGCTAATTGACTTAGAATGTTATAAGCAATATCCATGTCGTTATTATAGCTATCTAGAATATCTCCAGTAATAACAATTATATCCGGATTAAAATCCTTAATTTTTTTTATGAATGATAGATCACTATATCCAATCCTATCACAATGAACATCACTGACTTGTGCGATTTTAAAATTGTCAAAATTCTGAGGTAGTTTATCAAACTTAAGAGTAGTTTTTCTTACTTTTAAGTTTTTACTTTGTCTTATTATTGAACTAGCTGCAATAATCGGAGCTAGCGCTAAAATTTTTCGATTCATTACATCTCACCTTTAAAATATTTTAGTAATAAACATAATAGTATTTTAAAATATTATACCATAAAGCTTAAAGTATGTTAAAATATATAATGATAATTAATGCGAAATTAGAGGATAAATATATGATAAAAATTGAGAAGATTGATAAAATAGCCGCTTCTAGAAAGCATTCTTATTCAACCCCGCAATGGCAAGCAATAGCCATTACTGGTGCTAATGTTCTTGTTGCGGCAGCTGCTGGAAGTGGTAAAACTGAAGTGCTTTCTGAGAGAATTGCAAGGAAGGTAGCTTCTAATAGATGGGATATAGATCGTTTACTGGTACTCACATTCACGACAGCTGCGGCAAAGAATATGATTGTAAGAATTGAGAATAAAATCAGTGAACGATTACTATCTACTAATAAGGAAGAAGACTTAATCTATTTAAGAAAACAAAGAATGTTAATGAATGATGCTTATATTAGTACTATTGATAGCTTTTGTTTAAATGTATTAAAGAAATTTTATTATCTTGTTGAAGAAAAGATTGATAATGAAATTAAATATTTATCACCTAATTTTAGTATTCTTTCGAATAGTAGAGGATTATTAAATGAAACAGTAGGAAATGTTCTTGAACAATTAGTACAGGAAGACTCTAATACGACTGACCTATTATTTACAGTATTTGGCTCTAAACAGAATATTAGCTCTTATATTATTGATTTATACTATAAATTATTAAATATTCCAAATTTCCAAAATTATCTAGATGAAGATTTTACAAAACTAAACGATTTAGTAACTAACAATTTTGAAATTGAAGATAATAGTATAATAGATAAGTTTAATAAAGTTAGTGAGTTAACACAAAAAGAAAGTATAGATATTGCGATAGATTTCTGCAAGTATGTACAACAGTATTTAATAGATAGTAAGAAGGAAAGCTCATTAGATATATTGTCTCTTGTAAATTTAGATGAAACAAAAAAAGAAAAGCTTGCAAGGTATGTAGATGAAGTTTCTATAAAGAGTAATCAAGAACAACTTGAAGAGATAAAAGAGCTTATAAGTAAGCTTAATACACAGTTTGAGATTGAAGATAATATTTATGATACTGGGCTATTAAGTGGAGTCCATGAGGTTCTTGTTGATTATTTAAATTATTTTAAAGTTTTAGAAAAAATGAATTTATTGGCTAAGTCGATTACAAGTTTATTGAAGAAACTGCACAATGATTTCATTAAAAGAAAACGTGAGAATAACTTTTTAGACTTTTCTGATTTAAATCATCTTGCTATAAAGGCTTTAACTAGAGAAGAGAATGGGGAAATTGTTCCTAGTGAAGCGGCTCAGTATTATAAAAATTATTTCTTAGAAATATATGTTGATGAGTATCAAGACAATAATAACCTTCAAGAGTATATCTTAAATCTTATTAAAGGAGAAGGAGTGCATTTCTTTAGGGTAGGTGATGTGAAACAAGCAATCTACGGCTTTAGAGGATCAAATCCTGATTTATTCGAACAGAAATATAATAGTTATAGAAAACTAGAAATTGATAATTATTCAGAAAAACAAGAATATTCTTTTGAAGATGATTCTGAAGGAATTTGTATAGTTCTAAAAGAAAACTTTAGAAGTGATGTTAATATATTAAAATCTAGTAATTATATTTTTAATAGACTTATGGGAAATAAAAATGCTGGGGTAAGTTATGGAGAAGATAGTGCATTATATTATCCGAAAGCAAAAGAAAAGAATAGTTCTGAAATTATTCCAACTAGGTTAATTAATGGTAAGATTAATTATTTTACAGGTGAACTTTTAGAAGATAAAAAATCTTACAGAGAACAATCTATAGAAAATATTGCCTACGAAATATTATTAGGTATAAAAAATGGTAAAAAGTATAGTGACTATGCTATTTTAGTTAGAAATAGTACAAAAATGTCTAGTTTTAAAGAAGTTTTTGCTAAATACAATATACCGTTATTCTTTAAAGAAAAGGTTGGATTTACTGAATCTAATGCATTTAACATTTTGTATAATATACTTAGATTTTTAGATAATACGAATAGAGATGCTAGTTTACTTGCAATTTTACATACTGAGGTATTTGATTACAGTAATGATGAATTATTAAAATTATCTATAACAAAAGGGAAAAATCTTTTTGAAAAATTACAAAATAGTGAAAAGGAAAAAGATTATAATACTGTAAATTTATTAAAAAAATGGTTGAATTTTAGTTTAAACAATTCACTTCCAAATCTATTAGAATGTATAGCTATTGATACAGATTTTAAAAATTATTTAGTAACAATTGATACAAATGATGAAGAATTAGATTATTATGAAAACTTTATAGATATTGTTAATGATTATCAAAATATAGATAATAAATTAAGTGGCTTGGTAAATCAATTAAAAATTATAAAAAATGATGAGGTATTTGAAACAAAAAAACGCACACCAAATGATAGCGTAACTTTATCTACAATTCATATTTCAAAAGGATTAGAATATAAGATAGTTTTTGTGGCCGATTTAGATACTTCATTTAGTAAAAGAGGTTATACAGGTGAATTATTATTCACAGAAATCTTTGGTTTAAGTATCAATGCAGAAGAGTTAGGTCAAAAGTTTGGGTTAACTTCTAGTAATATAGAAAAATTAAATCAGCTGTATAAATATAATAGTATCTTAATAAAATTACGTGAAAGAGAAGAAGAAGTACGTAATTTGTATGTTGCACTGACTCGTGCTGAAAATTCGCTACACCTTGTGAGTCCAAATGGAGTAGAATTAAATAATGAGAAAGCTAAAGATAAACCGTTATACCAAGCTCTAATAGAGGACGATAATTTCGAGAAAATCTTAAATAATCTACTGAGTGATTATGGAGAAGAGTTTATTTTTGAAAATGAAAAGGATGCTTTGTTTAAAGATTACGAAAGTGAGCCTCTTGTAAAAGATGTAGAAGATAGTTCGGGATTTGATTTGCAAGAATTTTATAAGCAATTTGAAAGTAAGCAACAGGATGAATCAAGCAAACAAAGTGATAATCACACGATTGAAGTGAAAAATAAAGTATTTCCTGCTAAAACTTCATATAGTGCCTTGAAAAAAATTAATACTAAAGATCATGAGTGGAATCATAACAAAGAAAAACGAGGATACTTAGAATTAACCACATTAAAAAAATCAACATCTACTAGTAAGGCGATCTTAAGGGGGAATATCATTCATAAACTTTTTGAAAAGATAGTTAATGATACTAGAGCAGGAGTAGAGATTTCGGATGTAGTGAGTTACATCGATAGCTTAAAGAAAACAGATAATTTACTACAGAATATAAAAGAACATAGAATACTATCTCAAGAAGAATTTGATAATATAAATAATAAAGATGATATAGAAAAGATTACTAATTTTATTAATAGTGAGTTAATAAAATTAGTAGCTAAAAGTGAATTTTGCCAAACGGAGATAGCATTCACAACTGCTAAGAAGGCAAAAGAATTATATGATGATAGTGAAAGTGATATAGATGTTATACTGCAAGGGGTTGTCGATTTATTTATTAAAATTTCTGATGAGGAAGCAATTATCGTAGATTATAAAACGGATCACGTGACTAGTAGGAATGGAGAAGAAATTTTACGAGATAGACACAGGGAACAACTTAGAATTTATAAAGAAGCGGTAGCGGAATATTATAAATTAAATAATATTAGAACTTTTGTATATTCTTATGTTCTTTCAAGTTTAATTGAAATAGAGTAACTTAAAACAATAGTACAATTATGAAATTTTATCACGTTGTTAGTAGAGTCTAATTGTGGTATAATAAAAAATGATTTATTAAACTATGGAGGTGAAATTGTGAAATATATAGTTTGTAATAGTGAAACAGCTGTTTTAAATAGAATGTATGATGAATTTGAAAAAAATTTAGAAGATGGTGCAGTTATCTGTTTACCAGAAAATATTATTAATACTCAATTTACAAATAGAATGATAGATGATAATAAAATGGGGAAATATCGTTATAAACATGTAATAATGTTAGGTCAACGTGAGTTTGCTGATATTGATATTGAAGAAAAATTTGGACTATATAGATATGCTAGATATGAGCTATTTAAGAAATTAGATGTCGAAACTAAGAATATCTATTATCCTCAAACATTGAATAGCAATGATTGTGAAGAGGACTTAAATACGTATAAAGAAGTATTATCTGACAATCCGATAGATGTTGCAGTAGTTTTCCTAGGATCTGATGGAGGAATACTTGACTATCGTTTTGCAGATGAAGTAAACAAAAATCTTCACATTGTGGAATTCTCAGATGGGGAAAAATCACAACTTCAGGATGCTGGAATGGAAATTGATGGCAATAAATTAATCAGTATTGGTTATGAAAATCTAATGGCAGCTAGAAATTTATTTGTAGTTGTATTAGGAAGTGATAAGAGAAAATATATTGAGGAATTATTCGAAAATGAAGATTCTGATAAAAAAACTATTTTATCGATATTAAATGACCATAAGAATTTATTTATTTTTACTGATAAAGAAGCTAGTTATAAGTCTGAAGAAGAGGTAAATAGACTTATTAAACAAAGACAAAAAAGATTAGAAATTAAAGAACGTGAAGAAAAATTACAAAATGAGGAGAAAAAAAAGGATAGGTAATAAGTATGAATGATTATCAGAAAATTATAGATTATGATTTTAGTGATACAGTTCTTGATGATAAGCTTGTTGTAAAATTCAAATTGAAGAAAACTTTTACTGAAGCTCAATTTATCAGTCTTTTCACTCCAAAAAAAGGTGAGAGATTTATTATAAGAACCCCTGATACTAAATCTTCTATAATTGGAATAGGTTATGAAGCAACATGGTTATTAGACTCTAATGATTTTTTAACAAGTTTTGATAATAGTAGTGTTCTATCTGGGTTTGAAGAGTTAAGAGCACAGGTAAGTGTTTTAGAGATAGATGAACATGATTGTGAATACTTTGGTATTTACGGTGGAATTTCTGACGGTAATAATAAAAATAGCCAAGAGTGGGTAGACTTTAGTGATACTTCTTTTGTTGTACCAGGTATACTCGCAGTTTTTAAAGGTGATGATGTTTATATTACATTGTTCTTTAATATGAAAGAGGAAAAAGAGTTTTCTGAGTTATGGGCGGAGAGAATTTCATTTTTAAACAAACTTGATGATGAAAATGAAATATCTAGTGAACCACAGATTAATGTCGTTAGAGAAATTTATCCAGAGCTTTGGCAAGAAAATATTAGGAAAGCTCTTCTTCAAATAGAAAAAGAAGAATTAAAACGAATAGTTTTATCAAGAAAAAATTTAATATTATTAGAAAATAATACTTCATTAGGAGCAATAACTAAATATCTTTTGAGCAAAAATAGATATTTTATTGCATTTGAATCGAAGAAAAGTTTATTTATAACAACTAATCCACTTATTTCCTTAGATTATACTGAAAATGATTTGAAAGCGCATCTTTATTTAAAGAAAGAAAACTTATTTAATAATGATTATTCGATTATGTTTGATGAAAAAGAAATAATTCAAGAATATAAAGAGGATTTCGAAGCTCATTATGATTCTGATTTTAAAGTATATGATGATAAGACTCTAATGGGGAAAAAATTAGATGTATACTCTGTTTTAAATTCTAAGGTTGAAGATTCACAACAAGCGATAAAAGCTCTTAGTCTTTTATATCCTATGCCAATAATAAAAGGATATCCAGAAAGTGTAGCGAAGAAGTTTTTTGATGAAAATTATAATGTGGGTTATGGTTTTTGGTATTCACCTTTCGGGTATATCACTAGTGATTTAGATGCTAAGTTCTATACATGCGGTAATATGATGGTAGCTCAAAATAATATGATTACATTATTTACAAGTATATTATTATCAAAAGATGAGAAATACGATGAGGTAATAGAAAAATCTAATAAGATAGTGAGTTCTAGTCTGAAACTATTTGATCATTAGGAGAGTAACTATGGGACAAAGTACGATGAAAAAAGGTATACTCTTTACTTTACTTGGGGCTACATGTTGGGGATTATCAGGAGTATTAGGGGAATATTTACTAAATATATCAAAAATAGACCCTGTTTGGATAATAGCCAATAGATTATTTTTCTCTGGAATCGTAATGGTAGCTATGTTATTCCTTAAAGATAAAAACAACTTAGTAAGAGTATTTTCAGATAAGAAAGATATTTTAAAACTACTAAATTTCTCATTCTTTGGTCTGTTAATCTGTCAGGGAACATTCTTCTTAACAATTAAGTATACTAATGCTGGTATGGCAACGGTTATACAGTATATTGGTCCAGTAATAATAATGTTATATTATTGTGTCATAGGTAGAAGATTGCCCCTTCCGAGAGAAGTTATTGCAATAGTAGTTTCACTATTTGGAACGGTGTTAATAGCAACCCATTTTGATTTTAGCAAACTGAATATTTCTACATTAGGATTATTCTGGGGAGTACTTTCTGCATTTGGTCTTGCTAGTTATAATATTTTTTCAATAAGTTTAACTACAAAATACGGTGTAATGCCTATAATGGCTTGGGGATTATTATTTTCTGGTATCATAGTATACTTCTTAACAGGTAGTTATTATATTCCGGATAATTTTAAATTGATTGATTTAATATGTATGTCAGGAGTAATTTTAGTTGGTACAATTTTATCATTTTCTACATATCTAGAAGGTGTTAGGTTAATCGGTGCAGTCACGGGAAGTATTATCGGATGCTTTGAACCGATTGCTGCCATAATGTTCTCGTTTCTGTTGCTAGGGACAACATTTGGAACGATAGATTTAATTGGTGCAGGTTTTATCCTATCAGCGGTAATTGTACTAAGTAAGAGATAAATAAAAAATAAGAGTTTAAGATATTTGATGAACCGAACGGGGGTAACTTTTAAAATCGATTTTGAAAATAATGATTTTAAGTTACTCTCGTTTAAAGTTGTATGTTTAGATAAAAAATTATGATAATAATATACCTAAGGACAGTTTCAATTAGATAATTTTTTGTTTAAATATTTTAAGAGGATTTCGGTATCTGCAGAGAAAGGATAAAAATGAGTAACGTAAAATTTGATGAAATGTATAAAAGCATGAATACTAAAGAACTTACTGCTTTAGCAAAAGAACTTAGTGTTCCAAGGTATTATACATTAAATAAAAAAGAATTAGTTTTAGCAATATTAGAAAAACAATCTTTAAGTGAAGAACATTATTATGCTTCTGGAATTTTAGATGATATTCATCCAGAAAATGGTTTTGGCTTTTTAAGAACGGTTGATTATAAAAAAGGTGAGACGGATATTTATATTTCTGCTTCTCAAATTCGCCGTTTCGAGTTAAAAAAAGGTGACGAAGTCTTTGGGAAGGTTCGTAAACCTCGAGAAGGTGAGAGATTTGCAGGTATTCTTCAAGTTGATAAAGTTAATGATGTTGATGCAGAAGTTGCAAAAGGTAGAGCGCATTTCCAAGCTTTAACACCGATTTATCCGAATCAAAAAATTGTTTTAGAGACTACTAAGGAAAAACTTTCTACAAGATTTGTTGATTTGGTAGCACCGATTGGATTCGGTCAACGTGGATTAATAGTAGCGCCACCTAAAGTTGGGAAAACAACATTACTAAAAGATATAGCAAATTCCATCAGAAAAAATTATCCTGATAAGAAGTTAATTATTCTTTTAATTGATGAAAGACCTGAGGAGGTTACTGATATGGAAAGATCAGTAAAAGGAGCGGATGTTGTAAGCTCAACATTTGATGAAACTTCTGAAAATCATATTAAAGTAGCTGAATTGGTAATTGAGCACGCTAAACGACGTGTAGAACTTGGTCAAGATGTAATTATACTTATGGATAGTATAACGAGACTGGCACGTGCATATAATATTGTAGAACCAAGTAGTGGAAAAGTCTTAAGTGGAGGGGTAGATCCATCGAGCCTTCACAAGCCAAAAGCATTCTTTGGAGCAGCGAGAAATGTTGAAGGTGGAGGGAGTTTAACTATAATCGCAACTGCCTTGATTAATACTGGTTCGAGAATGGATGATCTAATATTCGAAGAGTTTAAAGGAACTGGGAATATGGAAATTGTCTTATCACCGGAATTAGCTTCAAGAAGAGTTTATCCAGCTATTGATTTCTTGAAGAGTTCTACAAGAAAAGAAGATTTATTACTAACAGAAGATGAAGTGAAAATCTTATGGCAAACACGTAGGAAGCTTGAAGATGTTAGTGAACCAACTATCGGTGTATTGAATCATCTTAGAAAACATGAAAGTAATGAGGACTACATTGCTGAAATGAAAAAATTCATAAGAGATTAATGTATAAAACTACATGATTATTAGACAGGGTATGTTCTCTATGGTATAATCATTAGAATATATTTATTTTAGGAGGATTACATTGGAAACAATTAAATTTTTAATTGATTTTGTATTGCATATTGACAAGCATCTTGGTGAATTAATGATTCAACACGGTCCATGGTGGATGTATGGGATAATTTTCTTAATTATCTTTATCGAAACTGGTGTTGTATTCATGCCGTTTTTACCAGGTGACTCATTATTATTTGCTAGTGGAGCATTATGGGCAGCAACAGGGAATAACATCTTTTTATTATTATTCTTATGTATAAGTGCTGCAGTAATCGGTGATAATTGTAACTATTTTATTGGAAGAAACTTCTCTGATTATTTAAAGAGTAAGGTGTGGTTTAAAAAATTTGTGTCTGATGAGAACATAAAGGATGCTGAGAACTTTGTAGCAAAACATGGAGGGAAATCTATTTTCTTAGCGAGATTTTTCCCGATTATCCGTACGATTGTTCCATTTATCGTAGGAGCTGGTAAAATGAAATACTCTAAATTTAGAGTGATAGATTTCTTTGGAGGACTTTGTTGGTGTACATTATTTATATCAATAGGGTACTTCTTCGGAAATATTTCATTTGTTAAGAAAAACTTCTCAGTAGTAGTAATTGGTATTGTTTTAATTAGTTTAATTCCTTTAATTATTGGGGCAATTAAATCTAGAAAAAAAGCATAAAATAATAGGGTGTATGATAATTAGTGTGGATGAGAAAAATCCATACTAATTATTTTTTTATTAATTAAGAAAGTAGTTACAAAAGAAATATTTGTACATTTTGTTATACAAAAAAGTAAGGGAGTGACTCAAAAATCGTGATTTCGGAGAAATCGATTTTGTCGAGTCACCCCCGCACAGTTTATTAGATATCTAAAAAGCTTTTATAAAGCGAATTTAGATATCAATAAACCACTGCGTCTATGAATTATCATATACATTTTGTTAAAATTTAGGACTTTTGAGTCAGCCCCTTGCCAGTATGAAGATAACTAAATATAAAAAATAAAACAATCTATCAAATTTGATAGGGAGATAAATTCAAAGTTAAATTAATTATATAAGGGACTTGAATTAAAAAATGTATTTATAATGAATATAGATGAGAATTATCCTTATTTGTATAAAGCAAACTATAAAAAGTTAGATAAAAATGTATTGTTAGAAATAAATGTAGAAGAAGAAAGACGATTGCTTTATGTAGCAATGACAAGAGCAGAAGAAAGATTGTATATATAGGGCATAAGGATAGTAAGTTTATAAAAGAATTAAAAGAAATAGAAAGTATTTTGACAGAGTGTAAAGAGTGATGTTTTAACAAATATTTTAAAAAATTAAATAAAAGACTTGTATTTTTTATTTTTTTATCTTACAATAAATCTAATAATTTATTTCTAATATCAAAAAAAATGTTAAAATTTCTAAAAAATAACAGAAAGAAGGTTCTATTATTATGAAAAAGAAATTATTTTTTGTTTTATTATCAGGTAGTATGTTTTTAAATTTTAATATAGCTGATGCAAAAGGAAGTACAGAAGTTACTACTTTTTCCCAGTATACTACTATTGCGAATGATGGTGGTGGTTCACCATTGGAACCAACTATTAATTGGTAATTATTAGGAATTTTATATGTTTAATTATTCTCCTAAAGAAGAAGAAATTTTAATTGATTTATATAATTTGATATTAGATAAAGAGGTTGGAATAAAAGAGAGAGAATTGTATAAGAAAGCTATTTTGTTAATTGAAAAAGAAAATGAATATTATGAAGCAGTTTTATTTCAATTAGCACCTGCTTTAGCTTATTTAGCACGACAAAAAAGTATTTCTAGTAATGGTGGTATTTTTATGACTAAAATTAGTAGATTTACTAATAATTCTATAGGATTTTATTTATTTGATTCTATATTAAAAAAATAATTTGTAAAATCAAAGAAAACAGTGTAAAATATGTATATAAAGCAATTAGTTAGTATGTTGCATAGAGTAAAGACCTAAGGACTCCATTCATTAGGTTTTTTAGAGTCTCCAAAATTTAGGACTGATGAGAAGGGTCATGAGCTTAAAGCTCATGATTCCTTTTTTGGGTTGTATACTAAATCCGGGGCATGGAAAAATTCCAACCCTAGATTTCAATTTTTATACACAAAAAGACAAATATTTAACATAATTAAAGTGTAGAAAAATAATTAACTAAGAAAGAGTAAATGCTTAATGCTGTTAAATATAAGTATTCTAATGGTCCATTATAAGGATTTAATAATAAAATAAAACTACTAAAGAGAGTATCTTGTGGATACTCTAGCTTTAGTAACTTCAGATTCCGCATTTTAATTATGTCTAGATTATTTGTTTCTGAATATAAAAATAATGTTAAACTTAGTGAAAGTAAGAAAAAATCTAAGCAGTAAAATGCTGCCTAGATCTTATTTCCTATTTTTCTTCCATGCCCCGCACTTGACAAAGAGCCAAAAAAGTTTTAGGATTTCATTAAATAAGGTTAGGAGGTCTTTATTTAATGACTATATGATATTAGACCATCCTTAAACTTTATTTAAGAAAAACAAATTTTGTCATTTTTCTCGATTCAACCAAGTTATTCTCATACAGTGCCTCTTAAAGCTCTCTCAAGCTCTTATACTGCCGTCCATTTTTATCAAAATTTTCAGGATCTAACCATGCTTCCAAACGAGCTTTAACTTTAGGCCAGTCCTTATCAATCATAGACAACCAATCCGTATCTCTCGTACGCCCCTTATAAACGACTGCCTGACGGAAGGTTCCTTCATAAATAAATCCCAAACGTTCTGCAGCTCGTCTGGATGGCAGATTTAAGGAATCGCATTTCCATTCATAGCGTCGATAGTTAAGCTCTTCAAAGACATAGCGAGCCAGGAGATACTGAGCCTCTGTCCCTATCCGTGTTCTCTTGAGTTCTGGAGAAAAAGTGATAGCCCCCACTTCTATCACTCGGTTATTCTGGTCAATACGCATAAGTGAAAAAGTTCCCAAGGACTTACCATTTTCCTTGTCTACAATCGCATAGTAAAAGCGATCCTTACGAGCTAACATCTGATTTAAAAGGCTAACCAATTCCTCCAAATCTGCCACTGACTCCTGAAAGAGGTAGGTCCACATCTCCTGAGGGGTATCTGGACCATAAACAGCTAATAAATCCTCCGCATGCTTTTCCACCGAAAGAGCCTC
>ERZ772769.131-NODE-131-length-18491-cov-5.63474_pt1 | contig 18491 bp, 7 predicted proteins | sample MGYA00580987_ERZ772769 | MGnify/ENA primary metagenome ERZ772769 (study PRJEB29015, sample SAMEA2738043) | human oral metagenome | biome: human oral; feature: human-associated habitat; material: saliva | place: China | collected 2234 ...
CCGGGGTAGGCCGAGATGTTGTCGGGGTCGCGGCCCACCACCGTGGGCTCGTGGATGAGGATCGGGTTGCCGCCCAGCAGCGGGACGAGACGTACCGACAGGGCCGGAGCGGCCGAGGAGGCCGACGGGAGCGACGGCGTGGCAGTCTGGGCGCTCGCGTCAGGAACCGGGGTGAGCGGGGACCGGGAGGCACCTGCAGCGGGGGAGGAGACCGGCGTGGCCGCCTCCGGCACGCTGCCTGCACTGCGCCTGGACACACCCGTGCGGGGCTGCTCCGGCGCCTGAACGGAGGCGGAGCGCTCGTGACGAACGGTGCCGGCATCCGCGGCGCGTGCATCGCTGTGGGACTCACTGGGGACGGCGCGTCCATCCGTGGGCGAGGGGATTCCCGGCCCCGCGAAACGGTGTGAGGCGTGAGGCCGGCGCGAGGGGGTCTCCTCCGGGACGGCCGCGCTCGTCGCACTGCCGGCGGAGGTCCGAGCGTGGCTGCGGTGGCTGCGCACGGTCGGGTGTGCCGTGCCCTCCGAGGCGGCCGGGACACCACCGGGCACGGTGGCGGGGTTGGTCAGGTCCATCGGGGAGGCGTGCTGCGCAGGCGCCGAAACCGTCGTCGGCTGCTGGGGCAGGCCGTCGTCGGAGACGACGACCCCTTCCGGCAGGGAGTCCACCGTGGCGGCATCGACCGAGGTGGGAACCGAGGACCAGGGCACCGAGTCGATGAGGGCCTGCGTGTTGCGGTCCCCTGAGGGCAGGATGCTGGAGGTGTCGAAGGTGTGCGCCACCTCCGGGACGGGGCCTGCTCCGGCAGCGAAGCGCTGCCGATCGGAGGCGAAGAGGCTCTCGCGACGAGGAACGCCGGGCTGTGACACCGACTCTCGCTGATCCTCGGCGGGTGCAGCAGACGAGCCGGAGGTCTTCTTGCCGGTGTGACCGGGCTGAATCCTCCAGCGCTGGGCGTGGGCGTGTCGTGGTTCCATCGTTTGTGATGTTACGGGTTTTGTGGCTTTCGAGCGCGGGACTTGTGGTGTGGAAGTCGCATCGTGCGACGTGGAGGACTCTGTTGCCTCGGAATCGGCAGCAGTTTTGGAGGATTCCGCTGAGGGCGTCGTCGCTTCGGACTGCTGCTGATCGGCTGGGTGCTGAGGTGAGGGCGGTGCGTGGGACGAGGGCTTCTCGGCCTCGTCACCCTGGCCGTCGGCGGCATCCGTGGACTGAGACGGCGCGTCCTCCACGACGTCGAGCGTAGCGGTTTCGGAATCCGTCTGCGAGGGCTGCTGCGTCGGGGCGTCGTCGGAGTCGGACGATGCGGCCGCCGGCAACTCCTCGGCGTCCGCCTCGGACGGCTCGCCGGATGGTTCCTCGACGTCCGCAGCCGGTTCCTCGACCGGTTCCTCGACCGGTTCCTCGACGTGCTCGTCAACCGCCTCCTCAGCTTCCTCTGCCGTTTCTTCGGCCGTCTTTTCGGTCGGTGCTGGGCCGGCCGGCTGCGACGATGCTGCCGGGGCGGAGTCGTCCGCCTCCGGCTCGGTGGCCCCGGCGGGGGCGGCCGGTGCCGGCTCCGTATCCTGGTGAGCCGGGGGAGCGGCGTCCTCCGCGGCCTCGGGTGCGGTTGCGACGGTGTCCTCGTCGGCCGGACCCGTCGAGGGCTTCGATGCTCCCGCCACGGCCGGCCGGGAGTCGGCCCGGGCCGCGGCCATGGCAGCGGATGCCTGAGGGTCCATGGGGGTGGCCGAAGCGACGGCGACGGCCTCGGCGTCGGTGTCCACAATGGCCGGACCGGCCTCCGCCGCCGACTTCGCGGAGGCGGACGATGACACGGTCGCCGCCTTGGTGGCCTTGACGGTGACCTGAGGCGCGGCTGCGATCGTTGCGGCGTCCGTGCTCGCGGCCTGGCTCGCGGCGGAGCCTCCTGAGACCACAGGCGCGTAGCCGTCCGAGGAACCGGCCTTCAGGGCGCGACCGGCATGGCGCGCGGGTCGGGCCGGACGGGGCCGACGGATCGAGGAGGAGACCGGATCCGACGTCGTCGGGTGCGCGTTCCTGCCGGAGGAGTCGGTGATGCCGGCCTCGGTGGCGCTCTGGGCGCCCGCGGTGGCGGCCTGCTGGGTCTCCTGTGCCGTCTCCTGGCCGGCCCTGGCGCGCGTCGAGCCCGGACGGGGGCCGCGTTTCCTGGGCTTCTTGTCCCGTGCCGTCTTGCCCGCCTTCTTCTCGGTCTTGCGCACGGCTCGCTCGGAGGGCCGAGTGCGGGGGGCGGACTCGCCTGACTCCTCGGTGGCCTGAGTGGACAGTTCCGCGGCGGGTTCCTGGCCCGCGGCGCTGCGCTCGGCGGGGGAGGAGACAGACGCGCGCCTGGCGGCGTCCCAGGCCTCACCGATGTCCTGAGCGGAGGACGCCTCGGGCTCCTCCGGTGCCACGGCACCTGCGTCGGCCCGGGGGCCGAGGGAAGCGGGCTCGGTGACTGGGCGGTGTGCCGACCCGGCCTCTGAGGGAGCAGGTCGTGCGGGACGCCTCGGCCTGCGGGCGTTGAGCAGCGCCATCCCGGAGAGCTTGTCGTGCCAGCCGCGCCCCTCGGGGTCGGCGGCCGCCGTGCGCATGAGCGCGATGGTGCCCAGGCCGAGCGTGGTGATGCTGACGGCCAGGATGAGATCGGCGTGGAGGAACGAGCCCAGTGGTGAGGGGGTCTGGTTGCGGGCCCCCAGCATGCGGATCCTGAGCAGGCGCCCTCCCAGGGACCAGCCGGTGGCGGCGATGGCCAGCCAGCGTGCCCCGACGACCAGACCGAAGGCGATGAGCCCGCTGGTCAGGGCCGGGCGGCCGCCCACCTGCCAGATGACCGTGGTCAGGCCCCCGACCAGAAGCGAACCGATGACGAGGTCGATGACCCCGGCAACCACACGTGCCCGCACCGGGGCCGGGGGGAGGCGGCGATGCACAGCTGAGGGCGTGTGCGCGCCGGCCCGGGCCGCGTTGGGCTCCGGGCTCCGGGCGCCTGCCGTCTGCGCTCCGCCGTGCGGATCACCGGGGGCGTTCGGCGCCGTGCCGTACGGACTGACGACGTCGGTGCGCGGCGCGTCATCGGACGGACGGGAGGACGTCGGTCGGCCCGCAGCGGTCGAGGCGCTGCTACGGGCGTCAGCAGTGATCGTCATGACCGCAACCTCCTGGGTCGACGTGACCGCCTGTCGGCGGGATGGACGAGGGAGCGCGGGGACAAACGGGCCCATACCCGTCCCAGGCGCGAGCGGTCCGCCCCCATGCAGCGGACGATCGCATCTGAGGATTCCCACAACTCCCCTAGAGCGTACGATGGCGGCTCCCCGGAGCTGAAGACCTGGGTGTCAACTGCTCCGGCGAATCGAGGCAGATCGACCTGCGGGAAGTGAGGGGCCAGCTGCGCGGCCGCCTCCCTCCGAGTGGCCCCCCACCCGGGGTAGCGCCCCAGGTCGCGGGCCCGGTCGAGGATCTCCTCCCAGGCTCCCAGGGCCTTGCCCACGCCGGTGCGTGCGCGCCGGCGTCGGCGCCGCCAGGCCTTCCACCCCAGGACCGAGCCCACGATCATCGCGATCGCCAGGACGGAGCCTCCGACGGCGATGACCGCCGTCGGCAGACCGCCCTTGTCCTTGTCCTGGGGGTCGTCGCGCTGCGGGTCCTCGTAGTTGGGGGGCAGCTGGGCCGGGTCCTCATTGGGCAGCGGGGGCTGGAGGACGTTGGGTTCGGGGTTGGAGACCTTCTGGGTGGTCTGCTGCTGGGGAACCTGGTCGCGGTCCGGCGTGACGTCGAAGGACACCCAGCCCAGCCCCTCGAAGGGGATCTCCACCCAGGCCTTGACGTCCTCGCCGGTGACGGTCTTGGCATCGCCGTCGGTGGCCGGGTCGAAGCCCATGACGACGCGGGCCGGGATGTTGAGCGAGCGGCACATGAGCATCATGAGCACCGAGTACTGCTCGTCGTCGCCGATGAGGGAGTCGGCCTCCACCATGGAGGCGATGCGGGCGGCCCCGTGCCCGGGCTGGGAGGGGCTCTTGGTGCCGTCGGAGTAGTAGCTCGTGCGCAGGCGCTGCTGGAGCGCCCGGATCTGAGCGATGGGGTTGGACTCGGCTCCGACGATCTCCTTGGCCAGGGAGGCCACCGACGACGGTACCTGCTCGACCGGTCCCAGCGAGGTCTGCGCCAGCGAGGCCTTGTTGAGGGCGGCCTCGGAGGGCGCGGTGTAGGGGGCGACCCGCTCGGTGAGGACGTCACCCGAGGCCAGGCCGCTGGTGGCGATCCCGGTGGAGGAGAACTTGTCGTAGTACATGCCCTCGCGCAGGGCCGACTGACGCGGCCCGGAGGACTCGATGCGGATCGTCTCGGGCATGGTGGGCACCCAGGGGAAGCTGTAGTCCTCGATGGTCAGGGAGGAGGTCTGCTTGCGTCCGTCGAGCCGGTTGGCCGTCAGCTGGGTCTTGTCGCCGATGCGCTCGAAGCGCGACTGGCCGTTCTCGTTCTGACCGATGTGGGCCGACAGGCCGTCGTAGGAGTCCAGGGCGGCGATGCGGATGCGTCCGCCCGAGGGCAGGTTGATCGGCTTCATGAGCCGGGTGTGGGCCTTGTCCGTCTCCAGGGTGCGCACCAGGGACAGGGGGCTGGCGTACTCGGTCACGTCCAGCGGCGGCTGGAACAGGTCTCGCACCACCGTCCGGGAGGCGGGGGCGGCGGGGGTGAGGACCATGGCGGCCAGGGAGGTGACCAGCAGCAGCACGGCGGCGATGACCGTTCCGCGCAGGGCCGCCCGCCCCAGGTCCCCGGTGGAGCGGGCGCTCGTGGCGCCCGAGGTGGTCGAGAAGGAGCTCAGGTCCAGGGCCTCGACGACGTGGCTGCGCCGCTGCCGCAGGGAGCCGCAGGTCCACAGGGCCAGGATCCCGACGACGAACAGGACGCCCAGCACAGTGGGGCGCACGGTCTCCTGCCCGCCCCAGCCGATGCCGACGGCGGGCAGGCAGGTCAGGGTCAGGCCGGCCAGGACCTCACGGCCCGCCAGGATGAGGCGGGTCGCCAGCGCCGAGACCACCAGACCGGTCATCCAGGGCAGCACCGTCATGCCGCTGAAGGAGCTCAGCGGCATCGGCACGGTCAAGGCGTCGCGCCAAACGGTGATCGTGGAGCCCAGCACCGTCTTGATCGCCGCGGTCCCGGAGCCGACGTCGGTCAGCAGCCACGGGGCCACCAGGACGTGGACCAGCGCCAGGGCCGCCATGCTCGGCAGCACCGACAGGCGCAGGCGCGAGCAGAGCATGGAGGTCAGGGCGCCGATGAGCGCGCCGTAGCCGACGGCGAGGCAACCCACCACGGAGGCGAAGATCGGCAGGAAGGGGACCGCGCCGATGGCGAGGATCCCGGCCATGAGGACCAGCTCGAGGGCGGCGGCGGCCGGCTTGGGCGGCTTGGCGCCGCGCCGGGGGGACGCGACAGGAGCGGTCCGGCGCCGGTGATCGAGCGGGCCTGACGAGTCGTCTCGTTGCTGTAGAGGCTGCGCGTGCGCGACGATGTCGCCGTCGACCAGGGGGAGGGCGACTCGTCCGAGCCTCCGGAGGGTGCGGCGGTGACCTGCGAGGGGGCCTCAGCCGGAGAGGGCGCCCCAGCCGGCGAGGCGCCCGAGATCGGGGAGCCCGCGGTGCGGGGTGATGCGGTGGTGAGGGTTGTCGTGGGGGTCATAGTGCTCGCCTCAGGGCGGTGGGAAGCTGCTCAAGACGGTCCATGTCCACGACCGGCATCGTTCCGGCGTGGTGGCGCGACAGGCCGCGCTGGCCGGCGCGCAGGGCAACGGTCACCATGGGCAGCGGTGCGAAGCCGCGGGCCCGGGCCAGCACGGCGCGGTCGACCTGCTGGCCGGTGACGAGGACGACGATAGAGGCATCGGGGTGCGCCGTGCAGGCGTGTCGCACCAGCAGGTCGCAGCCGTAGTCGTCCTCACCGGTGCTCAGCAGGCAGGACGTGTCCAGCATTCGCAGGGCGGAGGAGGTGGGCAGAGCCCCGATCTGGGTGATGAAGCGGACCTCGCGCCCGTCCTGGATCGCGTCCATGGCCAGTGAGCAGGCGATGGACACCGCGGTCTCGAAGTCCTCCTCACCGGCGTAGTCGTCCTGACGGGTGGACAGCAGGACGAGCAGGCTGGAGCGGCGGGTCTCCTCGAACTGACGCACCATGAGCCGGCCGGTGCGCGCGGTGGTGCGCCAGTGGACGTTGCGTCGGTCATCGCCGGGGACGTACTCGCGCAGGGCGTGGAAGGCGACGTCGGAGCTGGACAGGTCCTGGGTGACGGCGCCCTCGATGTCTCGCAGGACGCCGTGCAGGACCGTGCCCAGGCGCACGGTGCGCGGGTGGATGTGGATGTGCTGCGGGGTGCTCAGGGAGCGCTCGCGCTGGAGCAGCCCCACCGGGTCTCGCTGGACCGCCAGGACCGGACCGACGGTGACGATGCCGCGGCGCTGCGTGGGCAGGACGAAGCCGCGCTCGTGGACGGCCCCGGGGGTCAGGGTGGGCACGACGAAGACGGCACGCCCCGGCCCCACCGGCATCTCCATGCGTGAGGGCAGCAGTGGCCGGGTACGGGGGTTGGTGACGGTCAGACGGATGAGGGCGTGGTCGCCCACGGTGACGCGGGACTCGAGCAGGTTGTGGTTGACCGAGTAGCCGCGGCGGGGGATGAGCCACAGCCAGGCGCTCACCGCGACGATGCCGACGGCGGCCGCGGCGCTCCACGCCTCCTGCCAGCCCATGACGGCCCCGGTCAGTCCGCAGGCCGCCAGCAGCACCAGGCTGCCCCATCCGATCGGGGTCACGGTGTGCAGCAGCCAGCGCAGCGGTCGCAGCGCCACCGCGGCCGCTGCGGCCAGTCGGGACTGCGAGGGCCTGGCGGTCAGGGCCTCGTTCGTGGAGGTCGACGACGCAGCCGATGCCGCGGGCTGCGCGGAGGCCGGAGCCCCCGAGGAGGTGGGGGCTGCGGCGGAGGAGGCGGATGCGCCGGTCCCGCCCTCCGAGCCCGGACGGGCCTGGCGGGCAGGTTTCTGCGACGTCGTCTGAGGCGTCATACGGCTCAGTCGCGGGTCGTGGGGGCGGGGACCTGGGCCAGCGCGGCGGTGATGACGCCGGAGGCGGTGGCGCCGGTGAACTCGGCGTCGGGGTCCATGACCAGGCGGTGGGCCCACACGACCTCGGCGAGGTCTTTGACATCGTCGGGCAGGACGTAGCTGCGGCCCTGGGAGGCCGCCCACACCCGGGCGGCCCGAGCCATGCCGATGGCGCCACGGGTGGACACGCCCATGCGGGTCTCGTCGGCTGCACGCGTGGCCTCCACCAGCGCCCCGATGTAGTCCAGCACCGAGTTCTCGATGTGGTTCTCCGCGGCCAGGTCGGCCATGGAGGCCACCACGGAGGAGGCCACGACCGCGGACAGGCTCTTGGAGCGGTCCGGGTGGGCCGAGCTCGACAGGATCCGGGTGAGCGCCTCCCGGTTGGGGTAGCCCACGGAGGTCTTCATGAGGAAGCGGTCGAGCTGGGCCTCGGGCAGGCGGTAGGTGCCGGCCTGCTCGATGGGGTTCTGGGTGGCGATGACCATGAAGGGGCGCTCGGTCGTATGACGCACGCCGTCGACGGTCACCTGGGACTCCTCCATGACCTCCAGGAGGGCGGACTGGGTCTTGGGGCTGGCCCGGTTGATCTCGTCGGCCAGGACGATGGAGGAGAAGATCGGGCCGGCGTGGAAGTCCCAGGTGCCGGTCTTCTGGTCGTAGATCGTCACGCCCGTGATGTCGCTGGGCAGCAGGTCGGGGGTGAACTGGATGCGCGAGTGCGTCCCCTGCACCGAGGCCGCCAGGGCCCGGGCCAGGGCGGTCTTGCCGGTGCCGGGGGCGTCCTCGAGCAGGAGGTGGCCCTCGGAGAGCATGGTGGTCAGGGCCAGCTTGATTACGTCCTCCTTGTCGAGCAGCGCCTGACCGACGTTGTTGACAATGGTGGAGAAGGCGTCAGCGAACCATGTCGCGTTCTCGGGAGTCATCGGCATGGAATCAATGATCCTTCGGGTGGAGAGAGGTGGGTGTGTGACTTGTTGCGTACTGGGCATCGATCCGGTTAATGAACCGGTTATTGCTGGGTGCAGGTGATGGTCTGGTCCCAGTTCGGTGTCCGGTGGGGGAACTTGTGCCGGGCGTAGCCGTTCTTATCCAGGGCGATCTCCTCCTCGTTCCAGGCGGGCTGCCAGTTCCAGGTGTCCCAGTACCAGTAGCCGCAGGACACGGTGCTGTTGGGGTTTCCGGTGATGTCGAAGACCATCTGGTAGCAGGTGCCCCAGGGGCCGAAGGGGTGGCACCTCTGCGTGTAGTCCACGTAGAACTTCTGCTCGGTGCCGACCGGGTAGGCCTGCTTCTTGTCATCGTCATCATCGTCGTCATCGTTGTCGTGCTTGGACGGCCGGGTGACGGTGTCGCAGCCCCACTCGGAGGTGCCGGCGTTGGTCCTGGCCCGCACGCACCAGGTGAGCGACTCGCCGCGCTTGAGCTTGCCGTCATAGGTGTCACCGATCTCGATGTCCTCGACGGACTTGCCGCCGTCGTCGGTCTGCTCGTACTCGGCGCTGGCGCCGTTGTTGGCACCGGGGCTCCAGGAGCAGGAGACCTTCTTCTGCTTCTTACCGGTGAGCTCGCAGCTGACCGAGGGGGCCGACGGCGGACCGTAGGGCGCCACCGGCGAGGAGGCGACGACGTCGGAGTACTGCCCGCCGCCGTTGGCGCGGGCGTAGACGGTGTAGGCCTGCCCGTCGTTCAGTCCCCGGATGGTCGAGGAACTGGTCCAGGTGACCTGGTCCACGGAGTACTCCACCGTCAGCTCGCCCACGCTCCAGCCGTTGCCGGCCCGGGGCGAGGAGCTCACGGACAGCTCGCCGCTGTTGCCGGTGGCCTTGACGGCCGGGGTCGACGGCGTCAGCGGGGTCGGCTTGTAGGTGTAGCTGGCCTGGCCCGAGGTCTTGGAGCCGTGACCGTTGTCGGCCTCGACCCAGAAGGTCCAGGTTCCGCGCGAGACCGAGACCGTGGTGGAGGTGGCCCCTCCCACGTTCTTGGAGTCGCTGGTGTGCCCGTTGGAGTAGTGCAGCGTGTAGCTCACGGGGCTGCCGTTGCCGTTGGCGGCCTGCCAGCCGATGGTGACCGTGTCCCCGTTGGGGGTGATGACAGGGGTCCCGGGGGTGCCGGGCTCGCCGTAGGGCGTCACCGAGTTGGACGGGGAGGACCACTCCGAGACCGTCCCCTGGCTGGACCTGGCGCGCACCTGAGCGGTGTAGGCGCGTCCCGGGGAGACGTCGAAGGAGGCCGAGTCCCCGGAGATGCCCGACTGCACGGTGCCGTCGGACAGGCGCACGTCATAGGTCGCCGTGCCCCCGAAGGGGTCGTCCACTTGGGTCCAGGCGGCGGTGACCTTGCCCGAGCCGGCCGTCAGCGTGGGCGCGGCCGGGGTCTTGGCGGTGGCGTTGTGCTGGTAGGACACCGTCGCGGCCTCGGAGTCGCCGTACTTGTTGGTGGACACGACCTGGATGCTGTAGCTCTGACCGGGCGCCAGGCCACTGATGAGGCAGTTCGAGGTCGAGCAGGACTGCTCGGAGCCGTTGACACTGACCTTGTAGCCGGTGATGGGGGAGCCGTTGGCGGAGCCGTCGGTCCAGGACACGCGCGCCGAGTCGGCGTCCACGGGGGTCACGCTCAACCCGGAGGGGGCTGCAGGCGCCACCCCACCGACCTGGACGGTGATGGTGCCGGTGACGGCCCGGGACTCCGAGCCAGTGGAGTCCAGCACCTTGTACTGCGCGGTGATGGTGCCGTGGAACCCGTTGTTGGGCGTGATCGTCACGGTCGTTCCCGAGGCGCTGATCGAGCCCTGGCCGGAGGTGATCGTCGGAGTGCCGGACAGGGTGATCGGCTTATCCGGGAAGGGGTTGCTCACCGCCTTGGACACGTCGGTGCTGACCGCCTCGCCGTTGCGGGACTCCAGGTTGATCGGGGCCGTGGTCATGAGGGGCTTGTTGGAGGCGCTGACCCGCACGGGCAGGGAGGCGCTCACCGGCGGGTTGACGCCGTCGGAGACCGTGATCGGGATGGAGCCCGTGGTGCCCTCGGCGGTCTTGTCGGAGGCCTTGACCGACAGTGTCGAGCCGCTCAGGGAGATCTCGAATCCCGCGGGGGCGGGACCGGCCTGGAAGGAGAGCTTGTCATTCGGGTCGGGGTCGGTGGCCATGGCCGCCAGGTTGGCTGTCACGGCCCCCTCGCCAGGGGCCACCGTCATCTCGGTGGGGGTGAAGGTCGGCGGCCGGTTCGTCGAGGACTCCACGATGATCGGCAGCGTGAGCGTCGAGCTCAGGGCGTCCGAACCGGTGCCGTCGGCCACGGTGAAGGTCACCGAGGTCTGCCCGGTGAAGCCCGAGTCGGGGGTGAAGGACAGCGCCGACCCGCCCGAGGCGACCTTGGCGTCCTTGGTGCCCTTGGCCATGTGGATGGAGGAGGTGTCCGTGATGACGGGCTTGGTGCCCTCCCGGGTGAGGATGTAGGAGGACAGGTTGATGTCCGTGGTCTTGTCCGCAAGCACTCGGGCGGGCACGGCCGAGGGGTTGATGCGGGGCCGCAGGGCCGAGCGGGCCGGCACCACGACGACGGCGTGGCCGGTCAGCCCGTCGGCGTCGGTGATCGTGTAGAGCACGAGCCGCTGGGTCTCGCCCACCGTCAGGCTCAGCGAGTCCTTGCCCACCTCGACGTCGGGGTCGGAGGAGGACAGCTTGAGGTCCCACGGCGAGCCGTCGGTGTCCTTGTCGTTGTCCAGGACCGGGACGGTGACCTTGCCGTTGGCGTCGACCTGGTCGACGGTGACGTAGTCGTCCACGCCCACCGGGTTGGCCAGGGGGGCGTTGCTCGAGACCTGGACGGTGACGGTGCCGGTGTCGGTGCCGCCGCGTCCATCGGAGACGGTGTAGGTGACCGAGTGGTTGCCCTCCTTCTCCGGCAGGTCGAGCACCAGGCGGCCGGCGCGGGTGGACACGCCCAGGGAGGGGTCGCTGGAGACCGGGTCGCCCTCCAGGGACAGGCTGTCGCCGTCGGTGTCCAGGTCGTTGGACAGCACGTCCACGGCCACGGTGCGCCCGGGCTTGGCCACGACCAGGTCGTCAGTGGCCACCGGGGCCACGTTGAGCGGCGAGGCCTGGGCCACGCCCACCCGGACCGTACCGGTGGCCTGGGCCCCGAAGCGGTCCTCGACGACGTAGGTGAAGGTGTCGGTGCCGGTGGCCCCCTCGGAGGGCGTGTAGGTCAGCCACGAGGAGTTGATCTCCACCGAGCCCAGGGAGGGGGCCTGGTTGAGGCCCACGAGGCTCACCGAGTCGCCGTCGGGGTCGATGCCGTCCAGCGGCACGGTGATGTTCGTGGCCGAGCCGGCCAGGGTGCGGGCCTCCAGGTTGCGCGGTGAGGGCGCGGAGTTGTGCTCGGCGTCCTGGGCGCGCACCTCCACGGTGAGGACCCCCGAGGCGGTCTGGCCCTGGTCATCCTTGGCCGTGTAGGCGTAGGAGGTGCGGCCGGGCTGGTTGCCGGCGCGGAAGCGCACGGTGTTCTCGCTGACCCAGGCGGTGCCCAGCTCGTCGCCCACCAGGCTGACCTGGGAGTCCACCGACAGGTTGAGGCCGGCGGGGGAGGAGTCGTTGTCCAGGACGGAGGCGGTGACGACGTCGCCGGCTCGCACGACGGCGGTGTCGTTGGTGACCACCGGCGGCTGAGGCTGGGACTGGGTCACCGGGACGATGGCGACCTTCCCGGTGGCGCTGGAGGTGCCGTTGGTGACCGTGTACTCCACCGTCAGGTTGGCCGGCACGGTGCTGGCCGCACTGATCTGCAGCAGGGAGTGGTCCACGACCGTGACGGTGACCCCGGAGTCCGGCGGGGTCTTGACCGACTGCAGGACCAGGATCCCCCCGGAGGGGTCGAAGTCGTTGGTGAGCGGGGCGATGGTCGTCGAGCCGCCGTTGCGCAGCAGGGCGGTGTCGTTCTCGACCTCGGGAGGCACGGTGGCGTCGGCCTTGGGCGTGACGTCCACACGCACGATGCCCTGGGCCGTGTTGGCCCCGTCCATGACATCGTAGGTGAGGTAGTAGGTCTGGGCCTGGGCATTGGCCTCGGTGGAGAAGGTGAAGACACCGGCCTGCTGGTCGACGCTGATCGAGGTCCCGGCCGGGGCCTCCTGCACCGCTGCCAGGCGCAGGGTCCCCCCGGAGGGGGAGGTGTCGTTGTCCAGGGGCGAGACGACGGCCTTGGAGCCGGCGACGACGCGCACATGGTCGGCGTTGGCGATCGGCTTGGCCGACTGGGCCGGCTGCACGTCGACCTTGACCACGCCGGAGGTGGTCTTCTGACCGTCGGAGACGGTGACGGTCAGGTCGCGGGTGCCGGTGCCGGCGCCCAGCTCGCGCACCGTGACGGTGCCCTCGTTGGAGACCTTGGTGTCCAGGCCCTCGCCCTGGGCGGAGACCAGGTAGAGGTCGTCCCCGTCGGGGTCCAGCCAGTGGCCCAGCACGTCCAGGGAGCCGGAGGCCTTCTCGGCGACGGTGAGGGTGGGGGTGGTGATCTGCTTCGGGGCGTCGTTGACGTCCCAGCCGTGGACGTCGACGGTGGCGACGGCGGAGTCGCTCATCCCGCGGCCGTCGTCGGCCGTGTAGGGCACGGAGAAGCTGCCGGAGGCGTTATCCGGGACATCCATGCGCAGGGCCAGTCCGCCCTGGGCCTTGGTGGCCTTGAGCGACCCGCCGTTGTCCTGGGGAGTGGCGGTGAGGACGTCGCCGTCGGGATCGGAGTCGTTGGCCAGCACCGGCAGGAGCGCGGAGCGGCCCGGGCGCACGCCGAAGCTGTCATCGGCCGCCTTGGGGGGATGGTTCTCCTCGGTGCGCTCCGGCGGGGTCTGGGAGTCAGAGGTGTTGGCCGAGTCGTCCTTCTGATCGGCGTTGTCGTCGGTCTGGGCGGTCTTGTCCGTCCAGTCGTCGATGAGGACGAGGTCCTCGTTGGGCAGCCACACCGAGCCCGTGTCCAGGTCGTTGAGCACGATGGCGTCGCGGTTGACCCGGAAGACCGGGGCGGAGGAGGCGGCGAGCTTGTCGTCATGGGCGGTGTCGGTGCCGCCGCCGAACAGCCCCGAGCAGCTGCGCACGAACTGGCCCGAGCCGGACCAGGCCGCGTAGACGCACTTGCCCAGGCGCACCGGCTGAGCGGGCACGCCCTCGGGGGCGGAGCCCTCCTTGGCCGACGGCGTCCTGGTGACCTTGCCCCCGTCCATGGGGACGGAGATGAGCTCGTTGCGGGAGGCGACCAGGACCGAGTCCGCCTCGGGGCCGGGCTGCTGGAGCACCAGGCCGGAGGTCCCCAGGCTGACGGACTTGCCCTCGGGCAGGTGGAGGATGCCGGTGCCGCGCTCCAGGACCACGGGCTGGTCACCGACGGCGGTGATCGCCAGATCGGTGCCGGCGGTCAGTTTCAGGGAGGTGTTCGTGGCCTCCTTCCAGCCCTTGTCGCTGGTCTCCAGGGAGACCAGCGACTTGCTGGTGGCCGAGACGGCGTGGATGGCGCCGTCCTTGCCGATGGCGGCCACGACGTCGGGCATGCCGGTGACCACGGGGGCGGCTGCGGTCAGGGAGCCGGCCTCCTTGGCCTTGGCGGCGCGGATGGTGCCCTGGACCTTGTCGACCGCCATGACCCGGTCCCCGCCCTGGGCGATGGTCACGCCCTTGGTGAGCTGGGTGCGTCCGGAGAAGGCGACCTGGGAGGGGTCGACCGAGGAGACGGAGGCGTCGCCGGAGTCGGGGACCAGGACGTCCTCGGCGTTCTGGGTGACGTCGAAGGAGGAAGAGGAGGTGCGGATCGCGCCGTCGACCTCGCGGGAGGGGTAGTTGAGGCGGGCCACCAGGTGCTTGGAGGTGGAAGTGACCCACACGCCGCCGTCATTGAGGTGCAGGTCGGCCTGGGCCACGCCCTCGTGGAGCCAGGCGGCCGTTCCCAGGGCGGTGACGCAGACGACGGCGGCCAGCGTCGACAGGCGCTTGCGCAGCCGCACGCGCTGGGCGCGCGACTGGGGGATGCGGAAGGTCGCGGCCAGCCGGGAGGTGGTGGTGCCGGAGGTCAGACCCGAGTCGACGTCCTGAACGTCGTCGGACCGGGAGGTCCGGCTGCGCCGCCGGGGGCGCAGGGCGCCGGCGGCACGGGTGAGCAGACCGGGACGGTCCGCGGCGGACGGTTCGGTCTGAGCGGTGCCGGAGTCGGATCGGTTGCTTCCGCCGTCACCGGCACCGGAGGTGGCTGCGGCGGAGTCGATGCTGCTCGACGGGGTGTCGGGCGTCTCGAAGTCGTTACGTGAAGTGGTCACTTGGCCCCTTGGGGACTACGGGATGCGACCTCCTGGACGAGGGTGCGGCGCAGCATCGTCGAGGAGGTGGTGGGTGTGTAGGGCAGGTAGATCACCGAGGCCCCGACCTCGGCCATCTCGGCCTCCAGACGGCGGCCCTTGTCGGTGCCCTCCCAGTCGGTGCCCTTGAACAGCACATCGAAGGGGGAGCGCTTCCAGGCCAGGCGCTTGTCCTGGTCATAGTCGGGGACCACGGAGTCCACCATGCGCAGGGCGGCCACCATGGCCATGCGTTCGGCCAGGGGCACGATGGGGCCGCGCCCCTTCATCCGCTCCAGCGACTCGTCGGTGGCGACCCCCGCGATGAGGTGGTCGCAGCGCTTGGCCGCCTCGGTGAGGATGTTGAGGTGCCCCACGTGCAGCATGTCGAAGCCGCCGGGGACGTAGCCGGTAATCATCAGTAGGCTCCCTTTCCGCCGATGACCGCGCGCAGCGTTCCGGCGAAGATCTTCGCGTCCAGGGCTCCGCCCCGGTTCTCCACGTAGTGACGGTCCAGGGCCACGGTCGAGGCCCAGGACAGGTCCGAGCGTCCGGAGATCTGCCACAGGCCGGTCAGCCCGGGCTTGACCAGGAGACGACGCAGCGCCTCGGCGTCGTACTTGGCGACCTCGACGGGAAGTGCGGGGCGGGGCCCCACCAGGCTCATGTCCCCGCGCACGACGTTGATGAGCTGGGGGAGCTCGTCAATCGACAGGCGGCGGATCCAGCGGCCCACGCGGGTGATGCGCGGGTCCTGACGGTCCTTGAACATGACCTCGTTGCCGGCGTCGCCGCCGGCCTTGACCACCGAGGCGCGGCGCGCGTCGGAGTCGATGTACATGGAGCGGAACTTCCACATGGTGAAGGGCTTGCCGTCCTGGCCCACACGGGTCTGGGTGTAGAAGACCGGGCCGGGGGAGTCGAGGCGGATGGCGAGCGCGGTGGCCGCCAGCAGCGGCGAGATGAGGGCCAGCCCGATGGCGCCGGCGAGCCGGTCGAACAGGGCCTTGCCTGCGGCGCGGGTGCGGCGGGTCTTGACAGCGATGAGACCGGTCCAGCCGTGCGTGACGGTCAGGGCCCGCATGCGCCCGGGCACGACGTCCTGCAGCCCGGGGGCGACGACGAGGCGCACCTGGGTACCCTCCAGGCCGCGCATGAGGGTGACCAGGTCCTCGGGGATGACCGAGCCGACCGTCATGACGGCGTCGATGCGCTCAGCGTGCAGAGTCTGGGCGATGTGCTGGGGGCTGCGCACGGGCTCAGCCGAGTGGAAGGCGCGGTCCTGCCCGGAGGACAGGTAGCCCACGATGAGGAAGCCGTCCATGGGATGGCGGCGCAGCTGGGTGAGCATGGGCTGGGAACCCGAGCCCATGACGATGAGGGTGCGACGCAGGGCGTGCCCCTCGAGGCGGCGGCGGCGCAGCCACCCGGCCTCGATGGAGCGTCCGGTGACGGCCAGGAGGAGCTGGGCCGCCAGAGTGGCCAGCAGGGTGGTCCGGGCGACTCCGGACAGGTCGGCCAGCAGCAGGGCCACCGGGACGCTCACGGCGGCCGCGGCGACGAAGCGGCCCGTACCGGGGCCGGCCTGCTCGACGGCATCGATACCGAGCGCTCCCAGGAACCAGGCGATGAGCACCATCGTGATGCCCACGGTGGTCGCGGACCAGACCAGTGGCAGGTGGCCGCCCAGAAGGGCGAGCCAGAAGGGGACGGCGACGGCGAAGAGGTCGGACAGGACGAGCCAGATGACGAGGTCATGGCGCGTGCGTGCCCAAGGACTGCGCGGAGCGGTGGGGGAGGTGGCGTCGGCTGCTGCTGTCGAGGGACGCCGGTGCTGCTCGCGCTGGGGCAGTGTCAGGGTCGAACTAGACAAGGTGGACTCCGCAGGGATGATCGTGGGTGGGCAATAACTGGTCGGCTAGTGCTGACGGGACGTCGTGAACAGCAGCGTTTTAGAATGCTACTAAGTCTTGCGGACGTTATTTGTGGGAAGTGGCCAAGATCGCAGGGGCAAGATGAGGAGTCGAGAGGTTTCTGAGATGTCTGTATGTTACAGGTGCGCAACGATATGGAGGTGTCAATGCACCTCTGAGGGACCTTTCAGGGTTCTTCCAGCAGGCGGCGTTGTTGCAGGTCAGGGCTGGTTTGCTGGGGTTGTGCCAAGGAGGGTGGGTGGGGGACCGTCTATGTCACAAGACGATAAACAAAAGATACCAGGTCGCCGGCCTTGATGCGTCTACTCTCGTGCCTGTCTTCGGGTGTCTTTCCGATGCCGGATTGTGACCTTCCTACAACATCAGGAGTGCTACGTGACCCAGTCGAGTTCTTCGGCACCCCGGTCGGCTTCCGGGCCGGCCGAGGCGCAGTCGGCGGACGGTGCTGCCCCGACGGGAGCCGCTGAGTGTGGGCGACCTGTCGATAACTCAGTCGTCGCAAGCCTCTCGGCGGTTGAGGTGAGTGATGGAGCGGCCGCGTCCCAGGGTTCTCGACGTTCTCCGCTGCGGAGGCTCGGCGGGGTCCTCAGGCGGGGGTCGTCGTCAGGCGCCAGCTGGTCGTCTGTGGGAACCACAGCCGTGGCCAAAGTGGTGGTCATGGGGGTGTCCGGCGTCTTCGGGCTGGTCAACACCAGCCTCATCATCAGGCACTTCGGGGCCGATGCCTTCGCCCAGTACGGCCTGTTGGCCACCTTCCCCACCCTCATGCCCTTCACCGACCTGGGGATCGGTGCGGTCATCCTCAACACGGTGGCGAGCTCGAGCGACCCGGCCCACGACTCGACCGTACGGCGCACGATCACCACTGCCGTCCGGGTGCTGCTCGGCTCCGCCCTGGTCATCAGCACCGTCGGCGTCGTCATCCTGCTGCTGGGCGCCTGGCCCGGGCTGCTGGGGGGCAAGCTCATGGAGGGCGGCGGACTTACCGCCACCGTCTGCCTCATCATCTACGCCGCGGCCCTGCCGCTGTCCGTGGGGCAGCGAGTCATCATCGGTCTGGGGCGATCGGCCACGCAGGTCATCAGCCAGGGAGTCGTCTCCCCGGCCATGTCCTGCTTCCTGCTGCTGGCCATCGTCACCGGCCTGGGGCGCGGCAACGCCGTGTCCATCTACTCCTACATCGCCAACGCCCTGGTGTCGGTCATCTGCATCGTCGTCGCCTGGCGCGCCACCCGCCCCCTGTTCAAGGGTGCCCTGAGGGACGTGCCGCGGCTGCGCAGTGTGCGCGGTGTGCGCATCGTCAACACCGCGGGCCCCCAGCTGCTGCAGTCCCTGGCCATCCCGATCGCCTTCCAGACCGACCGCCTCCTCCTGTCCCACCTGGGGCAGTCTCAGGCCCTGGCCGAGTACAACCTGGCCAACAACCTGTTCAACATGCTCACCCAGACCGTCATGGCGGCCGGCGTCGCCATGTGGCCCATGTTCGCCAGAGCCCGGGCCGACAAGCGCGTCGAGAGCCCCTTCAAGCCGGCCATCGCCTTCAGCGGGGGCGGTCTCCTCCTGGCCCTGGCCCTGGTGGCCATCACCCCCTGGGCCGCCCGAGTCATGTCCCACGGCAAGATCGTCTTGCCGGCCGCGCTCGTGTGGGCCTTCGCCGCCTACGTCGCCGTCGAGGCCGGCAAGCAGCCGCTGGGCATGTACATGACCGATCCGCGCGGCCTGCAGTTCCAGGTCATTCCGGTGCTCATCCTGGTGCCGATGAATCTCGCCATCTCCTGGGTCCTCATTGGGCCCTTCGACGCCGCCGGGCCTATCCTGGGCTCGGTGATCTCGGTGGTCCTGTGCCAGATCCTCCCGTATGCCTGGTGGGTGCGCCGGGACGTGGCCAGGCGTCGTCGAGAGCTGGCCCAGCAGTGAGTCCCTCCTCGTCGGCCGCCGGTGCTGAGCCGGCTCGCGCAGCCCGGGAGTCGACGCCGCGCCCCTACGCCCGACCGCTGCCTCGCGTCCCCCGACTCCCTCATCTCGCCGTTCCTCATCTGTCCAACACCCGGCCCGGTTCCTCGGGCCCCGCTCAAGGAGAAGCCTCATGAGCTCCCCTGCTGGTTCCCCCACCATTGCCGAGAACAT
>ERZ772769.134-NODE-134-length-18297-cov-4.66358_pt1 | contig 18297 bp, 14 predicted proteins | sample MGYA00580987_ERZ772769 | MGnify/ENA primary metagenome ERZ772769 (study PRJEB29015, sample SAMEA2738043) | human oral metagenome | biome: human oral; feature: human-associated habitat; material: saliva | place: China | collected 2234 ...
AACCTATCTAGACAGCAAACTGCCGCCACCCCGTGCTCGGGGCGGCGGCAGCTCTATATGTCATACAAGCAAGGGGCTTAGACGAGCACTGCGGTGATGACCACGCGGGTACCGGTCGGCTCGTTAGCCTCCCAGCGAATCGAGCCGTTCAGCTCGCTCGCCACCAGGGTACGCACAATCTGCATGCCCAGGCCTTCCTTGCCGGTCACCGGGCGGTAGGCATCCGGGCCGGACTCTTCAATCTTCTTATCGCCCATGCCCTTACCGTCATCGGTAATCACGACGGTGAGGATATTCTCGCCCTCATCGTTGGTGCCGCGAATACCCTCGAGGGTTACGGTGCCGGTCTCGCCGTCCAGGCCGTGCTCCACGGCGTTTGCGACAACCTCGTTAATGACCAGAGCCAGAGGGGTTGCGAACTGGCTCGGCAGCGCGCCGAAGGAGCCAATCAGCTTGGTGGACACGTGCTGGCCGGGGGAAGCAAGCTCAGCGGCAAGGTGGAACTGACGCTCAATCAGCTCGTCAAAGTCTACGTTCTGAGTCAGACCCTGCGAGAGCGCCTCGTGCACGGTAGCAATCGTTGCCACGCGGCGCATCGCCTGCTCCAGGCCCTGACGCGCCTCCTCCGTGGTCATGCGGCGCGACTGTAGGCGCAGCAGAGCGGACACGGTCTGCAGGTTGTTCTTCACGCGGTGGTGAATTTCGCGGATGGTCGCGTCCTTCGTCATGAGCTCCAGCTCGCGGCGGCGCAGCTCGGTCACGTCACGGCAGAGAATCACGGCGCCCTCACTCTCAAGGCGGGCGCGCCTCTGCACCAGTAGCGGGATGGAGCGCATGGTCACGCGAGCGCGGGCAATAACCAGTTCGGTGCGCAGGTCACTACGACCGGCCAGGACCAGCTGCAGGGTTTCATCCGCCTGCTCACCGGCAGGAAGCATTGCGCGGGTGACATCGGCGAGGTTTCGCTTTTCGAGGTAGCCGGTCATGCCCATGCGGTTGTACATGGAGTTCGCGTTCGGGGATGCGACGACCACACGGCCGGAGCGGTCGAGCACAATAATGCCGTCAATCACGCGGGGGTTGCCCTGGGTGTTGTTGCCCTGAGCGAGGGGGTCGGGCCACAGGCCGGAGTGCACCATGGAGAGCATGGTGTCAGCGGCGAATTCGTAGACCTCGTCGCTGATGGAGGGGTAACCATTGGGGGTAGCGATCTTGTGGCTGGTCAGCAACGCAATGGTTCGGTTGTTGCGCACGATGGGCACGAAGGTCACGTTCACGCGCGGGCGGGCGCCAACGCCTTCACCGCTTCCTTCGTCGGTGTAGGTGCTGATGTTCTGGTTAATCCAGACGCGGTAGGCTTCGTCACGGATGCCGTCTTCCATGTCGTGGTCGATGATGTCGTGGTGGAAGAGGGTACGGACGTTGGAGGGGCGCACGTGCGCGAAGGCGCGGAAAGTACTGGTTTCGCTGGGGCCGGAGACGGCGTCCGGGGAACTGCCGTCGGCAACGATGTAGTCGGTGGGGAACCATAGAACCAGATCGCTCTGAGCGATGTCAGAGATGACCTGCCATTCACCCATGATGAGGTGAATGCGTTCAGTGTCGCCGGGACCGAAGTCGCAGGCGCTCATAATTCCTTCTGCAAAAGACATATGTTTGTGTGCTTCCCATGAGTTCGGGTAGGTTCAACTATTTTACGGTTTGCTCGCCGCAATTCCCATTCAAACGGCAATACCTGGAATAGTTTACAGAGCATTTCTTGAAGCATGCTTTTATTCCCAAATATGACGCTGTGAGATGGGATAAACCCCTCAATTTTGAAGTGAAATATTCGCACTACTCCCCTACCCTAAATCCGCTTGAGACGCAGAAAACCCGACCTGCCGGAGCCTCTGAACGGGACACCCTAACAAGCCGGGTCTTTGAGCAGCGCTAGTTTTATCCGACGAGCTTATTTGACGGACTTATCTAACGGGCTTACGCGCCAGGGCGTACCGCATACATGCCCTCAAGCATCGCCTCCAGGGACTGCACCACCGCGTGGCGGGGCGCCACCTCCAGCAGCGCTTCACCGTTGCGGCGCAAACGGTCCATGACCTTACGCTCGTACGGAATCACGCCGGTGAGCGGAACCTGCAGGTAGCGCGCCCAGTTATCGCGCATCTTCGCCTCGGGGTTGAACCCGGCAGCTTCGCGGCGGCTGCGGTTGAGCCAGTACTGCACATCCGTTTCGGGGGCGAAAAGATCCGGTCGCGACTGCACCTCGCGGGCGAGGTTAATCAGGCGCGGCAGGCCGATGACGTCCGCTTCACCGAGCGTAATCACGCGGTCGGCACAGGCGAGCGCGGTGAGGGTCGCGGCGTTACGGCGCGGTGCCGGGCCGTCAAAGGTCAGTTCCTCGTCGACCTCGATGGGGGCGGCAACATCGCAGATGACCAGGTCGTAGCGGTGCTTGAGCCATTCGAGTACTTCGGAGAAGGCGCGGGCGCGCACCTCGGGCCAACGCGAGGAGGAAGTGATGCCGCTCAAGAAGTCGAAGGTGCCGTTTTTGAGGGGCACGCGCTCCATGATGGCGCCGGCTTTTTTCTCGTCGAGCTGGGCACGGTCGGCGTCCGAGCAGAGAATTGCCAGGCCGGAGCCGGTGTCCTCGAGCGCCATGAGTGCATCGAGGCTGGGCGCGTAGGTGTCTGCGTCGATGAGGCAGACCTGCTGGCCTTGCTGCGCCGCGAGGGCGGCAAGGTTGAAAGCGATAGTGCTTCGACCGGGCGCACCGTGGGTGCCCCAGACGGTCACAATCTTGCCGAGGCGGTGGCCGGGCTGGTAGCGGGAGGGCGCCTCAGGGTCCTGGTTGATGTCCGGGTGCCGAGGCAGGGTGCCGTCGTTGTTCTCGTTCTGCACGTGCAGGGCGTAGTCGCTACCGGGTGCGAAAGAATCAACGATGGCGGCGGCCTGGCTGAGCACGGATTCCTCGTTGCTGGGCACAACGGAGGAGGCTTCTGCCGGGTCGTGCGCGCCGGGTGCACCGGGGGCGTTTCCAGCGGGTGCTGCGGGGTCGATTCCGTAGCTTCCGTAGTCTGCGCCGTAGGGCGCGGCGGTGTTTGAGGCGGCGCCCGCGGCGGGGTCGTACCCGTAGCCGCCCGCACCGTAGCTACCCGCACCATAGCCAGCAGCGCCGTAATCCTGACCGTAGCCGTATCCTGCATCGTAGCCGTACCCGGCGTCCTGACCGTAGGCGGCCTCCGGGCGGTGGGCAACAGGCTGGGCGGGCGGCTGAGCCGGAATCTGCGCGGGTACCCCGTAGCCTGCTACGGGGCGGGCGAGCGCCGCATCCACAGCCTGTTCGAGCGAGCCCAGGATCTCTTCGAGGGCAGCTTCGGGGCGGATGCGGTGCGCCTGCGTGGGCAGCGGCAGATTGTCCGGGGCGATGACCGCCAGGAGCACTTCGGAGGCGGCGAGCGCGTCCACGGTGGAGGCGCTCATCTCGGCGGGCACGTGGGCGCAGAGCAGCACGCGGGCGATGCCGGTATGCGCCATGCCGACGGCTTCGCTGAAGTCCTGAACGGTGCGCGCCACGGAGACGCGGCCGCGCTGGGATTCGATGCGGTTCAGGAGCGATCCGTCATCGCCGTAGAGGATGACGGGGATGTTCACTGGCCCTCCCCGTAGGTGCCGGGAATGAGGCTGATCTTGGAGTCGCTATTGCTTTCCTTGACCAGGGCGGCGAGGGCTTCTTCCTTGACCCACAGCTGCACGGTTGCCTTGCCGTTGGCGCCGAGCACGCCTTCGTCGACCGTTACGGCGACGATTTCGGCGTTGGTGACAATGGCGCGGGCACCGTTTTCGGTGCGGTTATCACTCTTGGTATCGGGATTGCGCGGGCCGGAGGTCCACACGTCCACGCGCTCGCCTGCCTTCAGCGCGGAGGCGGCGGTGCGGTCAATGCTGACGGTCGCGAGGCGGCGGCCCGGGGAGGTTTCGGTGCCTACCGATTCTTTGCTGATGAAGTTGCCGGCGGGGATGCGCTGGGTAGCGATTTTGCCGTTCATCTGTGCGGCTTCGGCGCGGGTGAAATACTTGTCTTTGGCGGAGTCGATGTTCGCTTCGACTCGGGTGAGTTTGTCTTCGGTAATCTTCTCGCCGAGGCGGATTTCGCTTTTGGCGGTGTAGTACTCGGTTTTGCTGTTGTTGGCTTGCACGTAGAGCTGCACGCCGGTGATAGAGACGAGCACGAGAAGTACACCGAGGATGAATCGCCAGTCTTTGATGGTGGGCCTTTTGAGGCGTTTGGCGTGGGGCTCGGTGAGGGTGGAACGCTTCGTCGCGTTCTGTCGTATGCGCATGATGTGGTTGTGCCTTTCGGTGCGGAAGCCGGCGGTGATTCCGGTGTTGTTCAACTGACCGATGAGCGAGTGGTGTGTTTTCGATAGTGCTTTGGTTGAGTCTGACACTAACCCTAACAGCATATTTCATTTAGCACTCTCTCTCAACAAGAGTCGTGTTTATGAAATATTTTTGAGTCTTGCCCCTTTTGAAGGGGTAATTAGATAACTTTTCAGCTCATATAAGGCTTTTTGTGAGCAAATTTCACGGTGATGGCATATACTGAAAGTACTCAATAGATGTTCTGTATGGACTCTATGTAAAAGGCCGCTAACGGTGGCTAGGGGGCCCAGGATTTCACTCACGGAAAGGAATAATTCGATGACTGCACCTCGTTTCCTCACTCTGAGCGACGTTGCCGAGGAGCTGCAGGTTTCGCTTTCGCAGGTGCGTGCTCTGGTGCGTAGCGGCGAACTTCCCGCCATTCAGATTGGTGGACGTAACCAGTGGCGTATTGAGCGTTCTCGTTTTGAAGAGTACATTACCGAGCGCCACGAGCAGACTCTGGAGGCGATTGCTTCCGGCAAGCTCACCGCAAAGGCTAAGGTTGATTAGTATTTCAACATGCACCTCGCGGGCGTAATGCTCGAGTGCTTTAAAAGGTCCGCTCCTCTCGTTGAGATTTCAACGGAGAGGGGCGGACCTTTTTGTGTTTATTGTCGCTTTCATCAGGGTATTTATGGTTGTCGAGGCGTTTTCATGAGCGTGCCACGAACGGCATTACCCGCTATTCACCCTGTGCCCTAGCGTGAAATACGGGCGATGACTGCGCTAATACGAGCCAGCGGAATGGTGCGCACGCCAGCACCGCCAGGTGCACGGGAGTAGCCGGCGGCGGCGCCCTGCCCGTAACCAGCCTGTCCGTATCCACCCTGCCCATAGGTTCCCTGACCGTAACCACCCTGCGCGCCGTAGGTTGCACGCGCGTGCTGGTCGCGTTCGTAGATGCGCGGGTACTGGCCGCCGTTGAGCAGGCGCAATTCGAGGAAGTCGGCGCCAACTCGCTCGATCACGCCGTCGTAGCTGACGGTGCCACCTTCGAGGGAGAGGCGGACGGGTTCGCGTGCCATGGCGAGGGAGCGCAGGGCGAGCTGGATTTTCATGCGGTAGCGTTCGGGGCGGATATCAGCGCGCCCGGGAGCAATGCCGCCTTCCCACCAGAGCATTCCGCGCAGGGGGATGATGATGTTTTCGCCGCGCGCTTCAATGCTGACCCATTCTTCGCCGACCATTTCGAGCTTGCCTTCATAGGTTTGCATGTCAGTGGCGCAGATGCGGATGGGGCCGCCAACCTGCGCAAGGAGGCGGTCGTCGAGGGTGATGGTTGAATAGTGGACGCGGGCGACTTGGCGGGCGTCCTGTTCCATATCCCAGGCGCGTTCGGAGGCGAGGCGCGCCTCAATGTCTCGTAGGAACTTTTCCATGCTCATACTATGACCCTACCCGAGGAGGGGTGCGGATACGAACCGGGGCATTTTCTGGTCGAATAATGATTCTTGAGCCTGATTCTTGAGCCTGATTTTTGAAGCAAATTCCACCAAATTACATGTTTTTTATACATTTTGATGCGTTTTGCTTCAGTTTTGGTGCAACCTCCTGTATAAATGAAGCAACACCAAAAGCTATCAAACACACCATCTGGAGGTCATCGTGGACCATCTTTCCACTCCGGGCTCAGCCCCCGAAGCCTTCGCTTCACGCCGAGCAACCTTGGCTTCACGCCCTGCCACTTTCGTTTCGCGTCCCGCGGTCGCGCCTCGTACTGCCAGCGCCAGAGTAGCCAGCGCAGGGGTAGCCAGCACCGGGGTAGCCGCCGCAACCGGCTCTGCAACCGAGTCCGACGCTAGGGCAAACTACCAGGACGCGCTGCTCTTCATCGCCCCTCCCCTGCTTTCCGCTGCGGTCTTGGGCGCATTGAGCGTGAACCTGCACCGCATCCCTTCGGCGCATCCTCTTACTGATGCTTCGTTGCTCTGCGCTGGTGCGGCGGCAATCCTTATTACCGCCTGGTGGTTCATCAGCTTTATCTACGCGCTCTTCTACGCTCGATCTTTGCGCTTTTCGAGCCGCAACGCTGACCGCGCGGTACTGAAGGTTCCGGCATTTTTCCGTCCGCGCTTTATGCGCCGCATCGTTCTGACGCTCGGCGGCACGGCTCTTGGAGTGGGCGCGGTCTTGGCTCCCGCGCAGGCTGCGGTGGCTACGCCCGGCAACGCCGGGGCAAACGGCACGGAGGGTCTGCCGCAGACGACCATTTCGGCGGTCATGACCGCAGATTCAATGGGCGCTTCAACGGGTACCGCGGCGGCAGGAACCAGCCCAGATACCAACCCAGACACCAACCCAGCCACCGTGTCAGATGCAGATCCCGCCGGCACCACCACGGACAGCACCGCCACGGACAGCACCACCGCAGATTCCCCCTCCGCTCCCCTAACCCTCTCTGCCGAGATTCCTGATATTCCGTTGGCTCCTCACCCCACGGAGGCGGCAGGCTCACCGCACGATCGCAGCCCGTTCTTCTCCCCTCCCCGCGCTGAGGCGGGCACCTATTCCTACACGGTCCAGGCGGGCGATACGCTCTGGTCCATTGCCGCCGAGCAGCTGGGTGAAGGCACCGATGCCTCCACCATTTACAACTACACTCTCGATATTTACGAGGCGAATAGAGACGCTCTGGGGCAGAACGCCGAGCTGCTTTACGAGGGGCAGGTTCTGCAGATTCCCGATCAGCCCGTTCATTAGCCCCCCCTCACTACCTCAATTCGCCATCTCAATTCCGCCATCTCAATTTCGCGGTCTCGGTTCTTCTACCTCACCCGTTAGCTTTTTATTCGCTCAATCTCATTCACTCAACCCACCTCACACATCCTTCTGCACCGAAAGGAGCCGTCATGAGCTTCGCCCACCTTCTCCCCCGCGCCCCGTGGACGCCGCCGCGTTCTCAGCCTGCGCAGCCCGCCTCCCGTAACGATCAGCCTTCCCGCCCGTATTCAAAGCGTCAGGCGGCACGCACCTCCCAGCCGGTGGCTCAGCCTGTGATTGCAGAGCAGATCGCTCCGCTACCGGAGCAGGGGCAGGGCACGATGGCGCTGGTGCAGAGGCGGAACAGCGCGTCGGTCTATTCGCTGTTGCCGCTGCCGCGTTATGAGCAGCATTCGGCGCAGCGCCCGCCGGTAGCGAGGAGGGGCCGCCCGTTGCGCCCTGCGGATGCGTTGGCTCGCCAACTAGAGGGTCGTTGCGCGGGTGTGGCGATTGCTTACTTGGAGATCATGTCGGCTCGTCGTTCGCGTCAGCAGCTGGCGCAGTGGGTGTCAGCGGATTGTTTCCACCGGCTACTGCCCCTCTTCCCGAAGAACCCGCGTCAGGTGCGCAAGGAGATGCTGTTGACTCTTCCGCCGGTTCTGTTGCGGGTGCGAGCGCAGAGGGTGCACGAGGAGCTCTACGAGGCGGTGGCGCTGCTGCGTTGTGCGGATAAGGTTCGCGTGGTGACCATGCAGATGCGCCTGATTTACGGCACCTGGCTGATTACTTCCATCGAGCAGCCGCAGAGCCGCGTAGACGAAGACTAAGGTTTCCGGCACAAAACAGGCACAGACACGCAGAGAGGGTGCGAATCCGGTATTGGATTCGCACCCTCTCTGCGCGTCTATAGCGGTTTCGGATTTATGCCGAGGCTACTTTTCCTTCGAACGCTCCACGTGAACCTGCTCGTGGCCGTCCTCATCGGGGGCGGAGTACTGCAGGAACTTCGGGCGCGAAGGCTCAGCCAGGCGCACGGCAGAAGCCTGAGTACGCTGCTTGGACAGGTCCAGGTTGAACAGGTAGGTCACGGTCTCTTCGCGGACCGCGCCGAGCATCGCCTGGTACATGTCGTAGCCTTCACGCTGGTACTCGACCAGCGGGTCACGCTGAGCCATCGCACGCAGACCGATACCTTCCTTGAGGTATTCCATCTCGTACAGGTGCTCGGGCCAGCGCTCACCGATGACGGACAGCATGACGCGGCGTTCAATTTCGCGCATGCTCTCTTCGCCGACGCTCTTTTCACGCTCATCGTAGATGAGGTGTGCGTCCGCCAAAACTTCCTTCACGATCTGGTCGCGAGTGATCTTGGTGCGGTCGCCGGCGTCTTCTGCCAGGTCGTCCACGGTGATGGAGATGGGGTACACCTGCTTGAGTGCGTCCCAGAGCTCGTCGAAGTCCCAGTCCTCGGCGTGGCCTTCAGAGACGCGGTCGTCAATGATGGTGGTCAGCACCTCGTCCACGAAGCCGGAAATCTGTTCCTTCAGGTCGTCACCGTGCAGGATGCGGCCGCGGTCCTTGTAGATCGCTTCGCGCTGGCGGTTGAGCACGTCGTCATACTTGAGCACGTTCTTACGCTGCTCAGCGTTACGGCCCTCAACGTTTGCCTGTGCGGTGGCGATAGCGCGGCTAACGATCTTGGAGTCCAGTGCGGAATCCTCGGGGGCTGCCGCCATGAGGCGGGTTGCCATGCCGGTGTTGAACAGGCGCATCAGTTCGTCGGTCAGCGACAGGTAGAAGCGGGACTCGCCCGGGTCGCCCTGACGGCCGGAACGACCGCGCAGCTGGTTGTCGATACGGCGGGACTCGTGACGCTCAGTGCCGAGCACGTACAGGCCACCGAGCTCGGTGACTTCCTCGTGCTCTTCTTTAGCGGCGTCTTCGCAGGCCTTCAGGACCTCGGGCCAGCGTGCCTCGTACTCTTCGGAGTTGGTGTTCGGATCCAGGCCGAGCTCACGCATCTTCTCGACGGCCTCAAATTCGGGGTTACCGCCGAGCATAATGTCGGTACCGCGACCAGCCATGTTGGTTGCCACGGTGACGGCGCCCTTACGGCCCGCCTGCGCAACAATAGCGGCCTCACGCTCGTTGTTCTTTGCGTTCAGCACCTCGTGGCGCACGCCTGCCTTCGCCAGCTGGCGGGACAGGTACTCGGAGTTCTCCACGCTTGCGGTACCGACCAGAATCGGCTGGCCCTTTTCGTGGCGTTCCTTAATGTCCTTGACGACCGCCTTGAACTTGGCGATTTCGTCGCGGTACACCTTATCGGGGTTGTCGATGCGCTGCACACCCTTGTTGGTGGGGATGGGCACCACGCCGAGCTCGTAGGTGTTCATGAACTCTGCCGCTTCGGTTTCCGCGGTACCGGTCATGCCGGCCAGCTTGTCGTACATGCGGAAGTAGTTCTGCAGGGTCACGGTCGCCATGGTCTGGTTCTCAGGCTTGATTTCGACGCCTTCCTTCGCCTCAATCGCCTGGTGGATGCCGTCGTTGTAGCGGCGGCCCGGCAGAATACGACCGGTGTGCTCGTCAACAATCAGGACTTCGCCGTCAATGACCACGTAGTCCTTGTTGTTGGTGAACAGCTCCTTCGCCTTAATGGAGTTGTTCAGGAAGCCAATGAGCGGGGTGTTCTTGGATTCGTAGAGGTTCTTCACGCCCAGGTGGTCTTCCACCTTGTCAATGCCGGATTCGAGGATGCCGACGGTGCGCTTCTTCTCATCTACTTCGTAGTCTTCACCGCGCTTGAGCAGGGTCGCGGCGATGCGCGCGAACTCTGCGTACCAGCGGTTTGCCTCACCGGCTGCGGGGCCGGAAATGATCAGAGGGGTACGCGCCTCATCGATCAGGATGGAGTCCACCTCATCGATAATGGCGAAGTTGTGGCCGCGCTGAACCTGCTCCTCCACGGTCCATGCCATGTTGTCACGCAGGTAGTCGAAGCCGAACTCGTTGTTCGTACCGTAGGTGATGTCTGCGGCGTACTGCTTACGACGCTCGTCAGGTTCCATGGAGGAGAGAATCACGCCGCACTCCATGCCGAGGAAGCGGAACACACGACCCATAAGGTTCGCCTGGTACTCAGCCAGGTAGTCGTTCACAGTCACAATGTGAACGCCCTTGCCGCTCAGCGCGTTCAGGTACGCGGGCAGGGTCGCGACGAGGGTCTTACCCTCACCGGTCTTCATTTCGGCAATGTTGCCCAGGTGCAGTGCAGCGCCACCCATAAGCTGCACGTCGTAGTGGCGCTTGCCCAGGGTGCGCTTGGATGCTTCACGGACTACCGCAAAGGCCTCCGGCAGCATAATGTCGAGGGATTCGCCGTCCTTGACGCGCTCGCGGAACTTGTCGGTCTCAGCTCGCAGTTCCTCATCGGTCATAGATGCGAAGCTGTCCTCGAGCGAGTTCACCGCCTTAGTGTACGCTTCGAGCTGTCGCAGAACCCTCTTATCGCCGGTTCGGAGGATTTTCTCCAAGAAAGATGCCACTGAGCTTCTACTCCTTGCTTGTTTCGGTACCCTCACCAAGGGCGCGCGAAAGTGCGCGCGGTGAGGCCTTCCTACATATTGTATGGCAGAGCCGCCTAATTCGCCCGTCCGAGCTATTTTTTACGCTGTGCGCCCACGAGGTGACATTTGGTGACGCTCGAATCTTTCACCTTCCGCTTGAGGCAGAGCCGCCCCATCGGGCTGAAGGAACGAGTGTGCAGGACGCAGGAACGGGCACGTAGAAGGCACAGAAAACCCGGGTACCTCAACAGTACACAGAGTACTGTCGGAGGCACCCGGGCCCTGAGCCTGCTTACTGAGCATGCCACCTGAGAGAGTCATGCACCTCAGCAATCAGCAGGTACGTTAGTTTTACTCGTTGTCCAGAGTGATGATGCCGTAGCTCCAGCCCTTACGACGGTATGCCGCAGCCGGTGCGCCGGTCTCGCTGTCAATGTACAGGTAGAAGTCGTGGCCGACCAGTTCCATACGGTCAACAGCTTCTGCGGGAGTCAAACGCTCGCCCTTGAAGCTCTTGCGGCGAATCTCAATGGGAGATGCTGCCTCATCGGCGAGGGTGACCTCGCTGTTATCGAATGCTGCTTCTTCCACCGGAATATCCGGCAGCAGAATCTCGGTAATTGCTTCGGTGACCACGGGAATCGAGCCGGTAGCGTCCGCAACGGAAACGGGGTGCTTGCCACCGCGCTTGTACAGCTTGCGGCGGTCACGTGCACGGCGCAGACGCTCCAGGAGCTTGCCGTAGGTTTCATCGAAGACCGCGAACTTGTCGTGCCCCTGGGCTTCGGAACGGAGGACAGGGCCGGTACCAACAACGGTAATCTCAACGCGGATGGACTCGCCACCCAGATGACCGTCCTTGCTGAACTTGACGTCAATGTCCTTCACGTTATCGCCGAGCTGAGCGAACTTCTGAACCTTCTCGTTCACGTACTCTTCCAGGCGTTCGGTGACCTTGATATTGCGGCCGTAGATGTTGACTTCCACGATCATTCCCTCCAGGTTGGGGGCTTATACCGCGTCCGGTTGGACCCGGTACGGGGGTTCGACTCCAATGCCGTTCCCTTGTATATATTTTAGTACGAAACATGCCGTATATCACTAGATATGACAAATATTTAGCCCAAATAATAGCCATTTGTCCGTCTGCGAACTTTAAAAGCTAAAAATCGTGTATCTCTTGCAACTAACTACAAGAAACGCTATGTCTGAGCTTTTTTCGGTACCGCCGCCACGGCGCACACGCCCAGCACCCGCGAACCCGCATCCTGCAGCACGCGCACCATCTCAGAGGCGGTCGCGCCGGTGGTCACCACATCATCACAAATAATGCTCACCCGCCCCGTACACAGGGCAGGTTCCATGACGCGCAAGGCACCGTGCATCCGCTCGGCACGGCCCACAGCGCCCAGGCTCTTCTGCTCGCTCTTTGCCTCAGAAGCACCGAGGAGAGAAGACACACGAGAAGACACCATACGAGAAGATAAGGAGGCGCCGCTGCCCCGCCGATTACGAGGCGCATAACCGATAACGTCCACAGCGCGCACCCGCACCGAGGCAGGCAGACGCTTATTAAGCTGACGCGCCGCCTCCTGCACCAAAAGATTCGCCGGCGCATAGCCGCGGCGGCGCACACTCTGCGCAGAGGACGGTGCCGGAACCAGCAGAACCTCAACCGATGCGGCGGAGGTACCTACAGAAGAGATAGAAGACCCCGGCGCGTTCTGAAGCTCAGCCCGATGCGCCCGAAGCAGCTCATACACGCTACGCGCCAGCCCCTCGCCCAGCAGGGGTAGCAAGTCAGTGCGACCGGCATTCTTCAATGCCAACAGGGCACGCGGCATCATCCCCACGTAACGGGACGCCGCACGCACATCAGGAGCAGCCGCGCCCTCAAGAGGCTGCAGAACCTGCACTCGCTCCACACGCGCCAACGCCAAACGCAACTGCGGCAAGCAAGCCTCACACAGTGGCGAGCCTGCCCCATAGGCGACCGGCACCGCACAGCACGGGCAAGTACGCGGCATCAATACCTCGCCCAAAGCCCCGCTGGCGCTCTTGAGAGCGCCCGCAAGCCCGGTCAGAGACTTGCTCCAGGACCCATTCACGGGCTCGTTCAAACCACGCTGTACTGAACTCACCAAAAACAACCTTTCCGCGCGCGCCGCTCCCCGCTACAGGGGCTAACCGGCGTAACTAATCTCGTGCAGGGTCGTGTCCAGGCGGATCCAGCCGCGCTCCTCCATCAGGTAGCACGAACCGTCAGAACGGTGAGCAATAATATTCGACGTATTATCCGCCGTCGAAATGGTCATCACACCATCCAGACGGTCCAGCTTCGTCTCTTCACCGCTGAGGGAAATCACCTCAGACTCACCATTCTTCACGTTCACCACCACGACGCTCTGGTCGCCAGCCCAACGGGCATTACGCGGAGTCACAGAAGAGCTCAGACGCACCATCTCCGTCAGACGCAGAGGCTTACCGGCATCATCACGCACAATACCGGAAATAATCACAGCCGACGCACCCTCAGTAGAGGCCACAATCGCCATGCGGGCACCATCGTGCGAAACGTTCACGCTCGTAAAGCTCAAATTACGCTGCCAGGATAGACCAATATCAACACCGCGCTCACGCTCGGTTGCATCCTCAGAATCCGGTTTGAAGGCACGAACAATACCCTCACCATCGGCTGCCCACACCCAGCCATACGCATCAAAACTGGGAGCAGTCAGAGCGGTACTCTGCCACACGCGGCGGGCAGTACCCTGATACACCGTGTACAGGCTCGCGGCATCGTTCGCCAAGCAGGCGTAAACATCCGCCGAATAGCCCATCGCCGGGGAACTCAACTGGGTCACACCACGCAGAAGCAATTGTTCACCCGCATTGCTCATATAGTCATCACGCGCCACCATCTGGCCGTTCGAATTAATAGCAACCGTGCGGGCAGGAACACCCGGGTTCAGCTTCACCGCAGAAAAGCCGCTCGGCGCGTTCTCAGGAATCAGAGTGCCGTTATAGAAAACCTCAGTCTTGCCCAGACCCGAGAAGTTCTCCAAGCCGTGCATAATCTGCTCACGCACACGCGCCAAACGGTTATCGTCCAGGTGCTCACCCGAGAGGCGAACCAGCACATCCTGGTTATCGCTCATGTTAGCGGTCTCAAGGCTCATCGACTCATTCAACGCCGAGAACGCAACATCCTTCAAGTAGGATGCAGGACCAATCATGAGGGTACGCACCAGCAGCTCAAAGTAACGGTCCGTATGCGGGAACCAACGAATATCCGGCACAGCATAACGGAACGCACGATCGTAGAAGTACAGGCGGCACGGGCTAAACACGCGCTCAAACTCGGCACCATCCAGCCACAGACCATCCGGGCAGGAGCTAATACGCCACTGGTTATCTTCCATAACCATGGTGAAATCCTGAGTCTCAGTCTGAGCCTCCGGGAAGGTGCTCGTAATACCCTGACTATTCACAGTCGCCGTCTGCTGGAAACGCACATGGTACATCCCCTCAGCAGTTCCGCTATCGTCGCTACGAGGCTGCACCGTATTACGGTACACACGAGTCGTACCCATAGGATTCCAACGGCCCGCAAAAGAAGAACTCAAATACTGGCGCGCCACCGCATAGTTCTCAATGCTATCCACACCAGCACGCACGAAGCCCTCAATAATCGCCTCGGGAGTAGCACCCGCCAGCGGACCCGGCGCACGCGCCGGAGAAGTATTAACACTCTTCACTTCCAGACCGCTACTGTGCTGAGTCACTCGATTGTTTGAGGGAAGACCCGCGCAAGAGCTCACGAGCGTCGCCAAAGACACCGCACCCCAAGACAGCACGGCGCGTCGAGAAACAATAGCCCTGTGAGACATGGAGGTCTTAACCTTCCTCTACGAACAAAGACAAACCATCACCTGCTAACGCTGCAGGCCATTGCAGCGCGGTGAAAAGATAACCACAGTGAAATAGCAACACCGTGAAAATATACCTGCATTGATTGTACTGGGTAAACAGTGCAAATACGCAAGGATAAGCGTAAATACAGCCGAGCAACACCAACACACCCATATACGGCAGAAGCGTAAGCCTCTCCCCGCCCGAACCCCTTAGAGCTCGTCCTCAATGTTCACACGAGGAGCAATATTGGGCAGCGTATCCTTCGCAGTCGCCGAACGATGCGAGATTGCCTCAGGCTCACCCGTCACAAGAACCGGCGACTCACCCAAAGGCGCACCGTGAATCAGCGGCAGGTTCATCGTGAAGCAGGCACCGCGGCCCTTCTCGCCCCACGCCTCAATCGTGCCGCCGTGCAGACGCACATCCTCAGCAGCAATCGACAGGCCCAGACCGGTACCGCCCAGGGTGCGCTTACGCGAAGTATCAGCACGCCAGAAACGGTTGAACACCTGAACCGCTTCATCCTCAGACAGACCGATACCGTGGTCACGCACCGCAACACCCAGGTTCGTGGCATTCGCACCGACGTACACGTCAATCGGGCGGGACTCGCCGTGCTCAATCGCGTTGTACAGCAGGTTACGCAGCACACGCTCAATACGCACGCGGTCCATATCAACCATGATGCTCTCATGGCTCGTATGCACGTTCAGCTTAGTATTCGTGCGCTCCAGGTGCGGCAGAGCCTCCTGCAGAATATTCGACAGCACACGCATGAAGTCTTCAGTGTCGATGGTCAGCATTGCGCTACCGGCATCGAAACGAGAAATCTCCAGCAGGTCAGAAAGCATCGACTGGAAACGATCCACCTGATCGTGCAGAAGCTCCACGGTGCGGCTCTGCGTGCGTTCCATCTCGTCACGCGTATCGTACAGAAGCTCAGTACCCAAACGAACCGTCGACAACGGGGTACGCAACTCGTGCGAAACGTCAGAAACGAATCGCTGCTGCAGAGTCGACAGGCGCTCCAGCTGAACAATTTTCTCCTGCAGCGAGTCAGCCATCAGGTTGAAGGAATAGCCCAGACGCGCCGCCTGATGCTCACCGTGTACAGACACACGCTGATCCAGGTCACCGGCAGCCAGCTTCTCAGCGGTAATAGCGGTCTGCGTAATCGGGCGGACCACAAAACGAGTCACAATCCACACCACAGAAAGCACCACAGCAAGCAGGGCACAGAAACCACCAAAAAGAACAAAGTTAATATGCGCAATCGTGGCGGAAGAATCCGTCATATCGTACACAAGGAACAAACCGTAATTAGGGTTCTGTGCAATAGAAATATGTGTACCAACAATAAGCACCGGATAGGTACGCTCACGATTATTTTCGACAGTAGTCACCGTAGACGTCTGCCAGAAAATACCCTCTTTATCGCGAACAGTTGTTTTGAAATCATTCGGAATACTCGAAGAATTCAAAGAATTATTACTACTCTGCTCGGGAATAAAGCCCTGCTTACCTTGACCTTCCAAAGGCACAAGAATCCAATTGCGCTTACCCGAACTACCCGCATCCAAGACGGTCAGGGTACGGCTCACATTACGGCGAATTTCGCTGTCACTACGGGCCTCAGAGGAGTCCAGCACGCTCTGAACGTTACGGAAACCACTCTCCGATTCCGCCAGCGCCTGACCCTTCTGATTCTCAAAAAGACTCGTCGCAATCTGGCTCGACAAGGACCAACCCACCATCAAGAAGCTCAGGAACATCATGATGCCCGCAGTGCCCAAAGCACGGAACTGCAGAGATTCCTTCCACAGACGCTGAGCGCGCTGCATCAGGCTCCTACTACTCTGCTCTTTCGCCTTACGCGGCTTGGAAGTGCGGGTACGCGAAGAGGCGGAGGCTACCGCCTCCGCCGTCAAAGCGCCGTGCTCATGGCTCGACTTCGCAACAGACAATCAGGTTATCCCTTCGCCTATGAATAGCTTCCGCTTAGCTACCGGAAGATCCCACCAGCTCGGCCGGAATCTTGTAGCCAACGCCACGGACCGTCTGAATAAAACGATCCGCGCCCAGCTCATCAAACTTAGCGCGCAGACGCTGGACATGCACGTTTACCAGAGAATCGCTCACATCAGTGTAGCCCCAGACCATGTCCAGCAACTCCTGGCGGCTCAACGCCTGACCGGGGTGACGCACCAGCGCAGCCAGCAGGTCAAACTCCAGAGGAGTCATGGGAACCTCAGTGCTGTGGTACTTGACGGTACGACCATCCATATCCATGACAATATCGCCAATGGACACGACCAGCTGGCGGCTCTCACGCGGACGCAAACGAGTGCGAATACGCGCCAAAAGCTCAGCATGCTTAAAAGGCTTAGCAATGTAATCATCAGCGCCAGCCTCAAGACCCTTCACAACATCTTCAGTGTCGCTTTTAGCGGTCAACATAATAATCGGCACATTAGAAGAGCGGCGAATTTGCTGGCAGACTTCAATACCGTTCATGCCAGGAAGCATCAAATCCAAAAGCACCAAATCGGGAGTGGAGCGCATAAAAGTTTCAAAAGCGCGGCCGCCATTTTCGCAGAAAACAGCGTTAAAGCCCTCTTGCGCGAGCACGAGGCCAATCATTTCCGCCAGAGCATCATCGTCATCAACCACCAAAATGGTGTGTGCGTCGCTTGCGCTCACAGTACCTCCCTAAAGAAAAGTCGTAAATACTTACATAAAAATGCTGATTCTCCAATCATACCGCGCACTCAGCCAATGCACGGGCACAATCTGTCACCCGAGCCAACGAAGCCGTGGCGTCCAGCACACTCACCATACCCGGGGTGGGTGCAGAAGGCACCGAACCCGTTTGCGGGTGCTCATCAGCCATCAAACCCAGCGCATTCAACTGCGTCGGTTCAAGACCAACCTCACGCCACAGGCTGTACAGACGGCGCACCTGATCAGGAACCCGTGCAGAAGTCACCACCGGCAGCCACAGCTGAGCCTGAGCCTCCAAAAGCTGCGCCACAGGTTCCCAGGAACGAGGATCGCTCAGCGGAGGAACCTGCAGCATGCCCGGACCCTTCAACCGGGCACGGTCAGGATGCAACAGCAAAGCACAGGGAGCGGCACCCTCGACCTGCATAGCTTTCAACAGCGCCAAAGCGTCAAGGGCAGGACGGGGCTGAGTCAGAAGCTTCAGCTCCTGCACCGGTTTGAGCGCGGTGCCGTCCACATCCAGGATGAGCTGCAGGTTCAGCTCCGCAAAGCGCTCCGCCACACGGCGGTACACCTGCTGATAGTAGTGAGGTTGCAGCGAAGGCAACGAACGGAAGCCACTCACCGTAGGGATAGAGCCCTCCATCAGACGCTGAAACTCCGACTCGTCCAGTTGCACCGCAATCAGCGCTTGGGGAGACTGCAGAGCCTCACGCAGAGACTCCACCCAACGCTCCAGTCCTTCCAAGAACGATTCCAGCAGGTCACGGCTCGCCCCTGCATCACTGATGGCACGCTCGCCACCGGGTAGGTAGATGCTGGCTGCGAGGGTCAGCGGACCAACCAGCTGAATCTTATACACCGCAGCGGAGCCCTCAACACCGGAGGTGAACCTCTTCTTCTGCGCGCCCACACGGTCAGCTAGAAGGTTGATATCGGAGAGCAGACGGTCCTTCGCCAAGGCAGA
>ERZ772769.137-NODE-137-length-18188-cov-6.99603_pt1 | contig 18188 bp, 13 predicted proteins | sample MGYA00580987_ERZ772769 | MGnify/ENA primary metagenome ERZ772769 (study PRJEB29015, sample SAMEA2738043) | human oral metagenome | biome: human oral; feature: human-associated habitat; material: saliva | place: China | collected 2234 ...
ACATATCTCGCACCCCAAAACGCATCGGTATATTTGTTCCCATATCACCCACAAAGGTATTGTATGACCCCATATGAAATACCCCCTGACACTCCATATCGTCACCATCAATATCTCTTAAAATCTTCGGGTTTTTATTAAACCCAATAATTTGTGTTGAGAATCCATGACCATACACCTCTACCCTATCCCTGAGATTAATAAAATCATTACTCACAAGATAGATTCCCGAAGGAATCTCGACAGAACCACCACCGGGAACAGCGGCCACCGAGTTAATGGCATTTTGAATTGCTGGTGCGGAATCCTTCGTACCGGTTGGGTCTGCACCAAAATCCAAAACATTCACATGCTTTGATTTACTATAATCAACCATATTGTATTCCTTTCTTAAGCTATGTAGTTCAAACGCATTCAAATAGTTTGAATGCCAACCCACCAATTTTTCCTGAATATCTATACATATAGATGATTTGATGTTTAATTCTATTAAATCTGTACCAACCCCCTATCAATCATCTCTTTTTGCAGAGCAAGATTTCCCGAATCCGCAACCCTGCAATTACCCCCATAATTGTTTTATGGGGCAGCTATTGTGGTACATGTCAACACGCCTCCCGGCGTCTTAACACTAATCCGATAGGAAGCCGACACAGTAGATCCGCCGTATTCGCTACGACCCGGGAAATACACGCCAAAGCACCCTCGTTGAAACAACTCTTCCGGCTGAGAAATATCTTTATCAACCTCAAGACCCCATTCCCAGCGCTGAGCTTGAATAAACGCACCGTCATCTTCTCCAAGGGATGCGTTTCCCTTCATCTCCCCTTGGTAGACACCACAAAAATACTCAGTGCTCTCCATTGAGGCACCACGCGCACGAACCACCTTCAGACCCGAGTCCTCACGCACTGTCAGTGATGGTGCAGCCGGGTACCCCTCAGGAGAATGGCTTGTCAATCCCATAGAACCCGGCTGCCAACGACTCATCTGCACCATGTATTCTTGCGATCCACTCAGCTGTTCAAGCTCAACCACAATCTGCTGACCCGAAGGAATTTTAGACAGCCACTGCCCTGTATCACGGCGAATATGGGGGCGAATTACCTCATACAAGAATCGCTCTCCTTGATCCCCCATAAGTTCTACCGACGGAAGCGCATGCACCCCCACAAAAGGGCCCGAAAAGGGAAGGAGCTGAAACCACAGAATGACATTATCTGCACCATTAGTCGGCAACCATGCTTCACGAAGCGGGGCAACAGTGCATCCATCTATTTGCTGGGGAGACCCAACAGAGCCCTGAATACCCCATGCCGTGCTCTGAGGTGCTGCGAAGAAACTTACCAGGGCAAATGACGAAAGCCGGCACACATGCCGGCGTGACAGTTCAGACATGATAGTCCTTAAATTAAGTTGAGTGATGACAATAGTGTGTGGCGTTTACGCTTCGTCGACGCTCTTACACCACACTCCTTCAACCCTACTCTGAAAATTCACCGTTTTGAGTATTCACAAGCAAATATTTCATTCTCGTGAAAAAATATATATCAATGTAAACCTGAAGTTTATTAAAATTTCACTTTAAACTTGAATATTTATGCAACTAGAACTTTAGAAATATCTTTAAAAATCTGAACTTTCAGAAATATTACAAGCCCCACCGCGCAAAGTACTTGTTGAAATCGACCTCTACAAAGCCCTGGGCAACAACTCCGAACACAACAAAAGGGGGCGTGCCCACCGCATCCAGCACGCACGAAAAATCGCACGAACCAGACGCAGGGAACACGCCCCCTACAAAAACCGGGTGCACCTAACGGTGCGGCAGCTTAGTGACCCTCAGCTGCGAAACGGTCGATAGCCTCCTGGACCATCTTCTCAGCAGCAGCCAGGTCTTCCCACCCCTCGCCCTTAACCCACTTGCCGGGCTCCAGGTCCTTGTAACGCTCGAAGAAGTGCTGAATCTCAGCCTTCAGCTGCTCGGGAACATCAGCCAGGGACTTGATGTGGTCGTAACGCTTGTCGGTGGGAACGCACAGAACCTTAGCGTCGCCGCCAGCCTCATCGGTCATGTTGAACACTGCGACCGGGCGGGACTCAACCAGCACGCCGGGAACAACGTCAACGTCCAGGATCAGCATTGCGTCCAGCGGGTCGCCGTCCTCACCCAGGGTGTTCTCGAAGTAGCCGTAAGCGGTGGGGTACTGCATGGAGGTGAACAGCACGCGGTCCAGGCGCAGGCGGCCGGTCTCGTGGTCCACTTCGTACTTCACGCGGGAACCGCGGGGAATTTCAATAGTGACGTCGAGTTCCATCGGAACCTTCTTTCTCGTGAGTTAGAGTCACTTTCGCGGCGACTTCGGCGCGCAAGGTGCGAAAGTTAGGTGTTGAACTCACCCATTGTAACCCGTTCGCGCACACCGAAACCGCGTATTCGGCGCCAAAACCAGCGTAAATTACCACGCTCACACCACCGTTACCGTTCCGCCTAGTCACGCGCCCGCCAGCACACCCCCGCCGCCATACCGGGCAGGTCAGCTAGGGTTCGCGAGGGGCGGCAAGAGCGCGGCAGGAGCATCCCAGCACCGGCGCGTAAATTCGATAGGCACCCCATCCGCCCGCTATGCTCAAAAGATGCCTTCCAACAAGCACAACACCCAGACCACCACCCTCACCCGCCGCGCCGCCCTCACCCTCGGCGGCATGTTCTTCCTCACCGCCTGCGGATCCGCCGCAACCGAACAGAAACGCCCCGAAGGCTCCGCAAGCCCCACCGGCAGTCCGTCCGGCACCGCCGAGGCGACCGCCTCCGCAACCCCGAGCGCCACCCCGACCCTCGCACCCGCACTGCCCGAAGAGGAACAGGAACAGCTACGCGCCGCCCTCACCGCGCTCTTCGCGGACGGCACCTACCCGCAGTACAGCCTGCTCGTCACCGGCATGGACGGCAACCTGCCCAGCATCAAGGCGGCCACCGCACCCGCCGATCTGTACGCCGCCAACGCCGACACCGCGCGCGTGCCCGCCTCCACCTTTAAGGTGCTGACCCTGTTCGCGCTCAACCACTACGCGAACCTGCAGGCGCGCCTGCGCACCCGCGTCACCCGCGACGCCGCCGGACTGTACCTCATGGCTGGCGGCGACACCCTGCTCGGTGCGGGCGCCTCCAACCCGAAGCAGATTGTGGGACGCGCAGGCCTGGGAACCCTCGCCGAGCTGACCGTGAAGGCGCTTCTTCAGGGTGAGAAGCCTGCCGCGGCGCTGCCCGTCTACCTTGACGGCACCTTCTTCAGCGGCCCCGGCGTGAACCCCGGCTGGGATGCTGCGGACGTGGCGTCCGGCCAGATCACGCCCATTCACCCGATTGCGCTCGAATCGCACACGGTGCCGGGCAAGTCGACCCCAAGCAACCCGGTACGCCCGGACGATGCGGCGGTTGCCGCCCAGCAGGCGTTCGTGGATGCACTCAACACCGCCGGCAAGGAGTCCGGCATGAGCTTCACCCTGGCTGAGCGCCGTACCGCCCCCGCGGAAGCAATCGAAATCGCCGCGGTCGAATCGGCAACCCTGCTGGAGCAGGCGCAGCACATGATGCTCAAATCCGATAACGCCCTGGCGGAGGTGCTTGGCCGTTGCACCGCCATCGCCGCAGGTAAGGAAGGTAGCGGCGAAGCGGCACAGCAGACCGTGCGCCAGGCGCTCGTGGATGCCGGCGTGAACGTTGAAAACCTGGTGCAGGCGGACGTATGCGGTATGTCCCTGACGGACCGCGTGACCGCCCGAACCCTCGTGCAGGTTACTGCGCTCATAAACGCCGACGAGCACGCCGAGCAGCTGATGAGCACGTTCCCGGTCGCGGGCGTGAGCGGCACCCTGTCCGATCGTTTTGGCGCGGCGAACGCCGTGCACGCGCGCACTTTTGTGCAGGCGAAGACCGGCACCCTGTACACGGTGTCTTCGCTGTGCGGTGTGGCGACCCGACCCGACGGCACCCACCTGATTTTCGCAATTATTCTGAACGATTTGGGTGGCTCGGATGCGCTGCCCGCCGCGAAGGAACGCGTGGACGCCACGGCGGCGGCGATTGCGAATCGTTCCAGCGCGCCGAGTACTTCTAGTGCTTCTAGCACGCCGGAAGCTACTGTGAAAGCTACTGCGGAAGCATCAAAGACCCCCTAAATCACCCCGTGCAGGTTGATTTTCTGTAGTGTTTCACGTGAAACCTAAAAATCAACCTCTCGGGGTGAGGTAGCACGGAGTGCCGATAGGCTCCTCAACCGGGCTCACGCCCACTCACCCGGCGGGGTTTTATGCCCGCCTTGTTTCTCTCTCCTCCAGCAGAAAAGTCACCATGGACCTTACCTTCACCCTCGCTGACCTGACCGCCACCTCCGCCTGCGAGCTGCGGCTCTACACCGAGCTTCAGGAGCGTGCACAGAAGCAGTCTGCACACCCGACCGCCGAGAAGTCCGAGCGCGCCCGCGAGGCGTACCGCGAGTGCCTACGAGTGCTGACCGAAGGTGGCATGGTCAGCAGTGGAGCGGGCGGTGCTGGAGTGGTCGGCAGTGGAGTGGTTGGTGGTGAACATGCGGGCGGCACGGCGCACCCGGTGCCCCTGGTGGCAACCTCCGCAGCGGGGCTGACCTACACGGTGGAGCTTGACCGTCTGGAGTACGTACCGGAAAACAGCACCGCGCGAATCGTCTGCACCCCGCACCTGGGTGAGGCGGCGCATCGGGCACTGTTGCGCGGTGCCCTGGCGGCGCACCTGCTGACCGCCGGTGCCACTGAGAGTGCCAAGAATGCGGTACGAATCGACCTCTGCCTGGACCACGGCGCGGAACCCGAACCGGAGCATACTGAGCACTCCTCCCCCGCTGGTCAACCTCACCGGGTTGATTCGGCGCGTATTCTGCCGCTCATCCGCCTGCAGGAGCAGCGCCTCCTCTCGCTCGCCCAGGCACTGAACGAGGGTGTGGGACCGGCGGAACTTGCCGAGCGCATCCCGTATTTTCTGACCTGCGGCGAGTGCCCGGCATGCCTGAACGCGGCGGCATCTCTTGCCCTCGCAACGGATGCCCCGGAACTCGTCACCGAAGACGCTGCCGAAGACCCCGAAACCGAAGAGCATCCGGCCATGTACCGGGTGCCCGCCGCCGTGGAGAACGACAGCGAACAGTACCGCCTGCAGTGCCTGCTAGATGCCCAGCTCGCCTCCCTCGAAGAGCACGCGGCGGAGCACGGCTGGGGCACCGGTGAGCTTGAGGCAGCGATGCTGCTGTCCATGACGAATTACCATCGCCGTGAGCGCGCCCCGTTCTGGCGTGAGCACATTCGCCGCCTGGAGGACGGCCCGACGGCGTGGGTGGCGAGCCGCGATTACGCGTACCTTGATCGGGTGCAGGTGCTTTCGGCGGAGCATGCGCATGCTCTTCTGAACACCCCCGCAGACCTGGAGGCACTTGCCGCCGCCATGAAGGAGCCCACCGAGGTTGAGGACGCCCCCGGATGGTATCGTGTGCGCGGCGCGCAGGTGCGCCTGTTGCGTGCGCGAATTGAGGCTGACCCGAGCCTGGTGATTGCGCCCTCTGACCGTGCGGTGTTTTGTGCGTATGAGGCGGGGGTGAGCCCGCAGATTGCGCTGGACCGTATGGAGTCGCAGCTGAATTATTTCCGTGCGTCGAATCCGGGTGAGCGTGTGCCCGCCGAGTTGGCGGCGACGGGTTTCTTTGGCATGCGTGTGCTGGCGGTGGCGCAGGGCGGTTTCCGTGCCGGATCCGTGGATTCTGCGGACCCCGAAGAGGCTGCCGCAGAGTCTACTGGCGAGTTCTTGGAGGTGCTTCTGCAGGAGCGCATCCGCGTGAAGGATGAGCCGCACGGCGCCCTGCCTTCGGGTATTGGTCCTGGCGATCCGGTGTCTACGGCGACGATTGAGGCGGCTCTGCAGTCTGATGTGCACGGGCTGCTTTTCGATGGTGCTCTCATGACTAACCTCCCCGTATCTGATGAGCCCTCCGAGGCTCCCGTCTCCCCCGGCGCTTTGCCGAGCGTGCTCGATGCGGCGGCTTCCCTGACGGGGGTGGAGAGCGCCTCCGCGGATTTGCTGTTCCGCCGCGCGCCGCGTCTGAAGCAGAGCGCCTCGAACGCCCAAAATGCAGAAAATCTACCCCGTGAGGTTGATTTTCCCGGCTCTGACCTGCCTACGGTGGATGCCGTGCACGCGGCGGTTCGCGCCCTCGACCGCTCCTATGTGGCGGTTCAGGGCCCTCCCGGTGCGGGCAAAACCTTCCTCGCCTCGCACGTGATTGCGCGCCTGGTGGCGGAGGGTGCGAAGGTGGGCGTGGTGGCTCAGTCGCATGCGGTGATTGAGAATCTCATGTTGGCGTGCTGTGCCCGTGATGGTTTTGATGTTTCGCGTGCGGTGCGTCTGCGCGGCAAGTCGGTGACCCCGGACGCCCCGTGGTCTGAGGTGTCTGATTCTGAGCTGGTGGAGCTGATTTCTGGTGCGGGCGGTCTGCTGTTTGGTGGCACGGTGTGGGATTACGTGAGTGAGCGTCGTGTGCCTGCCGGGTCGCTGGACGTGCTGGTGGTTGATGAGGCTGGCCAGTTCTCTCTGACGAATACGGTGGCGGCGGCTCGTGCGGCGCGTTCGGTGCTGCTGTTGGGCGATCCGCAGCAGTTGCCGCAGGTGTCGACGGGTGTGCATCCGTACCCTGTGGATGTTTCGGCGCTGGGTTGGTTGTCTGATGGCGCGGCGGCGTTGGATCCGCGTTTTGGCTATTTCTTGGGTGAGTCGTGGCGTATGGATTCGGCGTTGTGCGAGCGGGTTTCGTGGCTGTCTTACGATGGCGCGTTGGCGAGCGCGGCGGCGACGGCTGGTCGTACTCTGCAGGGTGTTGAGCCGGGTGTGGTGTCGTATCCGGTGGAGCATGTGGGCTGTTCGGTGCGTTCTGTGCAGGAGGCGCAGGCGGTGGTGGATTGCGTGCGTGAGTTGTTGGGTCGTGAGTGGGTTCCGGCGGCTGGTGCTGAGCCGCGCCCGTTGGCGGCTGAGGATTGCATTGTGGTGGCGGCGTATAACGCGCAGGTTGATTGTGTGCGTGAGGCGCTGATTGCCGCTGGACTGGCGGATCCTTCGGGTGCTGGCGTGCGCGTGGGTACGGTGGATAAGTTCCAGGGTCAGGAGGCTGCGGTAGTGTTGGTGTCGTTGGCGTCGTCGCGGGTTGATTCTGGGCGCGGTACCGGGTTTGTGCTCTCGCCGAATCGTTTGAATGTGGCGGTGTCGCGCGGTCAGTGGCGGGCGGTGTTGGTGCATTCGCCGTGGGTGGCGCGTTCGGTGCCGCAGGATGTTGAGGAGGTGCTGGCTCTGTCGGGCTTTGCGGGCCTGGTGGAGTAGCGCCCCGCTGAGTAGTTCCCCGCTGCATTGCGGGGGTCTTTGGCGTGCCCGGATTCGGGTTTAGCTGAGGTTTAGTCAGGGTTTAGCCGCTGAAGATTTAGCCAGGTGGAACCACCAAGAATGAATTATAGTCATACTAACCCTAATGTCAATACTCAAAATGAGGAAAGTTTTTCAACTAGCCTTCACGCATATGATTCACGTCTCTTATAGAATCTAAAGTATCGCGCGACACACTTTTGTGCGGAGGGGTGGCTCCCAATGAGCCGCTCCGTGCATCCTCAACCACCCATCATGACCGGCGGGCACAAGCAGAAACAGGCACATACAGGCAGACACAGCCGACTGTCAGGGTATTCACTCACACAATTGCGCACGACGAACTACACGCAACGAACTACAACACGGCGGATTGCACGCCGCGCGACACCCTAAACCCCATCGTGGAGGTACCCCATGAGTGTCAACACCGAGCTACTCAAGAACAAAGATTTTAGAAATACTCTTTTCGCCATTGGAGCCAACCAGCTCTCAGACTCGATGAGCTATATCACCACGCCCATCATTATTTTGGCGCTGACCGGCTCCCCCGAAGCTGCGAGTATCACCCTCTTCGTTGCGGGTGTTCTCGCCACCTGCGCCGGAGCGGTATCTGGAACGTGGGTTGACAGAATCGGCCCCTCAAAGTGCCTGGCACTGTCCTGTATCGGCCAGTCACTGTCCTGGATAGCGATTCTTCTCTACCTCGTTTTCAACGTCACCAACATTTACGTTTTGGTGATTACGATTTCTCTCGCCGCCATCATTTCCACCTTCGACTACCCGAGTGAACAGTCCATCATCACCCGCGTAGTCCCCAAGGAACACCTGGGGTACGCCTCCGGTATGGGTGAGACGCGCGAGTCCACCGCCAACCTGCTCGGCGGCCCGGTCGCCGGCATCATTATTGGCTTCTCGACCGTGCTCATGACCGCAGTCCACGCGGTCGTCAACCTGCTGGCATTCATCGTCGCACCCAAGACCTACGGCGCTAGTCGGCAGCCCGCGGAAGAGGAGGAGGGCGAGAAAACCAGCTTCTGGCAGGACTCAAAAGCCGGTTTCGAGTACATCCTGAAGAACAAGGTACTGGTGTCCATTGCGTTCGTTTCAACGCTTGCGAACTTTGGAACGGTCGGTATTCCGCTCACCTTCATCTACTACTACACCCTGGAGGGCGCACACCCGCTCTTCATCGGCATCTTTGCGAGCGCCTTCGGCGTGGGCGTGCTGCTCGGCTCGTTCCTGGTCGGCCCGCTGACCGAGAAGTTTGCGCTCGGCCCGCTCGGCATCACCTCCCTGGCCATCATGTCGGCATGCTACCTGTTGCTACCGGTGGTTCATTCGATGCTGTGGGCGGTGTGCCTGCTGATTGTGCTGGCGGGTATTGTGCTTCCCTCCTTCAATTCGAGCATCATTGCGTACATCAACGCGTCCACCCCGGAGCACATGATTGGTCGCGTGCACTCGGTGCAGGGCATCCCGAACATGGCGCTGACCCCGCTGGCTGTTCTGCTGGCTGGCTTCCTCATTGTTGATTGGGGTATTACGTACACGGCGCTGTTCTACGCTGTGTTCATTTTCCTGTCGCTGGTGGTGATGGTGTTCCAGAAGCCACTGCGTCAGCTGCCCCATATCTCGCAGGTAACGAACGCACAGTAGTTCCGCGGTAGTCCTGTCTATCAACTCCACTCAACGCCCCCGAAAGCGAATAATTCAACATGCACTTGCATGAAAATTATTTTCCTTTCGGGGATGTTCTACGTCCTTTTGAGGATTTCTGCACACAGTGCACGCTCACGATAATTCCCCTTATCAATGCGTATTTTTGGGGCTTTAAATGTTGCCGGTATTACGGCGAACCTTACGCCGGTTGTTGAAGGTTTTACGGCATAATAGGAAGGTGTTCGTTCTAACCTTTATTCAACGTTCCGCACAGCACTCACTCACTGCACTGTCGGACGAACTCGCAAAGCTCAACCCGCGTGTTGCCTTCGCCCAGACATACCCTGACGAAATTCAGGGCGCCTTCGACCGCGCCAGCGACGCACTACACGCGGCGCTCATTGCCGCGCGCGATAACGGTTTCTGGGTCGGCATCGGAATCGGCGAGCTCAACATCCCCCGATTCGCAGGCGCACTCGGCGCCGTCAGCACCACCGACTGCACCGGCGACGCCCTCGAATTCTCACGCCTCGCCGTTGAAGAAGCACAGGGAGGCGCACCCGTACGCTGCATCAGCGTCAGCGCCGACAACCGCCACCTCGCAGACCTCGCCGCAGGCTCCGCACGCCTGCTCTACCGCGTATGCGCCGACCGCACCGACGCCGAATGGCGCGTGGTAAACCTGCTCGTACCCGGCGTGCGCGGCCAGCAGAAAGCCGCCGCAACCGCACTCGGCATCACCACCCAGGCAGTCAGCCGCACCCTCGTCCGCTCCCTCTGGCACGAGGAGCAGGCGGCACGCGGTGCACTCATCGAGCTGCTGACCCGCATTGACCGTTCGCGCCGCCGCACCACCTAACGCCGCCGCGCACCCCTCATTCTTTCGCGCCTGCCAGCCTTTCGTACCTGCCAGTGCGGAACCGAACACCCGATCCCGCCCGTGATGGTCGCCCCCTGCCAGGGGTGAACCGCCGGGCGGGACGCTCTTTAAGCCTGGATTTTCACCGCTTCCGCAACCATCATCCCGGCGGGCAAAACCCGAGAAAAGGTAAACTTATCTTTATGCCCCTTTCAGAACTTTCCGTCAGCACCCAGAACTACCTCAAGGAAATCTGGAGCCTCGAAGAATGGACCAAAACCCCTGCCACCGCATCCGCTCTGGCAGAGCGCATGGGCCTGCGCATTTCTTCGGTATCTGACGGCCTCAAGCGCCTCGCCGCCGCCGACCTGATCGAGCATCAGCCCTACGGCGCTATTGAGCTCACTGAAACCGGCCGCTCCTACGCGCTGGCAATGATTCGCCGCCACCGCCTCATTGAGACGTTCCTGGTTGAGACTCTCGGCTACACCTGGGACCGTGTGCACGACGAGGCGGAGGTTCTGGAGCACGCGGTATCCGACTTCATGGTGGACCGCATCGACACCCTGCTGGGTCACCCTACCCGCGACCCGCACGGCGACCCGATCCCCGACTCTTCGGGGCACATTAGTTTTCCGCAGACCGTGCCGCTGAGCCAGTGCGAACCCGGCGAAACGGTCGTGCTCGAACGCATTAACGATGACGACCCGCGCCTGCTGCGCTACCTGCAGGGCCACGGTTTTGTGCCCGGTGTGCGCCTGCACATTGAGGAGGGAGCACCCTTCTCTGAGGCGGTGAACGTGAGCGTGGTTGGTGCCGGTTCCGGCAACCTGCACGAGACAGACGCGGCGGGCGCGGTAAAGCCCGGCGGCACGATTATTCCTTTGGGTGCGGAGGCGACCGCCTCCCTGTTCGTATCCCGCACGGTGCGGTAGATACAGGGCGGTAGTGGCACCCTAGAATTTCAGAAAATAGCGCTAGGCGGAGGTCCCGTGAGGGGCCTCCGCCTAGCGCTGTATTGAGTTAGTTTTAGGAAGCTGAGGGCTCAGTTTTCGCTGCACCAGTGCTGAGCCGGCGGGCACGCATCCTGCCCAGCAGACCGTAGCGCGGGGCGAACACGTACGCCAGGGCAAACAGTAGGCCCTGCGTGACGACCACGGCACCGCCGGGGGATACATCCGCGTGGTAGCTGGCGTACAGGCCGGTCAGCGTACCCACCAGGGACACGCCCACGCTCACCGCGAGCATGGGTACGAACCGGTCAGTGATCAGGCGCGCGGTGGAGCCGGGGATGACGAGCATCGCCACGACCAGCACCACGCCCACAATCTGCAGCGCCACCACGGAGGTCAGCGCCAGCATAATGAGCAGCAGCGCGCCGAGCAGACGCGGACGCAACCCCACCGCCTGCGCAAAGCCCGGGTCGAAGGCGTACAGCACGAAGTCGCGGCGCTTCACCAGCAGCACGGCGGCAACAATCACCGCGAGGATAGCGACCTGCCAGACGTCCGACCAGGACACACCCAGCACGTTACCGAAGAGAATATGGTTCAGGTCGGTATTCGACGGCGTCACCGAAATTAGCACCAGACCGAACGCGAACATGGTCGTAAACACGATGCCAATCGCGGCGTCTTCGCGCACGCGGCCGCTACGCCGCACCCCGCCGATGAGCGCCACCGCCACGAGCGCGGCAATGACCGCACCCACCGCGAAGGGCGCACCGAAAATGTAGGCGAGCACCACGCCGGGCAGCACCGCGTGCGAGATCGCGTCACCCATGAGCGACCAGCCGAGCAGCACGAGCCAGCAGGAGAGCAGGGCGCAGACGGCGGCGGCAATGACGGTGACCACGAATGCGCGGAGCATGAAGGGCAGGGTCAGCGGCTCCACCAGAAAGTTGAGGATATCCATTTAGTTCTTCCCTTCCACAGAGCTGTTCGCAGTAGAGCCGGAGGTAGTAGCGCTGGCGGCAGTCGGCGCACCGGCGTTCACTTCCATGCCGAAGGCACGCACCAGGTTCTCGGGGGCGAGCACCTTCTCGGGGGTGTCGTGCATCAAAATCTCACCGCGCAGCAGTAGCGCCTCGTCGGCAAACTGGCGCAGGGTCGCCAAATCGTGCGTGGACACCAGCACGGTCGCGCCCTCGTCGCGCAACTGTTCGATGACCTGAATGAGCATCGCCTCGCTACGCTTGTCCACACCGGCGAAGGGCTCATCAAGCAGCAGCAACTGGGCACCCTGGGCGATAGCGCGTGCCACGAAGGCGCGCTTACGCTGGCCACCCGAGAGCGCCCCAATCTGACGGTCGGCAAGGTCGGTCAGTTCCACGCGGGCAAGTGCCTCATCCACGGCGGCACGGTCTGCGGCACGCAGGCGGCGGGTGATGCCGAGGTTGCGGTAGCGCCCCATGCTAACGACCTCGCGCACGGAGATGGGGAAGGTCCAATCGATTTCTTCGCTCTGCGGCACGTAGCTGACGAGTCCGGCGCGGTGGTGCGCGTTCTTGCCGTGGCTGCCACGGTGACCGCCGACGGGCTGCCCGTCGAGGGTGATGCTGCCGGCGTGCACGGGCACGACCCCCATGATGGCTTTGAAGAGGGTGGATTTGCCGGAGCCGTTCATGCCGATCAGGCCGCAGATACGCCCGGTGTCCAGGGTGAAGGATGCGCCGGTGAGGGCGCGGACTGGCCCGTAGTTCACGTGCACATTTTCGCAGCTGAGAAGAGTGCTCATTCCTTGTGTTCTTTCTGGTGGTCACCGTATGCGTGCGGCGGGTGTACTTGCTTGTGTGGTGGTGAGTGGGTGCTGTGTGGGCGGGCGCTGTGTGAGCGAGTGTTAACGGCGTGGGAGGAGCGGAGCCAAGAAGGCAACCGCCCCTCCTATCCTATCGGGGGTTTGGGGTTTACCCGGGGTTTTCGATACGGGGTTTAGCCTGGGTTTATTCCGGGTTTATTCCGGGTTTATGCGGGGTTTAGGAGTTGCCCTTGAGGCCCGCCACGATGGTGCGTGCGTCGTAGCGGATCATGTCCAGGTAGGTGGGCACGGGGCCGTTCGCCTCGGAGAGCGAGTCCACGTAGAGCACGCCGCCGAATCGTGCGCCGGTGGCGTCTGCGACCTGGCGCATCGGGTTGTCAGAGACGGTGGATTCACAGAACACGGCGGGCACCTGGTTCTGGCGCACGTAGTCGATCGCGGAGGAAATCTGCGAGGGGGTCGCCTGCTGTTCGGAGTTGACCGCCCAAATGTACTTTTCCTTCAGGCCCGCGTCTGCCGCCAGGTAGGAGAAGGCGCCTTCGCAGGTGACCAGTGCGCGCTGGTTCTCGGGCAGGGTGGAGATTTCCTTGACGAGCTCATCACGCACGTCCTGCAGCTGCTTCTTGTAGGCTTCGCCGCGGGACTTGTAGTCGGCGGCGTGAGCCGGGTCGAGGGCGCTAAATTCGCGAATCATCACGTCCACGTACTTCTGCACGTTGCTGGGGCTCATCCAGGCGTGGGGGTTGGGCTTACCCTCGTAGGCGTCCTCGGTAATGGAGATGGGCGTGACGCCCTCGGAGACGGTCACGTGCTTAGCGTGGGATTCTTCAACGAACTTCGCGAACCAGGATTCGAGGTTCAGGCCGTTGTCAAGCACCAGGTCGGCGGCGTGTGCCTTCTTCAGGTCGGAGGGGGTGGGCTCGTACTCGTGAATCTCTGCGCCGGGCTTGGTGAGGGATTCCACGTTCAGGTCGTCGCCTGCCACGTTGCGGGCGATGTCTGCGAGCACGGTGAAAGTGGTGAGCACGGTCTTCTTGCCGCTACTGCTCTTAGCACCATCGGTGGTGCTAGCAGTGGTGCCGCAACCGGTGAGCACGAGTAGCAGGGTGAGTGCGAGGGCGGCGCAGAGCGCCTGGACGAGGCGGCGTGCGTTGCTGCCTGCGGGGGTGAAAGCGTTCATGAGGCATCCTTCATTGGAAGTCACGGGTTTGAGCATGTGGTTGATGTGTGGAATTTGCCGCGCCGGGGCAACAGGGACACGGTTGTGTCTGCGCAGGCATCATAATGCGCTTTTGCCTGTCGTCCCGGGCGGAATTTAACAATAGTTCGTCTATCCGAACTTTTCAACTAAGCCACACAGAAACCCCGAAATATCAACAGAAACACAGGGACAGACACACAAGGGCAGGCGCACAGGAACAGAAGCACCTGCAGATACAGCAAGGAGGCGAGGGACCCTTCCCCCGCCTCCTTGCTGCACACAGTTCTACGGCAAGCTAGGCGCTCGGTCTAGTCGGCAATCTCAACCACGACCGGCGTGTGGTCGCTTGCGCCTTCACCGGCGCGCTCCACCTTATCGATCCAGGCGCGTTCCACGCGTGCGGCGAGCGCGGGCGAGAACAGCTGGAAGTCAATACGCATGCCCTCGTCCTTGGTGAAGCGGCCCGCCTGGTAGTCCCAGTAGGTGTACTCGCCCGGGGTGTGCGGGCGCACTACATCCACCATGCCCTCTTCGAGCAGGGCGGCGAAGGCGCGGCGTTCGGGTTCGGAAACGTGGGTCATTTCGTTGCGCAGGAAGTAGTCGATATCCCACACGTCGGTGTCTTCGGGGGCGACGTTCCAGTCACCGACCAGGGCGAGCTGCGCCTGCGGGTTGGCAGCCAGTTCGTTGTGCACGTTCTGGCGGAGCGCCTCCATCCAGCGGAGCTTGTAGTCCATGTGCGGGTCGGTCAGGCCGCGGCCATTGGGCACGTAGAGGCTCCAGATGCGCACGCCGCCGCAGGTTGCACCGATAGCGCGCGCCTCCAGCACCTCGGGTTCGCCGGGCTTGCCGAAGTGCGGCTGGTTGTCGAAGCCGCGCTGCACATCTTCGAGGCCGACTCGGGAGGCGATTGCCACGCCATTCCACTGATTCAGGCCGAAGTGCGCAACCTCGTAGCCCATGAATTCGAAGAGGTCGAAAGGGAAGGTTTCGTCTTTGGTTTTGGTTTCTTGCAGGGCGAGCACGTCAACGTCGTGTTCGTCGAGCCAGTCTTCAACGCGGTTTTCGCGGGCGCGGATTGAGTTGATGTTCCAGGTGGCAATCTTCATGCCTTCTAGCTTAGCGGGTGCAGCGCAGGCGCCTTTCATTGCACAGAGGCGATTACGCGGCGGCATGCGCGGCGGCACGGGCGCTCGCAACCTGCCAGAACAGCACACCGCCCGCCTGCGCAACCCATTGGGTCGCACCGGCGGGCGGTGAATATATGCGCTAGTCAGCGCTGAATCTAGTTAGCACTGAATCTAGTCGGTATTACTCCTAGTCAACGGCTTCCTAGTCAACGGCGGGAGTACCCACAACCTTCAGACCCTTATCGCTGTACGCCTTGAGCATGTACAGGGCGTCGGAGAAGTACAGGGGGCTGGCGGGGTCCACCACGTCTGCTACGCCGTCACCGTCGCGGTCGACTTCGGGGTAGGCACCGAGCGTGCGGGCTGCCCAACGGTTTTCGGTCTTGAACTGCTCAACCTTCTTAGCTTCGGCACGTAGCGGGCGGCGAATCTGGCGCATGCGTGCGGCACCATCGGGGCTACCTGCGGCACGGTAGAGGAACGCGGCGAGGGTGTTGCGGGTGGCGTAGTCATCCGGGTGGAAGAGCCCATCATCCCAGCCGGAGGTGATGCCCGCATCCGCCGCCCAGATGTAGGCGGGGTAGTCCGGGTTAGTGGTTGCCACGTCCTTGTAGGGGGAGGTCTTGGGCAGGTTCTTGACGGTCGGCGATCCCGCCATGCGGTAGAGCATGCGCACCAGCTGGCCGCGGGTGACGGTTGCGGTGCTGTGGCGGCGGGTGACGGTGTATTCTTCGCTGTCGAGGTAGCCGTGGCAGACCGCCCACACGCCGGGGGTGGCGTTCATGGTGCCGACAAAGGTGGCGACGCATTCTAGGTATGCGGGGTCGTCCTTAGGCTGCTGTGCCTTGATGACGAGCTGCAGATTCGCGACGGGTTCTGCAGCGGCAGGCTGTGCGCTCACCGCGGAGGTGACGGGTACAGCACCGAGGGCGAGCGCGAGGGTGAGCGCAAGGGCGCGGTGTGCGCGGGGAGCGGGTGTGAGTGCTCGGGAGATAACCGAAAACATGGGGTGTCCTTATGTAATTGTGGTTGGGAACCGGCCGGAAGGAACCGGTTTTTAGGGTCGACTTTGGGGTCGCCAACATGGAGCGAATAGGAGAAGGGGAAAGGGACGCGTTGAGGAATAGTGAGAAGTGGCGATGAATAGGGGCTGACGTGCGACGATGCAGTTTTGGTGTGTGCCAATCGGTAATCGTTCCGCATGCTATTGCACGGCTATGGTGGTGTACAGTGAATGGACTGTTTTACACCGCCATAGAAAGTTTAAAGTACATATTGATATTTTATTCAATATTTAATTGAGACTTTTATCAACTAAAAATTAAACATTGTTCTAAATGACAAAGCAGCTGCGAATGGTATGTATTCCATTCGCAGCTGCTTTGATTTTTAGCTGATATGTAGCGGTATAACGCGCCCACTAGGGCACACGCACCTACCTCACGATTCGCAGGAAAGTCCTGAACCGGTTCGGGCGTGTCTACCAGCCCCGCTAGCCGCGCATCACGTTGTAGGCTTCCTTGGTGAGCTGTCCGGCGGGCGAGGTGGAGTGACGCAGCTCTTCGACCTCAATAACCACGTTCGCGCCGATTGCGCCGGTAATGTACACGCGGCGGCCGAGCATATTGCCGTCACCGATGCGGTCGTCCTTGGCGGTGCCTTCGGTGATGCGCAGGTCGTAAATCTTGTTTTCAATGTAGAAGCCGTACAGGGAGGCGGGCTTCTCCGGCGGGTTGTAGGAGACGGGCGCGACCATGCGGGTACCGCGCGCATTACGGCCGATGTACCAGTTGGCTGCCTCGTCGGCGCGGGCGGCACCGCTGACGGTGCCAGCCCAGCTGGAGCCTTCCGCTTCGCATCCGATAAAGATGTTGTGCGCCCACTCAATAATCCAGCCGTGACCCGCGTTGGAGCGGGCGGTGCAGCCGATGAACATGTTGCGTTCACCCTGCACGATCCAGCCTGCGCCAGCGTGGCGGGTGGCGGGCTCGTAGAGGGCGTACTTGTTGCTGGTGCGGTGGTTGCTGTTGCTGGAGCAGTTCTCGAATTTCGCCTGCGCCGCGTACACCTCGATACCGGCGTAGGAGCCGCCGCTGAGGTTCGCTTCGGCAACGTCTACGCCGCGTAGCTTGTTGTCTGCTGCGCCGGAGTTCTGGCCTTCGTTGGGGCGGCGGGGGTGGCCGGCGGGCTTGCCGAGCAGCAGGCCCTGGTTGAGGGTGCGGCGGATGGTCACGTCGTCAATTTTCATGCCCTGGTCGTCCAGGCCGAGCACGGCAACGCCGATGGCGGTGTCCCAGACTTCCACGCCGGCGATAACGGGTACGATGTCCGGCTCGTTGAGCTGGTCGCCGGTCAGGTGGGTGTGGAAGATGACGCCGGCGACGTTGTTCAGCGGGGCGGTGTGCGCGTCGAGCGGGTAGCTGTTGATGGGGGTGTTAGCGGCGTTGGTGCGGATGTGCAGGTTGCGCACGCCCATGCGCATGGGCTTGTTGGCGTTGTAATTACCGTAGACGGGGGTGGTGTAGCTGCCGACGTGGAACACGCCGGTGTATTCGGTGTGGCCGTTGGCGGTGGCGGGGATGGCGCGGTCGGAGTGCGCGATGACGACGGTTGAGGAGCCGTAGCCGAAGATTTCGACGCGGTGCTTGATGTCGATGAAGGGGTAGGAGACGCGGTAGATGCCGCGGGGTAGTTCTACGGATCCGCCGCCGCGTGCGGCGACGTCGTCGACGGCTCGCTGGATGGCTGCGGTGGAGTCTTTGGCACCGGTGGGGTCTGCGCCGTAGTTGATGGCGTTGATGCTCATGGGCGTATCGGGCATGAGGGGCTCAATTCTTTCGATGGGTACCGCATTCGGTGCTGAAGGCGGCGTGGTGAGTGAATCGAGTGAATACGGCTGTATGCGGTGAATACGGTGTTGAAGTTGAGTGTGTCTTCGCAGGTGCGTTGGTGTGTTCGGGTCTGTGCACCGGTAGACCTGTTCCTGCTCAAGGGTACCGCATTGGGCGTGTGGAGGCGACGACCGGGCACTGTGATGCCTGCTCCCCTGCCGCCTCACGCGGCTCTCGCCAGCGCCCTCTGCCGCCGCATCGGGCTGGGTATTTAAGCGCTTGAGGGGCGGGGATTACTCCCCGCCCCTCAAGC
>ERZ772769.139-NODE-139-length-18156-cov-6.43749_pt1 | contig 18156 bp, 9 predicted proteins | sample MGYA00580987_ERZ772769 | MGnify/ENA primary metagenome ERZ772769 (study PRJEB29015, sample SAMEA2738043) | human oral metagenome | biome: human oral; feature: human-associated habitat; material: saliva | place: China | collected 2234 ...
TACACCACGATTCCGCTGATCGCCAGGGTGGTGACCACCCTATGTGCGGTGGCGATGGATTTGCCGTGGTCAGGATCATGGGATCGGTGGGGTAGCAAGCGGAAAAGGAGGGACAGCGCCCAGAAGGCCGGAATCCCGGATATGGGTGTCCACCAGGCGTTGCGGGCGTCGAAGGCGAAGACGTGGACGCCGCTCGGCCAGGCGAAGAAGAGCACAACAGCTCCGATGACGCTGAGCAGTGCCCCGATTCTCAGTGCCGGCAGGACGGGCAGAAGACGTTGCGCGATATCCGCGCCCCCTCGCTCGGCCTCCCGTGCCTCGGTGTCAGCGGCCTGGCCGGTGCGTGTGTTGCCGTGATCGGTCGGCGCAGTGTCATCGTGGTCGGCGTCGGCGGGAGAAGGCGCGGAGGGCATGGCCTCCATTGTGGTCGGCCCTCTCGGATTGTGCGGCAGAGTACGTGGGGCAGTTCTTCCCATGCCGCTCGAATGGTCTGGCTTCACGGCACCCGCAGATGCGCCGACGCCGTCTCTGCCGCCGCGGTCGTACCTTATGTCGCGCGGTCGAGGGTTATAGGGTGCGACCGCCCGAGCTACCCTACGAACGCGACCGGTGGAGGGTAGGTGTGAGGCAGTGGCTGGGCCTGCAACTCCTCATCTTGAGCCGACCCGGCTCAAGGCTTACTCACGCCTACCGCGAACAGGGGCATGGCCCGGGCGTCGGCCTGGTTAGCCTTGTCAGCACGTGCTCTCAGCGCCATCTCTCCGCGGCGCTGCGACATCCCTCGCCACCACCGGACGAGCGGTCCCGCACTGAGCGCGTGCCGAGGAGGAATTACTGATGTTTGAACGCTTTACCGACCGCGCCCGACGCGTCGTCGTGCTCGCGCAGGACGAGGCGCGGGCCCTGAACCACAACTACATCGGCACCGAGCACCTCCTTCTCGGCCTCATTCACGAGGGCGAGGGAGTGGCCGCCAAGGCCCTGGAGTCCATGGACATCTCCCTGGACGCCGTGCGCAGCCAGGTCATCGAGATCATCGGCGAGGGGCAGTCCGCCCCCACCGGCCACATCCCCTTCACGCCGCGCGGCAAGAAGGTCTTCGAGCTCTCCATGCGCGAGGCCCTCCAGCTCGGCCACAACTACATCGGCACCGAGCACCTGCTCCTCGGCCTCCTGCGCGAGGGCGAGGGAGTGGCCGCCCAGGTCCTGACCAACCTCGGCGGGGATCTGTCCAGCGTGCGCCAGACCGTCATGCAGATGCTCTCCGGCTACGAGGGCAAGGAGACCGTCAACGCCGGCGGCCCCTCCAAGGAGGGCACGCCCTCGGGCAGCGCCATCCTGGACCAGTTCGGCCGCAACCTCACCGCCGCCGCCCGCGAGGGCAAGCTGGACCCGGTCATCGGCCGCAAGAAGGAGATGGAGAGGGTCATGCAGGTCCTCTCCCGGCGCACCAAGAACAACCCCGTCCTCATCGGGGAGCCGGGCGTGGGCAAGACCGCCGTCGTCGAGGGCCTGAGCCAGGCCATCGTCCACGGCGACGTCCCCGAGACCCTGCGCGACAAGCAGCTCTACTCCCTGGACATGGGCTCGCTCGTGGCCGGCTCGCGCTACCGCGGCGACTTCGAGGAGCGCCTCAAGAAGGTCCTCAAGGAGGTGCGCACCCGCGGCGACATCGTCCTGTTCATCGACGAGATCCACACCCTCGTCGGTGCCGGCGCCGCCGAGGGCGCCGTCGACGCCGCCTCCATCCTCAAGCCCATGCTGGCCCGCGGTGAGCTCCAGACCATCGGGGCCACCACCCTGGACGAGTACCGCAAGATCGAGAAGGACGCCGCCCTGGAGCGCCGCTTCCAGCCGGTGACCGTCGACCAGCCCAGCATCGAGGAGACCATCGGGATCCTCACTGGCCTGCGCGACCGCTACGAGGCCTTCCACCGCATCGTCATCACCGACGAGGCCATCGAGGCCGCCGCCAAGCTCGCCGACCGCTACATCAACGACCGCTTCCTGCCGGACAAGGCCATCGACCTGGTCGACGAGGCCGGTGCCCGCCTGCGCATCCGCCGCATGACGGCTCCGCCCGAGCTGCGCGAGATCGACGAGCAGATCGCCCAGGTCAAGCGGGAGAAGGAGTCGGCCATCGACGACCAGGACTTCGAGCGCGCCGCCTCCCTGCGCGACGACGAGCGCCGCCTGGCCGACGAGCGCGCCGCCAAGGAGAAGGCCTGGAAGTCCGGCGACCTCGACCAGGTCGCGGAGGTTGACGAGGCGCTCATCGCCGAGGTCCTGGCCATGTCCACCGGCATCCCGGTGGTCAAGCTGACCGAGGCCGAGTCCGCCAAGCTCCTCAACATGGAGGCCGAGCTCCACAAGCGCATCATCGGCCAGAACAAGGCCATCGAGGCCCTGTCGAAGTCGATCCGCCGCACCCGGGCCGGCCTGAAGGACCCCAAGCGCCCCGGCGGCTCCTTCATCTTTGCCGGCCCCACCGGCGTCGGAAAGACCGAGCTGGCCAAGGCCCTGGCGGAGTTCCTGTTCGACGACGAGGACGCCCTCATCCAGCTCGACATGTCCGAGTTCGCCGAGAAGCACACGGTCTCGCGGCTCTTCGGCGCCCCTCCCGGCTACGTCGGCTACGACGAGGGCGGCCAGCTCACCGAGAAGGTGCGCCGCCGACCCTTCTCCGTGGTCCTGTTCGACGAGGTTGAGAAGGCCCACCCGGACATCTTCAACTCCCTGCTGCAGATCCTGGAGGACGGGCACCTCTCCGACGCCCAGGGCCGCGTGGTCGACTTCAAGAACACCGTCATCATCATGACCACCAACCTCGGCTCCAAGGACATCGGCAAGTCGGTGGCCACCGGCTTCCAGTCCACCGAGTCCGGCGCCATGGACTACGAGGAGATGAAGGCCCACGTCAACCGCGAGCTCAAGCAGCAGTTCCGGCCCGAGTTCCTCAACCGCGTCGATGACCTCATCGTCTTCCCGCAGCTGACCAAGGAGGAGGTGCGCCAGATCGTCGACCTCATGATCGTGCGCCTCGACAAGCGCCTGGCCGAGCAGCAGATGACCATCGAGCTGACCGAGGCCGCCAAGGACCTCCTGGCCGAGCGTGGCTTCGACCCGGTGCTCGGCGCCCGTCCGCTGCGCCGCGCCATCCAGCGCGACATCGAGGACGCCCTGAGCGAGAAGATCCTCTTCGGCGAGCTGGAGCGGGGCCAGAAGGTCATCGTCGACGCCGAGGGCGAGTCCATCCTGGGTGAGTTCATCTTCCGCGGTGAGCCCTGGGAGCAGGGCGAGGCCGAGGTCGCCGCACTGCGTGAGGCCGAGGATGCCGCGGCCGGCGGCGGGGGTGGGGCCTCCAGCCCGCTGCGCATCTCCACTCCGCCCATCAGTCGTGGCGGCGGCGCCTCGCCGGCCGCCGAGCCCGGGCGCTGACCTCGCCGGGTCCCGCCCGGTCCAATTCCCTTATCAGTTCCATACGATGGGCCGCAACCCCGCTGGGGTTGCGGCCCATCGTCGTCGCCGCGCATGGGAGCCCTCAGACTGCAAGACGCGTTGGCACCAACCTCGGGGGAGGTGGTGGGGCTGCCTTGCCCCTGTGCTCATTTTTCCAGGTGGAGACCATGATCGTGGACGCAGGAGTGTGCGGGGTGCAGTTCACGGCTGCGAATATGCACGGGCCTCTTAGTCGCCTGAACCGCGAAGCAAGCACATGAAAAGTGAATGACGCCTGAATGCACTAAGAGAACATTCTGAGAGTTTGGCTTGACCGTCTCATGTCTGTCCTCTGCCCGATACAGTGGAGTGACGATCCGTCGAAAGTCGTCCCTCGGACATGGTCGATCGGTGTCGTCACCCCGCCCCGCGCGGGGCCGTCTCAACCGTTATCGCCCCTACTCGTCCTCACTGTCCGTACCTGTCCGCCCTCATTCAGACTGCCGCGACACTCCTGGATCGCGGCGCCGGAATGTCCGGCTCGGATCGCCCGTGCGTGCTCACGCATTCTTGGTGCCGCTACTCCCATGACCCAACTCAGATACGAACCGCGACATTTCCACCAGCACCGTTTTCCGCGCCTGCGGACCGCTAACGCTGCTGCGACCCTGAGCGTCCTCGGCGTGGCGGCGGCGGCGCTGCCCTGGGTCGGCTGGCCGAAGCAGGTCACCGTCGGCGTTCTGGTCCTCACGGTCCTCATCGGCCTGGGGCTGGTCACGGCGCCGCCCACCCGTGCGCTCAAGCGCGGCGGCATTGCCCCGGGGGCCCGCTGGCACTGGGGTGCGGCAATGCTCCTGGGCATGTCCCCGGCGATCCTGCTGGGCCTGAGCTTCCCCGTCGTGTCCCAGAAGATGGCTGCCAGTACGGTGAGTGGCATCGGCCTGCCGGTCATCGTCCTGAGCGTGTCAGTGGCCGTGCCCTGGCTCAGCCAGATCATCGGCACCCCGGTCTACCGGCTCCTGGGCGACTCCATCGGCCGCGGCCCGCGGGCGGTCCTGGAGCGCTACTGCTCCATCTGGCCGGCGCTGTTCCTGTGGGCGCTCCTGCCCACGGCGCTGGAGATCCTCGTCGTGGCCGCCGTGACCGGCTGGAACCTGCACGTCCTGGGCGTCCACACCGCCCTGCTCCTCCTGCACGTCGTCTTCGTCCAGTCGCTCATCGTCGCCGACGTCGCCGGACGCCGCCGCCTGTGGTCGGTGGGCTGGCTCTGCTACGCCGTCGCACTCGTCGCCGAGCCCACCTGGTGGTACCTGCCCCCGCTGGTCGGGGCCCTCAGCCAGCTCCTGTCCATGGGGCGCTCTCTGGGAAAGATCCTGCGGCCCCGCGGGTGCGCCACCGGCATCCTCGTGCAGGACATGCTGCGCGGTGCGATCCTGGGAGGAGTGCTGTGGTCGGACAAGTTCTTCCTCTTCCTGGGCGCCGGTCGTGACTTCGACGTGGCGCTGGTCTACCTGTGCCTCCAGCCCGCCGTCGTCGCCTACTGCTACTACTTCGCGGTCACCGCACCCCGGGTCAACACCGAGATCGCCCTGTTCCAGACGGTTCTCAAGCGTGAGGGCATGGCCAGTCTGCGAGAGCGCGGACGCACGCTGCGTCGGCTGCTGGACGCCAGCCTCATCCGCGCCTGCATCGTGGGGGTCGCCGGCGTCATCGTCGTCGTGTGCTCCATGGCGCTCATGTCCACCGAGCAGGTCCCGCTGGTCCTCGAGGTGTGCCTCGCCTCGACCCTGTTCACGGTGCTGACGCTCCTGAGCTACGAGATCGACCACATCGGCGACTCGACCACCGCTCTGCTCCTGTCCGGCATCCACGTGGCGATCGCCGCGGCCCTGCTGCTCAAGGTGGCCGACGCCGCCGCCTACCTGCCGCTGGCCGGCGTCGACCTGCTGCTGTGCGCGCTGGGGCTGCTGCTCTACCGCAAGCGGTGGGCCGCACCCGAGTACTCCTTCTTCTGGGGAAAGGCCATGTCCTGGTGAGCTCGTCATCCTCCTTCCGCGCCCGCCTGGAGAGCCTTCCGCTGCGCTACTCGGCTCCCGCCGGCGGCTACGCCCCGATGCCCAGTCCCGACGACGCCCCTGGCATCGGCGACCGGGGCGAGGAGACCGGCCCCAGGATCAAGGTCGGCCCCGACGGATACGGCGTCGTCGTCACCACCGGCGGCGCCCTGAGCGGGCCCTCGGCCGCCACCCCCACCGCAGGCTCGCCCGCCGTCCCATCCACTGACCCGCCCGCCACCGAACCGGTTGCCGAGCCGGCCGCGGCCTCGGCCTCCACTCCTGAGCTCCCGGCTCCTGAGATCCCGGCCGCGCCGATCTACGGCGTCGTCCAGACCCCGGCGCCGGCCGGCTACGGAGTGGTCCAGCCCCGCCCCAAGAGTCCGGAGCCGACCTCCCCGCAGAGCCCCGACGCCCTGGACTCCCCGATCTTCGGCGCCGTGAGCTCTGCTGCACCGGCTGCCTCGGGTGCCTCGGCCTCCTTACCAGTGGAGCCGGCCGCCCCCCGCTCCACCGCGTCGGAGCCACTCGTTGACGCCGAAGCCCCTGCCGCCCCCTCCGCCTTGGCCTCCGACGCCGCTGCAGCCGGAGCGCCCTCTGAGCCCTCCATGCCCCCGGTGTACGGCGATTCCTCGGTCCCCGCCGAGCCGGCCCCGCAGGAGTCCGTCCTCCCACAGCCCGACCAGCCCGAGCCCCAGCAGACCCCCGCACCCACCGCCATCGCCTGGGAGTCCGTGGCCTCGGCCGCCTCCCACGCCGCCGCCATCCCCCTGTCCCAGCAGCAGGCCGCCCAGGAGGAGGCCGAGGACGAGGAGGCCCCCGCCGGCGCGGCCGAGCTGCTCCCGCCCCCCGAGGAGCCGGAGCCCGAGGCCGATGAGCAGGTCCTGCCCGACGGCGTCCCCGAGGACGGCGTGTACGTGGACGTCGACGTCGCCATCGTCATGGAGTCCACCTACCCCTACCTCAAGGGCGGGGTCTCCGCGGTGGTCCACGACATCATCACCGGCAACCCGGACCTCACCTTCGGGATCATCCACATCACCTGGGACTCCCACTCGCCCCTCAAGGACCTCTACGGCATGCCGGACAACGTCGCCTGGGTGAAGGTCCTCTACCTGTCCATGGAGGAGCACCAGGAGGACTTCCTGCGCGCCCGTCCGCGCGACCTGCGCATGAACCGCCGCCAGCGCCGCGAACTGTCCCGGCGCATCCTGGGGGCCCTGCTCGCCCTGGCCCAGGACGGCCAGACCGAGCCGCTGTGGGACCTCATCAGCGAGGGCCTGAGCGCCTCGCGCCGCTACCCGGTCTGGGCGATCCTGGGCACGCGCGAGTTCATGGAGGCCTACCACGACATGATGCCGGACCTGGGGATGTCGATGACCGACATCTTCTGGTGCCTGCGCGACTTCTTCTCCCTGGCCTACGCGGTCCTGGCCGAACCGGTCCCGCGCGCCCAGGTCTACCACGCCCACACCACCGGCTACGCCATGCTGCTGGGCGTCAACGCCGCCCGCGAGCACGGCACCAAGGTGCTGCTGACCGAGCACAACCTCTACGTGCGCGACACCGTCAACACCCTCCTGGAACGCCGGCTGGACCTCAACGTCAGGCTCACCGACTACCGCACCTTCGACGTCACCGGGCGCGAGCGCATGTGGATGGCCTGGTGGCTGGAGATGGGGCGCCTGTGCTACCCCTACGCCTACGCCTCCACCTACCTCTACCCTCGGGCCATCACCGAGGCCAATGAGCTCGGCGGTGACTCCGGGCGCGCCATCGTCATCCCCAACGGCATCGTCACCTCGGAGTTCGACGCCTCCTACGCCGCGCGCCTGGCCGCCATCGAGGAGATCAAGAAGGAGGGCGCGGACAAGCACCTGTGGAAGCTGGTGTACATCGCCCGCGTCGTACCCATCAAGGGGCTGCTGGACATGATCGACTCGGTGCGCCTCATGGTGGACCGGGGCCTGAACATCCACCTGGACGTGTGCGGGCCCACCGAGCACATGCCCTCCTACTTCGAGCAGTGCCTGACCCGCATCGTCGAGCAGGGCCTGGAGAGCGTCATCACCGTGCGCGGCACCGTCAAGGTCCGCGAGCTCCTGCCCGAGTTCGACCTGTTCGTCCTGCCCAGCTACAACGAGGGCCTGCCGGTCGTCTCCCTGGAGACCATGGGGGCCGGCATCCCCACGGTGAGCACCGACGTCGGCGCCGTGCGCTCCGTCGTCGAGGACATGATCGTCACCGACGACGGGCAGACCTGGGACCCCTGCGGCATCATCATCGAGCCCGGCGACCCCACCGTCATGGCGGACAAGGTCCAGGAGGTCATCTCCGACGTCGATCTCTACGAACGTCTGAGCCTCAACGCCCGCGGCCGAGTGGAGGCGGCCTACGACCTGGTCAAGGTCAACGCCTCCTACAACACGATCTACCGTCAGGGCGGCGCCGGCGAGCAGACCGGCGCCCGCGCCGACCAAGGAGGAGCATGAGGAGCAGCACCGGCGGCGTCGGAGCCTGGATCCGTTACGGCAACCCGCTCGAGCCCGGGGAGCTGGACTTCGCGATCGCCCACTACCGGGCGGCCATCCTCCAGCCCTGGGAGACCGAGGCGGCCGCCCGCCTCAAGGAGGCGCGACCGGACATGACGGTCCTGGCCTACCGGTGCCTGTCCTCCACGCGAGACTTCGAGCCGGACTCCATGCGCGCCTCCGGGCTGTCCTACCGCGAGGCCCGACGCCGCGGCTGGCTCGCCAGGCGTGACAACGGCGACCTGGTCGAGTGGAACACCTACCCCGGCCACTTCCAGGCCCGCGTGTGGGACCCCGACTACCGCGCCCGCTGGGTGGAGGAGGTCTGCCAGGCCACCGCTGAGACCGCCTTCGACGGCGTCATGGCGGACAACGACGTCTTCGACGACTACTACGGCCTGGACCTCCCCCTGGACGGAATCGCCGACACCGCCGCCCTGCGCGCCGAGCTGAACATCTTCGTGGACCAGGCCGGTGCCGGCCTCAACGCCGTGGGCAAGATCCTCATCCCCAACGTGGCCGAGGCCCGCCGGGAACCCGGCCGCTGGGAGCGCCACTCGGCCTGGGGTGGTGGCTTCGACGAGTGCTGGCTGGGCTGGGGGGACCATCACCTCTTCGATGAGGCCACGGCCCTGGCCCAGATTCACGAGCTGCGAGGGCCGGGCCTGTCCATCGTGCGCACGCCCGACGGCGGGGGCGGCGGCTCCATGTCCGGTGCCCGCACGTCCCCCGGCCTCTACGGGCTGGCGGCCTTCTGGGTCTTCGGGGGAGGGGAGGGCGCCTACACGGCCACCGGTCACGACGACTACTCGCGCACTCCCTGGTTCCCCGCCCTCGACGCCGACCTGGGGCGCCCGCTGGGACGGCCCCGGAGGACCTCGGGCGCCTGGGTGCGCGAGTTCGAGGGCGGAGTGGCCGCCGTCGCGCTCGGCGAGGAGGGAGGCGGCACCGTGCGTCTCCCGGCGGGCCTCAGGTCACCGGGGCCCACCGGGGACCCGGACGGTGAGGCGCTGGCTCTGGAGGTGCCCCTCAGCGCGCATCGTGGGATAATTGCCCTGCGTGCATGAGTCATGACCCGGTCCGGCTCGTGCGAGATCCGATAATGGGGCTAAAGACCTGTCAAACGTTAGTCATGTTGGGGGATCATTGACCTGCTTGACTTCCTGAGATCCCCGCCGTCCCGTACAGCGTTCTCTCGGGCAGGAAGTGCGGCGTCCGTCTCGGGCGGCGTCGACAGAGTTCCACAGGACCCAGGACAAGGATGACCTATGGCACAGACTTCCCAGAATAGCGCGGCGGACATCGCGCACAAGCCCATGATGAGCACTGCTCAGATCCTGCTGATGAACGTCGGATTCTTCGGCATCCAGTACTCCTTCGGCATGCAGCAGAACGCCATGTCGCCCATCTACCAGTTCCTCGGGGCTTCCGCTGACGAGATCCCCATCCTCAATCTGGCCGGACCCGTCACCGGCCTGCTCATCCAACCGCTCATCGGGGCGCTCTCGGACCGGACCTGGAGCGAGAAGTGGGGACGCCGTAAGCCCTTCTTCCTGATCGGGGCCGTCGGCTGCTCCGTGTTCCTGTTCCTCATGCCCTTCGTCACCGCCGTGTGGATGGCGGTGCTGTGCCTGTGGCTGCTGGACGCCTCGAACAACACGGCCATGGAGCCCTACCGGGCCTTCATCGGCGACCGCCTGCCCTCCAAGCAGCTCGCCAAGGGCTTCCTCGCCCAGTCCCTGTTCATCGGCGCCGGCTCGGCCCTGGCCGCCGGGACCCTCGTCGTTCTGGAGAAGACCCTGGCGGGCGCCACCGCCGCCGGCATCCCCTACTGGGTCTTCGGCGCCTTCATGGTGGGCTCGGTGTGCTCCATCGGCTCGGTGCTCATCTCGGTGCTCTCCACCAAGGAGCTGCCGCCCACGCCGGAGGGCTTGGTCGAGCTCGAGCGCAAGAAGCGGGAGGAGGGCCCCTTCGGCTTCCTCAAGGACATCGGCGTCGCCATCGTCGAGATGCCCCGCGGCCTGAAGAAGATGGCCCTGGTCTACCTCTTCCAGTGGTACGCCATGAACGTCTTCTGGCAGTACCTGGGCCTCATGTGCGCCGTCACCTACTTCGGCGTGAACCTGTCCGACCCGGGGTACGCCAAGACCGAGGCCTTCAACGACGCCTCCGGCTTCGCCACCGGGCTCATGGTCGCCTACTACGTCTCCTGCACGGTCGTCGCCCTCTTCCTGGCGCGACTGTCCAACCGCATCGGCCCCAAGCACGTCCACACCGCGGCGCTGTGCCTCGCCGCCGTCTGCCTGGTCCTGCTCACCCGCATCGGCAGCCCCGGCCACACCGCGGTCCTCTACCTGCCCATGATCGGCATTGGTGTGGCCTGGGCTTCTATTACGGGCGTACCCTACATCATGGCCATTGAGATGATCCGCAAGGAGCGCCGAGGCGTCTACATGGGCGTTATCAATATGATGATCGTCATCCCCCAGTTCATCCAGACCCTCACCTTCGGTCCCATTTACAAGCACCTGCTCGGCGATCACCCGGTCAACGCCATGCTCTTCGTCGCAGTCTTCCTCGTCATCGCCGGTCTGCTCATCGAGTGGATCGACACCGTCAAGGACGCGGACCCGCGGGTGCGCGCCGCCGCCGTGTCCGCCACTGAGACTGCCGTGGCCTGACCGGGTGCCCCACGAAAGGATGTCATCCGTGACCTATACCACCATTGTCGCCGGAGTCGGCGATGTCGAGGCGAACACCCACGTCATCGATCGCGCCTGCGAGATGGCTCGCCTGTGCGACGCCGCTCTTCTCCTCGTCGCCGGCTTCGACCCCGTCTCGGCGCGGGACAAGGCTCGCATCAACGAGTTTGCCCCCGTCGCCGATGTGCGGGTCGGGCTCACCGAGGACCAGGCCTACGCCGTCGTCGAGAAGGCGCGTGATACCGCCGTTGAGCGCGGCGTCGCCCTCGCCCAGGGCGTCGTCGTCGAGGGCACGGCGGTCGATGCCGTCACCCTCGTCACCTTGGAGACCGAGGCGGACCTCGTCATCGTCGGATCCAAAGGCGTCGATTCGCTGTTCGGCCGCATCTTCGGAGCCGTCTCCGTCCAGGTGCTCCGCAAGTCGAAGTGCGACGTCCTCGTCGTCGTTCCCTAGTCGCCGGATAGACGTCGGACGCACGCGTCGGATCCTGCGCGATCGGACCGGCGGCGGATGCCCGCCACGCGGAAGTGTGGAGGGTATCCGCCGCTATGTTTTGAGGTTCTTCGTGTGTGAGGGCGTGGTCGGGGTGAGCGGGTGCCGGTGGTTCGGCGTCTCGGGGTCCTGCGCGGTCGTACTCGGCGTCGCGCGGTCGTACCCGGCGGCGCGCGGTCGTACCTTAGAGGGGCTCTAAGGTACGACCGCGCGGTTTTACGTACGACCGCGTGCGCTGGGGGTACGACCACGCGGTTTTACGTACGACCGGGTGGGATCGCGTACGACCACGTACCCCGAGACCCCGACGAGGAAAGCCCCGCACAACCCCATCCCCACGACACGAAGAACCCGTTTTGAGCAGTTGTCGTAACTCCTGTGATACGTGGGGCCGGGCTGGGCGCATGGTGGCGCTGCGTCTGCCCGGGTGGCCCCGCGCCCCGACCCGCTCCGGGGCGCCCGACGGTGAGTCCCTGTCCACCCGCATCACCCTGCCGGGACACACCGGCCTGCTGGCGCTGCGCCCTTAAGCCCCGGGGCCGGCCGGCGCAGCCCTGTTCGCGGCTGGATGAGTCACCTGCAACATGGGACCGAAGTCACATAGAGTGCTTCGTGTGCGCCTGCGCGTGCACGGAGTCCCTAGTTCCACAAGAACCGAAAGAGGCAAGGATGCCCAAGTACGTGTACCGCTTCAGCGAGGGTGACAAGGACCAGAAGGACCTCCTGGGAGGCAAGGGAGCGAATCTGGCGGAGATGACCCGGCTGGATCTCCCCGTTCCCCCCGGCTTCACCATCACCACCGACGCCTGTCGCGCCTACCTGGCCAGCGGCGAGGTCCCCGAGGAGCTCTCGGTCCAGGTCACCACCGCTCTGCGTGGAGTCGAGGAGGAGCTGGGGCGCGAGCTCGGCGCCGCCGAGGATCCCCTGCTCGTCTCGGTGCGAAGCGGCGCCAAGTTCTCCATGCCCGGCATGATGGAGACCGTCCTCAACATCGGCCTCAACGACGTCTCCGTCAAGGGCCTGGCCGCCGCCAGCTCCGACGAGCGCTTCGCCTGGGACTCCTACCGCCGCCTCATCCAGATGTTCGGCAAGACCGTCCTGGACATCGACGGCGACCACTTCTCCGACGCCCTGGACGCCAAGAAGGACGCGCGGGGCGTCTCCATGGACTACGAGCTCCCCGTGGACGCCCTCCAGGAGCTGGTCGAGGAGTACAAGGCCATCGTCAAGGAGCACGCGGGCATCGACTTCCCGCAGGACCCCCGCTCCCAGCTGGACATGGCCACCGAGGCCGTCTTCCGCTCCTGGAACACCGAGCGCGCCCACATCTACCGCCGCCGCGAGAAGATCCCGCACGACCTGGGCACCGCGGTCAACGTGTGCACCATGGTGTTCGGCAACATGGGGGAGACCTCGGGCACCGGCGTGTGCTTCACCCGCGACCCCTCCACCGGGCGCACCGGCGTCTACGGCGACTACCTCGTCAACGCCCAGGGCGAGGACGTCGTCGCCGGCATCCGCAACACCCTGTCCCTGGCGGACCTCGAGCGCCTGGACAAGGCCTCCTACGACGAGCTGCGCTCCATCATGCGCCGCCTGGAGACCCACTACCGCGACCTGTGCGACATCGAGTTCACCATCGAGCGCGGCAAGCTGTGGATGCTTCAGACCCGCGTGGGCAAGCGCACCGCCGCGGCCGCCTTCCGTGTGGCCACCCAGCTCGTCGACGAAAAGCTCATCACCATGGACGAGGCCCTCACGCGCGTCACCGGTGAGCAGCTCACCCAGCTGATGTTCCCCCAGTTCGACGACGACTCCAGCCGCGACCTGCTCACCCGCGCCATGGCCGCCTCCCCGGGCGCCGCCGTGGGCTACATCGCCTTCGACAACGACGAGGCCGTCTCCCGTGCCGAGAAGGGCGACTCCGTCATCCTCGTGCGCCGCGAGACCAACCCCGACGACCTGCCCGGCATGGTCGCGGCCGCCGGCGTGCTCACGGCCCGCGGCGGCAAGACCAGCCACGCCGCCGTCGTCGCCCGCGGCATGGGCAAGACCTGCGTGTGCGGCGCCGAGGCCCTCGAGGTCGACTCCGCCGGCAAGACCCTGCGCATCGCGGGGCGCGAGGAAGTCCTCACCAGTGAGGACATCATCGCCATCGACGGCACCACCGGCGAGGTCTTCCTCGGTGAGGTCGGCGTCGTCGACTCCCCGGTCATGACCTACCTGCGTCGCGGCCTGGACGAGGCGCTCAAGGCGGCCGGAGACGACGACACCCGCGAGCTCGTCACCGCCGTGGACCGCCTCATGCGCCACGCCGATGAGGTCCGCCGCCTGGAGGTGCGCGCCAACGCCGACACCCCCGACGACGCCCGCCACGCCATCCACCGCGGCGCCCAGGGCGTGGGCCTGTGCCGCACCGAGCACATGTTCCTGGGCGAGCGCAAGCAGTTCGTCCAGAACCTCATCCTGGCCTCCTCCGACGCCGAGCGCGAGGCCGCCCTGGCCGCCCTCCTGCCGCTGCAGAAGGGCGACTTCATCCAGATGTTCGAGACGATGAACGGCAAGCCCATGACGGTGCGCCTCATCGACCCGCCGCTGCACGAGTTCCTGCCGGACCTGACCGAGCTGAGCGTCAAGGTGGCCGTGGACCGCGAGCGCGGTGAGCTGGACCCGGCCGACGAGGAGCTCCTGGCCGTGGTGCGCAAGAGCCACGAGGCCAACCCGATGCTCGGCCTGCGCGGGGTCCGCCTGCTGCTGACCATGCCGGGCCTCATCGAGCTCCAGGTGCGCGCCATCGCCGAGGCCGCCGTCGAGCGCCTCAAGGTCGGCGGCGACCCGCACCCCGAGATCATGATCCCGCTCATCGGGTCGGTACGTGAGCTCCAGCTGGCGCGCGAGCGCGTGGAGCACGTGCTGCAGGAGGTCTCCCAGGCCTCCGGCTACTCTCTCGACTTCCCGGTGGGCTGCATGATCGAGCTGCCGCGCGCTGCCGTCACCTCCGCCCACGTCGCCGAGGAGGCCGACTTCTTCTCCTTCGGCACCAACGACCTGACCCAGACCACCTGGGGCTTCTCACGCGACGACGTCGAGGGCTCCTTCGTGGGCCACTACACCGACGACGGCATCTTCGGGGTCTCCCCCTTCGAGACCATCGACACCGACGGCGTGGGCGGCATGGTGCGCCTGGGCGTCGAGGGCGGCCGCTCCACCAAGCCGACGATGAAGATGGGCGTGTGCGGCGAGCACGGCGGGGACCCCGAGTCCATCGGCTTCTTCCACCGGGTGGGCCTGAACTACGTCTCCTGCTCGCCCTTCCGGGTGCCGGTGGCCCGCCTGGAGGCCGGGCGCGCAGCCGTCGCGGACAAGGCTGAGTAGCCGGGTAACCGGGTAGCCGAGTAGCGAGGTCCGTGGACCAACAGTGTCGTGGGGGTCGGGCTGGGATCAGGAGGCCGGCGACGGCGAGGCGATACCCAGGCGCCCGCCCAGCCAGTCGAGCTGGTCGGCCAGCGCCGGCCCCCACACGGCCCAGGTGTGGGCGCCGTCGTACTGGCGGGTGCTCACCGTCATCCCGGCCCTCGTGGCGGCCTCGGCCAGGACGGGCACGGCCCCGCGGTAGCTCGCGTCCTGGCGGCCCACCGACAAGATGCCGGCGATGCCGTCGTAGCGGCCGGGTGGTGCGGTGGACATCAGGGAGAGCGGGTCGTTGGCCTGGTAGGCGGCACGGTCCCCTCCGAAGCCCTGGGCGATGGTGCGCTCCACGCTGCCCAGCGTGGGGTGCTCCTCGGCGCTGATCGCCAGGAAGGTGCGGTAGACGCCTGGTGAGCGGGTGACGACCTGCATCGCGCAGGTGCCCCCGTTGGACAGGCCGGCCACCGCCCAGTGGGCGGGGTCGTCGTCGACCTGCAGGTTCGCCCTGATCCAGGCCGGTACGTCCTTCTGCAGGTAGGTGGCCACCTTGCCGCCCGCCTCGGTGTCGGAGCACAGGGGATTGGTGTACGGGCTGCCCAGGAGGTCGGCGACGACGACTACCGGGGCCAGGCCGTGGTGGTCGGCCGCGTAGGCGTCCATCGTGTCCTTCAGGTTCCCCAGCTCGAACCAGTCCGACGGGCTTCCCGGCTGCCCGGTGAGCAGGACGAGGACCGGCAGGGCCGGGCGCTGTGAGCCCAGGTAGGCCGGCGGCAGGTAGATGAAGGCCCCTCGCGGCGTGAAGCCCTTCGTTCCGGACTGGTCGCCGGCCGGGATGTCGGCGGTGACCGCCTGGCCGTGGGCGGGCATGTCCGACGGCGGCCTCCAGGTCTCCTCCAGCATCCCGCGGCCACGCACGGGTGCCGGAGACCGGGCCGCGGCGCCCTGCAGACGGTTGAGTGGCGTGGTCGCCACCCCGTAGCCCAGGACCGATGCCAGGGTGGGGTAGGAGGCGAAGAAGGTGTTGATGGCCAGCAGGGAGGAGGCCACCACGGCCACGAGGCTGGAGGCCGACTCCGTGGCGCGCACCAGGCGGCGGTTGCGTGAACGCACCGCCCGGTGACGTCCTTCGGTGCGGTTGCCGGTGACCAGCTGGGCGATGACGAGGCCGACGACGCCCACCCAGGTCCACACGAACCAGCCGACGCCGTCGGCGACGGGATGCCAGATGACGTCCACGGCCAGCCAGAAGGTCACTGCGCTCGCTGCGGCGGCGGCAGGTACGACGAGCTGGCGATGCCAGGGCAGGTAGCGGGTGCGCCGCCACCACAGCCAGGCGATGACCACCGCGGCAACGATCACGCAGACCGCCCCCAGCCAGGGCTGGAGGATGTGGACGGCCTTGAGGGCGCCCACGACGCCGCCCGACGCCTGCACGTCGGCGGTGGGCGCGCCAGCACCGCTGATCTCAGTCACGGTTCATCAGCACATGGGCGAAGCGCGCCGTCTGGGAGGGCTTGAGACCGGGCAGGTAGGCCCGGGCGATGGCGATCCCCACCGTGGGCAGGTCCACCAGGTCGGGAACCGCCAGGTACATGGGCACGGAGCGCGGCTTGAACTTGCGCTTGTAGGCGTGCAGGGAGCCGAATCCGTAGGCCGGCTCCAGCACGGAGGCCAACAGGTTCAGGAGCGGGTCGAAGCGTGAGGAGGCATCGCCGTCGGCCGGTGCGGAGCGCGACAGCGGCGCCCCGGACAGGGACAGGATCTCCAGCCCCTCGGCCTGGGCGTCCTGGGCGGCGCGCCCGATGAGGTACTCCATGACGGGGCGGAAGCCGCCCTCGCGGCGTCGCATGAAGTCCAGGGTCAGACCGATGACGCGCCCGTCGCGGTAGACCGGCAGCCAGGAGGTGACGCCCTGGACGGTGCCCTCGGCGTCCACGGCCAGCAGCAGGCGTGTCTCGGCGTCGTCGAGCTCGGCCAGGCCGCCGAGGGTGAAGCCCATCTCCGGCAGCGGCTTGTCACTGGCCCAGGCCTGGGAGATGGCCCGAATCTGGTCGCGCCGGCCGGCCGGGCAGTCGCGGAAGGTGGTCCATACCGCCTCGACGCCCTCCTTGTTGGCGTGGTTGAGGGCGGTGCGCACGTCCTGGTAGGCCTTGCCGCGGAAGGCCAGGTCCGGCAGGTCCAGGACGGACTCCTCAGCCACCTGCATGATCGTCCAGCCCATGTCGCGGGCGGCCTCCATGGCCGGGGCGTGCACCGAGTACAGGGCGGGGATGAGTCCGGCGTCGGTGGCGAAGTCGGCGAAGTCGCGCACCGCCTGGGCCACGTCGGCGTCGTCGGCGGCGGGGTCCCCGACCGTCAGGGCGACGTCGCGGCTGGGCCGGTAGGAGAAGCCGGCCGTGCCCGCCTCGTTGACCCAGGCCTCGTTGCCCTGCCAGGTGAGCATCCACCCCAGGGTCCCGGCGCCGCGGCTGCGCACCAGGTCGACGAGCTCCTCGCGGTCGGAGATCCGGGTGCGGGCGGGAGCGGACTGGGCCAGCCACACCCACAGGATCGTCAGGAGCCACACCAGGACCGGAACCCACGCGGTGAGCAGGTAGGCCAGGGGGGTCAGGGGCTCGACGATCAGGCTCATGATGCCGCCGGTGCTGATGGGCAGCAGGTAGGACACGTAGGTCTCCAGCAGGGCGGGCCAGGTCGCGTAGGGGGAGAAGTCATGCGACATGAGCAGGCCCCCGGCGACGGTCAGGACCGCCCCGCCCAGGAGGGTCAGGACCCAGGCGACGACGGCGCGGCGAATGACGCCGGGGCGCGAGCCCAGGGTGAAGCGCCTCCTGGTCCACACCACCAGGCTGATGACCACGATGTTGAGCAGCAGCGGCACCAGCAGGTGCCCCGAGCGCAGCCAGCTGTGCAGGAGCTGGGTCGTGGTGGAACCGGACTCGGGCAGTTGCTCGCCGATCTTCTCCACCAGGGCGAACAGGGCCGCGCACACCCCCAGGAAGATCTGCAGGGCGATGGTGCCGAAGGCCGCTGAGCGACGCCCCCGGCGCAGGCCATCGGCCAGGACCAGCTGCAGGAGCGCCGGCATGCACATCAGGAGCTGCTCGACGGGGTAGATGACGGCGTCCTTGGGCAGGATGGCGGGGGTCAGCCCGTAGCGGGCGTCAGCCAGGGGGCCGGCGGCGTTACTCACCACCGCCAGGGCGCAGCTCACGGCCCAGCAGGCCACCAGGAAGGCCACGAGCTCGCGCTCCACGCGCCGGGGCAGCTCCTGGGAGGGGGCCGACTGCTGCCCGCGCTCCAGGACGACGCCCATGATGAGGCCGATGACGCCGGCTCCCAGGCGGGCCAGGGCGCCCACGGTTCCGGTCACGGCGGCCGAGACGATGAGGACGGCGAACATGGCCAGGCGCACGCGCCGTCGCCAGGACGGGCGCATGACGCTGGTGGAGGCCGCCACCAGGCCGGTGATGGGCAGGGTGACGCCCCGGATCGGGGCGTGGACGAGGTAGGGGGACCATGTCTCCCAC
>ERZ772769.143-NODE-143-length-18100-cov-4.59252_pt1 | contig 18100 bp, 14 predicted proteins | sample MGYA00580987_ERZ772769 | MGnify/ENA primary metagenome ERZ772769 (study PRJEB29015, sample SAMEA2738043) | human oral metagenome | biome: human oral; feature: human-associated habitat; material: saliva | place: China | collected 2234 ...
GATACCCATTGGAGGAGCCTCCATAACGCTGGCAATTGTTACCACCGTAACTGCAGTAACTCGGTGGGTTCATATGAGGCGCTACCTGCTGTTCAACCCCGATTCGTTCTACATCGGGCGGCTTTTCCTGCCCGCGAAGAAGTACAGTTACAGCGATATTGAGGAGTTCTGCGTCTTCCCGAAGAACCCCAAACAGATCAAGTCGACCTTCTACGAACCGTCACAATGGCAGATCGAAATCAAGGTGCCGTCCAGGATCCCACCAAACCTCGCTCAGCACATACCGTGGCTGCGCAGGCATATTGTGGCGGTGCACGATGAGCGCGTCGTCTGCCTGACCTCCCAGGTTGCGTTCTACCTGGAGCAGGGACGCTGGGCGGACCTGCGCTCCCCCGCCGACCGGGAGAAGCTCGCGGAATACTTCACCAATGGCAACATTGTGTGCACCTCCCTCGGGTACAAGCCCGTCAGCGAAGAACAAGAATAAAACGGCGAGAAGCCACATGTGGCTTCTCGGCATTAAATGAGGGGAGGGGTTAGGCGTCCGCCTCACATTTTTAGAACAAAAACATGATAAAATCTATTCCGGATATAAATAATTTATCAATCTAGTAACACTTTTTAAACTAAAACAAAAAATTCACCAGATCTTTCGCATAACGATTAGTCGCAAAGGAGCCACCTTGATTACTAAAGTACACATTAACGGATATAAAAAATTTAAAGATTTTTCTTTCATCCCTAATGAAAGGATAAATATCCTTGTCGGAGCCAATGACTCAGGAAAATCTACCCTACTAGAAGCAATTAAATTATGCATTGAAAAAAATCTGGCTCAGCAAGGGTACAGGACACTCCCAATCCATACTGGTTCAATGCAGAGGGAGTCCAAGAATTCTTTGATGAATTAAATTCTAAAGAAATTAATGACGCACTTCAGACTCTTCCTTCAATATATATAGAAGTACACTTCGATACACCTAATGGGGCTGACCAAATTTTATCCGGGATGCACAATATTAAACAAGAAGAGTCCACAGGAATTTCCTTAACAATTAAATTCAATAAAGACTACGAACAAGAAATAAAAGAATATTTTTCAAAAGATAAAGAAATCCCACCCGTAATCCCCACTGAATACTATTCAATGAGTTGGCGCGGCTTTAGCGGACGTTCTGTTGGCGGAGTAAAATTGCAAAAAATTTTAAGTATTGATTCAAGTTCGGTACACTCCTCCAAAGGGCTTGACCAATACACAAAACAGGTCGTAGATGAAAACCTTAGTTTTCAGGATAAAAATGAAATAGCTTTAGAATATCGCAGACTCCATTATTCCCTTACTAGCAGCGCTTTGACTGAAATTAACAAAAGAGTATCAAAAAATTTACCTCCTAGCACATCAAAAAAGGGCATAGTCCAACTTCAGATTATGGAGTCAGGGGCAAGTACTTGGAACTCCGTCATAGCACCAAGCATTGATAATTTACCGTTCTCCATGGCTGGTCAAGGCTCTCAGGTAATTGCAAAAGTAAGACTTCTCCTAAATAATCCATCCAATAAAAATGAATATATATTTATTGAAGAACCTGAAAATCATCTATCACATACTCATTTGCGAGAATTTTTGACGATTATAGAAGAAACGACTATTGAACGGCAAGTATTTATTACAACCCATAGTCCTTTTGTTTTAAATCGTCTAGGCCTTGATAAATTTATACTCATTAATGGAGATAATACTCAGGTTTTTGAAAACCTCAAAAAAGATACTATTCAATTTTTTAAGAAGGTGTCTGGATTTGATACACTTCGACTTATTCTCGCAGACAAAATTATTATTGTCGAAGGACCAAGCGATGAAATTATATTCAATAAAATGTTCACAGATATGACTGGAAATTCCCCTGAATCTCAAGGAATTGATGTGATGTCCATTCGTGGAGTTTCTTTTGCTAGATGTTTTGAGCTTGCTCATATAGTAAATCGGCAGCTGTTTGCACTCCGGGATAACGACGGTAAGAATGTAAACCATTGGGAAAACAAAATTAAAGAATACCTAAAGAAAGGTCTGAGAAGTATGTATGTAGGTAAGAAGAATGATGGGGTGACTCTTGAGGATCAGATTTATAAAGTCAATCGAGACATCCTCACCGCCGCAGAATACACACCAGAAAATATGAAAGCATCCAAAACAGATACAGCATTAAAATTATCTGAAATGCCTACCTTAAACCCCCCAAAGTACATTAAGGATGCAATAAATGATTTACAAAACTTGTCTAAAACAGGGGAACCGCATGCATAAATTTTTTCATGGCCCTGCTGGGTCAGGTAAAACTACAGATATTGCTAATTTTATAAAAAATTATAAATCTTACGATGAAATATCTATAATCCATTGCTCTAAGGATGGTGGCCGGGAAATCCTAAATATGTTTAATTTAGATGACTTGCGCCCTCAAGAAGACCCTCCAATTAAAAGCTGGCACAGATTCCTTGTTGATTGCATAATAAGACCTTATAGCCCAGCCATATTCCTGGAGCATATGATTTCTGGCATAGATTATCCCACAGAGGCAGAAAAAGATGAATTTAGAACAGGAAAGCATGACCTTAATTATTATAATTTTAAGGACAATGCTTTCACGCCAGAGGGAAAAGTTAAATACTTATATATTGAAATTATCACCTTGCATATCATATCAGAATTCCCGAATTCTATAGTTAACCTCAGTAAAATGTTTCAGTATATAATAATCGACGATGTGCAGTTAATGAGCAACGAGGGACTGAAAATACTTGGACTTTTACTAAATCAGCAGAATGGATGCAAAATACTTTTGTACGGAGATATTCGCCAGATAGGATTAAGAGAAGACACAAAACCATCAGACAATGAGGATATTTCGGATTTTCAATTCTCAAAATCTTGGTTTAAAAAACAACAAAATCTAGAAACCAAAAAATTTGATACAACATACCGATTCCCTCAAAGCATAGCCACTTTTTCTGACTCAATTTTTAAGCCAGATGAAAAATTTACAAATACTATCTCGGACAAAAACTCAACATTAGATCATACTGGACTATTCTATTTATCTGCAGATAATCTAGGGAAATACATTGAAAAATATGAACCCTATATCGTTAGGTATAACAGAGGCTCAAGAAAAGAGTTTGATGACCTAGAACCTGCGTCTTTCTTTGAAGTCAAGGGAAAGGAGTTCGAAAGGCTAGCAATCTTGACCTCTGAATCGATAGAAAAATTTATATTCGACAAAAAATACCTTGGAGATAAGTCTGCTTCATTATTGTATCTAGCTGTCACAAGGTCGAAATCGTCGGTGGCTTTTGTAGTTAACAAAATACCAAAAGACTTATTATCTAATAATTACATCCGATTCCAGACTGCCCAAAATACTACTCTGCAAATCAAAAGATGGTCTCCAGAAATTTCATATAATGATGACCCTAACTGCCTATTTTAGAATATTGCACCCATTATATAAATATTCTAATCTACATCCGGGTATCATCACCCAGTCAAAGAATTATATTTTCTCTACATAAATACAGAATATTGTCAGTTATTGTGAAATTTTTTTATTAAAAATATTTCTTTCTTCTTCCCTTAGCTGATAAAGTTATGGGTTTATATGGCGAGAAGCCACATGCTGCTCGTACAGCATGTGGCTTCTCAGCGTCTAGAAGGGGATTTAGGTGTCCTGCTCGCGGAGCCAGCGTGCCGCCTCCGTACCGTAGTAGGTCAAGATGACATCCGCACCGGCACGGTGAATCGAACGCAGCGACTCCAGCACCACAGCCTTACGGTCAATCCAGCCGTTCGCCGCAGCCGCCTCAATCATCGCGTACTCACCCGACACCTGATACGCCGCCACTGGCACCGGGGAAAACTCCGCCACCTCACGCACAATATCCAGGTAGCTACCGGCAGGCTTCACCATCACCATATCCGCGCCCTCCTCCAGGTCAGCGCGTACCTCCAGTAGCGACTCGCGGCGGTTCGCCGGATCCTGCTGGTAGGTCTTACGGTCACCGGTAAAGCTGGACTCCACCGCGTCACGGAACGGGCCAAAGAACGCCGAAGCGTACTTCGCCGAATACGCCAGAATCGACACGTCCTCAAAACCGGCCTCGTCCAGGGCGGCACGCATCGCCGCAATCTGGCCGTCCATCATGCCCGACGGGGACACGGTGTGCGCACCCGCGCGAGCCTGCGAAACCGCCATCTTGCAGTACAGTTCCACGGTCCGGTCGTTATCCACTACGAGCGTGCCGTGGCCGTCATCGACCAGCACGCCGCAGTGGCCGTGGCTCGTGAACTCATCCAGGCACGTATCAGCCATAACCACCAGGTCATCGCCAAACTCCTCACGGCACACCGCAATCGCACGGTTCAGGATGCCCTGCGGATCCCAGGCGGTCGAACCGACCTCGTCCTTATCCTCATCGCGAGGAATGCCGAACAGGTCAATGCAACGGATACCCGCCTCGTACGCCTCACGCACGGCGGGGATGATGCTCTCCAGGGTGTGCTGGTACTGGCCGGGCATCGAACGAATCGGCTGCGGCTCGTCGATGCCGTCGCGAACGAAGAACACCTGAATCAGCTGCGCGGGGCGCAGGGTAGTCTCAGCGACGAGGGAGCGCATGGCTGCGGTGGTGCGCAGGCGGCGCGGGCGGCGGGTGAGGTTCATGATCTCTCCTGAAAACTCGATAAAAATATTATGTGGTCTTAGATGTGTCTTAATGAGGCCTAGATGAGGGATGCGCCTAAATCAAGGATGCGGCGGCGCGCGCCAAATCCTGCGGTGACGGAGAATCAGCCTGCACGTGGCGCAGGTTCAGGGCGCGGCATGCGGAGGCGGTACTCGCCCCAATCGCCACCACCGGCGGCACGGACTCAGGCGACACGGATTCAGGCAGCACCGATTCTGGCGCTAGCGCGGGTGCACCATACAGCAGGGCGTGCAGGCGGGAGGGGGCGGTCACCACCAGCACATCCGGCGCGGGTGAATCTACGGCATTCCCCTGCACGAGCGCGCGGGCGGTGCTGAGGCTCAGCTCGCCGGGTGCCACCTGCTCGGCGGGCACCATGTCGTAGAGCACGCAGCGGCGGCTGTCCCAGCCCAGATTTTTGAGGCCTTCGCGCAGGGTCGGGCGGGCGTTGGAGCCTTCCAGAACCAGCACGGCGGTAGCATCTGCTGCAGGCTTTTCGAACTCCGCGAGCATACCGACGGCACTTTGCACCTGCGGCTGAAAATCCGTGCCCAACCCCAGCTGGGTATGCACGGCGCGGGCGGTTGCCGCCCCCACGCAGGCGATGCGCACTCCCCCACTCGCGCAGGCGCGGGCGAACTGGTCACCCCACAGCTCGGCACAGGCGCGAACCGTGTTGGCGCTCGTGAAGCTCACCCACGCATACTGACCGGAGGCGAGCGCCTCCAGCGCGGCGGCGTGGTCTTCGCCCGGCTCGACGGTGCGTGCCTGCTGCAGCGGGGCGAAAAGTACCCGGGGCTCCCCCAGCCCGTTCTGTGCGCATTCCTCGGCGAGGGCGCGTGCGAAGGCGGCGCCCTGGGCGGCGGAGCGGGTTAGCAGAACCGTGCGCGGGGATTCAGAAGGCGGGGCATCAGCCAGACGAGGTTCAGAACACGAGGCAGACATGATGCCTACTTCAAATCCAATCCAGCCAGGGCGGCGGCGCCCATCTGCAGCAGGTCTTCTGCCACGCGCACGCCCAGGCGTTCGGCGCCGGGCACATCCAGTTCGGCGGTTGCCGAGGTGTGGCGCAGCATGTCGGTGCCGTCCGGGGACGCCACCACAACGTTGAGCACCAGGTCGCCCTCAACCACCTGCGCGTACGCACCGATGGGGGCGGCGCATCCGGCTTCGAGGCGGCGTAGCAGGGCACGTTCGGCGCTGACGGCGAGGCGGGTTTCGTAGTGGTTTGCGGCGAGCAGGGCACGGCCCAGGGCACGGACCGGGCGTGCCACCTCGGGGTCGGTGAGCGCGGCGGGGTCCGGGTTTTCGAACTCGCTTTCACGCACTTCCAGGGCGAGCGCACCCTGGCCGGGGGCGGGCAGCATGCGGGTGGGGTCCATGTACTCGGTAATGAGTTCTTCCTTGCCCAGGCGCTTCAGACCGGAGACGGCGAGCACCACGGCGTCGCAGTCGCCGCTGCGTTCGGTGCCTACACCGTGGTCGGCTCGTTCGGAAGTTTCGGTGTTCTGGCGGAGCACGACCTGCTTGCCGGCGTGCTCTTCAAGGCCCTTCACGCGGCCGATGCGGGTGCCCACGTTACCGCGAATGTCCACGATTTCAAGGTCGGGGCGCAGTGCACGCAGCTGTGCGGCGCGGCGGGGTGAGCCAGTGCCCACGCGGGAGCCGGTGGGCAGGGTGTCGAGGGTCAGACCGTCGCGTGCTACGAGGGCGTCGCGGGGGTCTTCACGTTTGAGGGTTGCGGCGATAACCAGGCCGGGGCAGGGTGCGGAGGGCAGGTCCTTGAGGGAGTGTACCGCCATGTCCACGCGGTTTTCTTCGGAGGCATTCTCACCGTCGAGCAGACGCTGGCGCAGTGCCGCCGCGAATACGCCGGTGCCGCCGAGGGTTGCCAGGGGTCCGGTGAGCACGTCACCTTCGGTCTTGACGGTGCGCAGGGTGAAGTCCACGACCTCGGCATCTGCGGCGCCGTGGTGTGCCTGGTGTTCGGTGTAGAGGGAGGTGACGGTTTCAGCAGCAATACGACTTTGGGTCAGGGCGAGAGCAGACCCGCGGGTGCCCAAGATGTACTCGTGATGGCTCATATCTCTCCTTATCGGTGATGTGTGTGATAGCCCGTAGGCACGTGCGCTCCGACCCGCCCGCGCACCCCGGTTAGGGGGTGTTGGGGCGAGCCGGAGCTACAGGGGTGGTGTTAGTGGGAGCAGCATCCGCCGGAGCCGCAGCCACCGGAGCGGCGGGCAGAGGTTTCAGCAGCGGTTGCGGCAGAGGTGGCGTCCTCAGAAACGGCGGGCGCATATTCTGCAACCACCGGCTTCGGCGCGCCACGACCGGGCTTGCAGCAGTCCGGTTCGCACTCGTCGAACCAGCCGTACTGACCGCTCGCGCTCGGGGCGAGGACGCTCTCACGTTCGGGGCGCAGGTCGGCTGAAACGCCGTTCTCCACGCGCTCCTCAATGAGGCGGCGCAGCGACTCCACGTACGCCGGATGCGTGCCGGGGGTGGGGGTGCGCACGGCAACCACGCCCAGGCGTTCGCAGGTGTCCAGTGCCTCGGTGTCCAGGTCCCACTTGACTTCCATGTGGTCGGAGACAAACCCGAGGGGCACCAGCACGACGCCTTCCACGGGGGCTTCGCCGTCCTCCGCCGGGTTGGCGGGGGTGGGTAGCGCCTCCAGGGCGTCGTTGACGTCCGGCTCGAGCCACGGCATGGACGGCGGGCCGGAACGGGACTGGTACACCAGCTCCCATTCGACGTTCTGCAGAAGCTGCGGAGCCTCATCACGCACGAGCGAAAGCACGGCACGGGCTACCTGCAGGTGCTTCTCCACGTAGGCGGAACCGCCCTCGTAGTTCACACCGCGCGGGCCTGCCTCATTCGCCGCGGAGGTCGGCACCGAGTGGGTGCAGAACATGATGCGCAGGCGTGGATTGAGCGAACCGCTATCGCGTGCGGCAAGCTGCTCACGCACCGTTGCCAGACCGTCCTTCAGCCCATCAGCGAAAGCGCGGGAGAAGCCGGGCACGTCAAAGAACTGACGAATCTTACCCACGTGCACGCGGCCTTCCAGGCCGAGCTGCTCGATCGCCACACCGTAGTCTTCACGGTACTGGCGGCAGCTCGAGTAGCCGGGGTAGGCGCTGGTCGCCAGCACGAGCACGTTGCGGTGGCCGTTCTCGTAGGCTTCGGCGAGTACGTCCTTCACGTAGGGCTTCCAGTTGCGGTTCGCCCAGGTGATCGGGATGTGCGGGCCACGCTCGGCGAGCGCCTGCTGCAGTGCGGCGAGCAGGGCACGGTTCTGCTCGTTAATGGGCGAGACGCCGCCGTTGGCGCGGTAGTGGGTGGCGACCTCTTCGAGGCGCTCGTCCGGGATGCCGCGGCCAGCGGTTACGTTGCGCAGGAACGGGATGACGTCCTCCTGCCCCTCGGGGCCACCGAAGGAGGAGAGAATCACCAGGTCGTAGGGGCGTGCCTCTTCGGCACGTTCACGGGTGATGCTGCGTTCGCTTCGGTAGTCGCCGAGGGTCTGCTCGTTGAGCGCGGCGGGGCCGTTGGAGGCGGTGTTCGCCGGGTCGGTGCGGTTGGGTACCACGTCGTCCGGCAGGAGCGTGCCGTTGAGGGTTACGCCGTCGTTCGGCTGATGGCTCACGCCAGAACCTCTGCCACTTCGTCTGCGCCGATGCGGCGGCCGGTGTAGAAGGGGGTTTCCTCGCGCACGTGCAGGCGTGCTTCGGTGTTGCGGAAGTGGCGCATCATGTCGACGAGGTCAACGAGCTGGGGTGCTTCGAGGGCGAGGACCCACTCGTAGTCGTTCATGCCGAAGGTTGCGACGGTGTTTGCCAGAATCTGCGGGAAGTCGATTGCCTTCATGCCGTGGTTCTTGAGCATTTCTGCGCGGCGTTCGGGGTTCATGTAGTACCAATCGTAGGAGCGTACGAAGGGGTAGACGCAGACCCATGCTTCGGGTGCCTTGCCGCGTGCGTAGGCGGGTGCGTGGTTACGGGTGAATTCTGCTTCGCGGTGTACGCCCATGGTGGACCAGACGATGGTGGTGCCTGCGAAGAGTGCGGTGCGGCGGATCTTGCGGACTGCTGCCTGCAGCTTTTCGGGGCTCTCGCCGTGGGTCCAGATCATGATGTCTGCGTTGTCGCGCATTGCGGAGACGTCGTAGATGCCGCGCAGGGTCACGCCGTCGGCTGCGAGCTGCTCGGCGACCTTCTCGAATTCTGCGCGTGCCTCGTCGGTGTTGGACTCTGCGGGGTGTGCGCCGGAGCGTGCGAACACGGTGTAGAGGGCGTAGTGCAGGGTTTCGCCTTCTTCGCGGCCGCGGCGGTTTTCGTCAGCTGCGGAGTGCTGGACTGCGTAGCCCTTGGGTGCGCCGCCGTAGCCGTGGCCGGGGTGGGTGTAGCCGCCCTGGCCCTGTGCACCGTGTGCGCCGCCGTGGCCGTGTGCTGCGTGATCGTGAGACATTGTGTGTTCCTTTCTTCAGCGAGGGTTCGCTGTGCTGGAGGCGCGGCTTCCGTAGCTGCGCGTTTTCTCAATTTTTTGGCTTTGTTGTTGGCTGAGCTGAGTTGTTGGCTGAGCTTCTGCCGTTGCGGTGCCGTCTACTTCGCGGTTGCGACCTTCGGGGAGGTGACGCCTTCCCAGTCTTGCGAGGCGTGGTAGATCAGCTGGTCCATCTGCTCGTAGGTGTCTTTGACGGTGAGGACTAGGCCGGATCCGGCGGCCCAGGAGCCGACGGTGCTGAGGGTTCCGAGTTCGCTGGCGCGTTCGCGGAATTCTTTGACTCGTTCGCGGTGGCCGGGGGTGGAGGCGGGCAGTACGCCGCGCCAACGCACCACGTCCGCGTCGATAAGGTTGCGGTGGGTGAGGGCGACGCCCATCATGCGGGTGGCGTCGCGCAGGGCGAGGGTGATGAGCTGCTCGTCGGCGAGTGCGACTTCGGAGAAGCGGGAGTCTTCGCCGCCGCGGCCGTAGGAGAGGCGTACGACGTGGCGGCCGGGTCCTGCTGCGTCGGCGACCCACTGCCACTTGGCGGTGGCGTGGGTGAGGGCCTTGGCGCGGACGGCGGTTGCTTCTTCGGAGACGAGCAGGCCGGTGCCGCGCGGGTGCTTGTTCAAATCGGGTGCGTCAACGACGAGGGTGACGAGGGCGACTTCGGGGCCGGGTTCCAGGGCGGGTAGCGCGGTGGAGACGTGCGGGCCAATGAGTCGGGCTACGGTCGGGCCGTCGGTGGCGACTACCAGGTAGTCGGCGTAGAGGGGGGTGTTTTCGCCGTCGGTGGTGTGGCGCTGGATAATGAACCACTGACCGGTGGATTCGTCGCGGTCTACGGCGATGACGTCGAATCCGGTGACGATGCGAACACCGGCGGCGTAGAGCTCCTCGACGAGGCGTTCGGAGAGCTGGTTCATGCCGCCGACGATGCCTGCCACCTGAGAGCCTGCCGGTGCTGCGGAGCGGAAGGCTGCCGCTGCTGCGGAGAGGGAGCGGTGCTTGCGCAGTGCCGCGCGCAGGCCGGGGATGGTGGCGTCCACGTCGAGCTTGTCGGGGTGGGTGGAGTACACGCCGGAGACGACGGGGGCGACGAGGTTGTCGAGCACTTTCTGACCCATGCGGATGCGCACGAGCTCGCCGAGGGTCTTCGCGTTTTCACCGGCGGAGACGGGCAGGAACTTATCCACCTGGGCGCGGCGCAGGCCGCTCTTGCCGATGACGGGAATGAGGGACTTGTCGTTGACGTTGCCGGGGATGCCCATGATGCCGGTGCTGGGGGTGCGGCGGGCGCCTTGCGGCAGGTACAGCCAGGAGCCGTAGGAGTTGGGGGTGACAATCTGGTCGCCCAGGCCGAGTTCTTTGACGAGGTCGCTGACGATGGGGCTGCGGGTTGCGAAGGATTCGGCGCCGGAGTCTAGGAGCAGGCCGCCAACTTCGTGGGCACCGACGGCACCGCCGAGGTGGTGCCGTTGTTCGAGCAGAGTGACGCGCATGCCGGCTGCGGCGAGGCGGCGTGCGGAGATGAGGCCGGAGGGGCCGCCACCGATAACGATGGCGGTGGGCACCTTTTCCTTGCGGGTGAATGCTCGTGCGGTCTGGGGCGCGGTGGAGGAGCTGGCCTGCGTGGTCCGGTGCGGTGCCTGGTTGGTGTGCTGGCCCATGGTGGTTCTCCTTTGGTCTGTCAGCGGGTCTGCCCTGTGGTGTTGGTTTTATCAGCGGGCGCGGTGGTTGGGGGGGGTCCCGCGGCGCTGATATGTGGTTAGCCCCGCGGGTCCGTTGCCTTAGCGTGCCGTTTTCTCGTGGATATACGCCACGAGGTCGGTGAGCACCTGCGGGTCGGTGGTCGGGGGTACGCCGTGGCCGAGGTTGACCACGTGCGAGGGGGCGGCGTTGCCTTCGGCAAGCACTTCGTCCACGTGTGCGTAGAGGTTTTCGCTGCCTGCGGCGAGCAGTGCCGGGTCGATGTTGCCCTGCAGGGGTACGGCGCCGTTGAGCAGGGTGTTCGCTGCGGACAGCGGCAGGCGGTAGTCCACGCCGATGACGTCTGCGCCGGCTTCGTGCATGGCGGGCAGCAGGGCGGTGGTGCCGGTGCCGAAGTGGATGCGCGGCACACCGTATTCACGCACCATGTCGAGGGCAGTTGCGGAGTGCGTCTGCACGTAGCGGCGGTAGTCGCTTTCACCGAGGGAGCCTGCCCAGGAGTCGAAGAGCTGTACGGCGGATGCGCCCGCCTCGATCTGTGCGCGCAGGAACTGGCCTGCGGTGCGCGATGCCCAGGCGGCGAGTTCGTGCCAGGCGGCGGGGTCGGCGTGCATCATGGTGCGCGGGCGCAGGTGGTCGCGGGAGGGTCCGCCTTCGACCATGTAGGCGGCGACGGTGAAGGGGGCTCCGGCGAAGCCGATGAGCGGGGTGTCGCCGAGCATTTCTACGGTGGCGGCGACGGCTTCGCGGATGGGGTCGAGGTCGCTGTCTTTGAGTTCGGGCAGGGCGCGCACCTCGTCGAGGGTGCGTACGGGCTGGTCGAGTACGGGGCCCCTACCGGGCACGATGTCGACGTTGACGCCCGCGAGCTTCATGGGGATGACGATGTCGGAGAAGAAGATGCCGGCGTCGACCTTGTGGCGGCGGACGGGCTGCACGGTGATTTCTGCGGCGAGGTCGGGGGTGAGGCATGCGTCCAGCATGGGGATGCCTTCGCGTACTTCGCGGTATTCGGGCAGGGAGCGGCCTGCCTGGCGCATGAACCAGACGGGTCGGTGGCTGGAGGGGCGGCCGGTGAGGGCGCGGAGCATGGGCGAGTCGGCGGTGGTGCCTGCGCGTAGGGGGTGGTTGGCGGGTAGGTGTGCGAGCTGCTCGTCGGTGAGCAGGGGTCGCTGGGCGTCGGTGGGGTATGCGGGCAGGGCGGGTGCCTGTGCGGCAGCCGCTGCGGGGCCTTTATCCGATGCGAGAGTGGTGTGCTGGTTTTCGCTCATAGTGTCTAGTGTGACAGGTTTATGTGGGTGTTTTTACGACACTATGTCATGGCGACTTTTACCTAAAGGTGGCTTCCTTAGTGGTGAGGGACACCTTAGTTCGCGAATATAAGAACCCCGCCTGCCGCCTGTTTGCGCCCGTTTGCGCGGAGAATACGCAGGTGAAGCACCGAATACGCCCCTTCACATTCCGGCACGTTCTCCCCTGCCTACATTTTTGAATTGCCGCCAGCACCCCGACAACACTCTGACAACACCCCGGCGGATACCCCCGCCTCCTGTCCACTATGTGGCGCCCACTAAGCCACGTTGAGCCGTGAACTTAGGTTCCGTGAGCTTTACAGGGGCTTAGTCGGCGTGGTTATGATTAATCTCTAGTGAGTACTTATGCATTTGTGGCATCGCACCACACCGTTGATCTGACCACCGTCGCTGCGTTGAGCGCCGGTGCCTCCGGCGTACCCGATGTTCTGGCGAGCGATATGGCGCGTCAGCTGGGCGTGAAGGGTGCAGTCGTTCTTGCCACCTGTAACCGTCTTGAAATGTATGTTCAGCTACACGTATCCGCGCATGTGCCTATGGTTCGTGAGCTGATTGTCGACTCTATTGCGCGCACCTCCGGCCTGGATACGGAACTGGTCAATTCCAGCTTCGACGTGTACGCCGATGACGAGGCCGCACGCCACCTGCTGACGGTCGCCTCCGGCCTGGAATCTGCCGTGGTTGGCGAGCGCGAAATCGCCGGTCAGGTGCGCCGCGCCCTGGCTGCCGCACAGGCAAAGGCACAAGAGGACGGCGTGCCCCTTCCCGGTGAGCTGGTTCAGCTATTTGAACATGCGGCGCATACCGCTCGTCAGGTGGGTCAGCATACGGCGCTTGGCGCTCAGGGCCGCTCGATTGTGTCTGTTGCCCTCGATCTTGCGGATGAGGTTGCCGAAAAGGATTGGGCAACCCGCCGCGCCCTGATTTTTGGTACGGGTGCTTACGCGGGCGCGACCATTGCGGCGCTGCGCGAGCGCGGTTGCACCGATATTTGGGTCAATTCCCGTTCGGGTCGTGCCGCCGAGTTCGCGGCAAAGCGCGAGGTTTCTGCGGTTCCAGTGGACGGCATGGAGCAGGCTATGGCTTCTGCCGACATCATTATTGGCTGTTCCGGCGGCTCCGATCCGCTGCTTCCCGAGCAGATTCCGGGCGGTCACCACACGATCCTCGACCTGGCGCTTTCGCGTGATTTTGACCCCTCGGTCGCTGACCTGCCGAACGTTGAGCTGATTACCCTCGAATCGGTGCGCCTTGCCGCCCCCGAGGAAACCGAGGAGTCCGTGGCGACGGCTACGCGCATCGTGGAGTCTGAGCTGGTGGCGTTCCTGTCCCGTCAGCGTTCCCGCACGATTGACTCCGCGATTGTTGCGTTGCGCTCGCACACTATGGATGTGCTGGATTCCGAGCTGGAGAAGGTGCGCAGCCAGTTTGGTTGCGGTGCGGCGACGGAGCAGTTTGAGCTGGCGATGCGCCGCATGGTGAAGTCCCTGCTGCACACCCCGACGGTGCGCGCCAAGAAGCTTGCGGCGGAGGGCCGCACGGAGGAATACGTGCAGGCGCTGGAGACTCTCTACGGTATTCAGGTGGAGGACTCTTAAGAGCCCCCCTCTTCCCGGCGTTTTCGCGCGCATTTTCACGCATCCTGCGGCGAGTATTTTATTAGCCCCCGGCGAAGTACCGCCCGTTCACGGTGCCGATGAGCGCATTCACGCTAGAGTAGATGCTAGATAAGACAGTTCCCATACCCGGCGCGCGTTTGACGGCGCCGGACTATTCTGCGAGGAGACTCATGGAAATCAAGATTGGCATTCGCCACATTGCTCGTGAAATTATTGTTGAGACCAGTGAGGCTAAGGAAATCCTCATGGAGAAGGTCTCGAAGGCTATTGAGGATGGCTCGCTGCTGCAGATTATGGACGATAAGGGCAACACCACCCTGATTTCTGGCGCTCAGATTGGCTACGTTGAGCTGGGCTCCGACGCGAAGCGTCACGTGGGCTTCGGTATCGGCGCCTAATTACCTCGGTAGCTGCCCCCTAGCTTGAGCTTTCCCCCGCATCCGCAATGATGCGTAACCGCGCTGTATGCGCTGTGTGCGTGCGCTGTATGCGCCGTACGGTTACGCCGTGCCGGATGCGGGGGTTTGCGTTTTAAACCGCCCGTGCGAAAACCTCGCGGTACCCGGTTTTCGGGCGGTATATCGCCCATCACGGGCGCACACCACAACCGTCTTGGGGTGCGCCGGAAGCAAATCCGGGTTAATATTGAGGGGTTAAGTGAATGACCGGTCGTACCCCTTTCAAGACCCCGAGGCTGCACCTCATCATGAATAACCATGAGCACTAACCATGAGCATTAACCATGCGTGCAGGCGGCGTCTCGGTAAGAATTTCCCGTGTAAGAATTTCCCGCGGCCGGCTTTCGACGCCCGCCCGTCACCGCCTCCACCGCAGGGGCGCTGGCTGGTGCACCCCCAATTTGGGGAGAAACACACCCCGATCAGGGGTAGAAAGATACGGTCCAGTGACTGAAACGAACACGCAGGAAACCACTCAGACTGCAAAGTCCTTCGCCGACTTCGGCGTTCGCCAGGATATTAGCGACGCCCTCGCGGCGGTTGGCATTACCTCCCCCTTCCCCATCCAGGAGCTGACTCTTCCCGTGGCTCTGTCTGGCCAGGACATCATTGGTCAGGCGAAGACCGGTACCGGTAAGACCCTCGGCTTTGGTCTGCCCACCATTCAGCGTGTGGTCGGCCGCGACGATGAGGGTTGGGCTGATTTGGAGTACCCCGGCGCGCCTCAGGCGCTGATTCTGGTTCCGACCCGCGAGCTTGCTATTCAGGTGGGTGAGGACCTGGCGATTGCTGCGAAGCTGCGCAACGCCCGCGTCGCCACCCTGTACGGTGGTGTGCCGATTGAGCCTCAGGCTGAGCTGCTGCGCCGCGGCCTGGAGGTTGCGGTGGGTACCCCCGGCCGTATTATCGACCTGTACCAGCAGGGTTTCCTGAACCTGAAGCAGGTCAAGATCGTGGTCCTCGATGAGGCTGACGAGATGCTGGATTTGGGTTTCCAGCCGTCGGTTGAGAAGATCCTCAGCTACCTGCCCGAGGACCGCCAGACCATGCTGTTCTCCGCAACCATGCCCGGCCCGGTCATTGCGATGGCACGCCAGTACATGACCAAGCCCATGCGCATTAGCGCCGCTGACCCCGAGGACGCCTCGAAGACTAAGGCGTCGATCCGCCAGGTCGTCTACCGTGCGCACCACCTGGACAAGGACGAGATGATTGGCCGCATTCTGCGTGCTACCGGCCGCGGCCGTACCGTCATCTTCACCAAGACCAAGCGTGACGCTGCCCGCGTGGCGGAGGAGCTGGTGAACCGTGGCTTCGCTGCCGCTCCCCTGCACGGTGACCTGAACCAGGTTGCGCGTGAGCAGGCGCTGAAGGCGTTCCGCTCCGGCAAGGTCGATATTCTGGTCGCGACCGACGTGGCGGCTCGCGGTATTGACGTTGAAGACGTGACCCACGTGATTAACCACCGTGTGCCCGAGGATGAGAAGACCTACCTGCACCGTACCGGCCGTACCGGCCGTGCGGGCAATGAGGGTACCGCTGTGACCCTGGTTGACTGGGATGACCTGCCGCGCTGGAAGGTCATTAACGACGCCCTGGAGCTGGGTGTTCCCGAGCCGGTTGAGACCTACTCTTCCTCTGAGCACCTGTTCTACGATCTGAACATTCCGCTTGGCATCAAGGGCCGCCTTCCGCGTGAGGAGCGTGTGGCTGAGGGCATGGGCGATGAGTTCTTTGAGAGCGCCCGTGATTCTCGTGATGGCCGCCCGGCACGTTCTCGCGGTGGCCGCGATGGTGGTCGTTCTGGCGGTCGTGACGGCGAGAAGGGCTCGCGCCGTTCTCGCGGCGGTCGTGACGGTGGCCGCGAGGGCCGTTCCGGTGAGGGCCGCGGCGAGCGCCGTAGCCGCTCCGAGGGTCGCAAGCGCACTGAGCGTTCCGAGCGTGCAGAGCGTAACGAGCATGGCGCATCCGAGCGTACTGAGCGTACCGAGCGCTCTTCTGAGCGTTCTGAGCGTGCGCCTCGTCAGCGTCGCCGTACCCGCCGTGTTGAGGGTCAGCCCGTGGAGGCTGAGGGCCGCCGCCGCACCCGCCGCCGCTCTGAAGGCTCTCGCACTGAGGGTTCGCGTGCTGAGGGTTCTCGCGGTAAGGGCCGTGGCGCTGACCGTGCTGGTTCTGAAGGCTAGGGCCGGGGTTGGGTATTTCAGCATCCCCGACGCCTGCCGCGCCCTCCCCTGCCGCTGAGGCACACCCCGCGGATTCGGCTGTTTTCGATCCGCAGGGCCCGTCGCTGCTGGTGCAGGCAGATAACCTGGAGTATCTGCGTGAGCTGCCCGATGGTGCGTTCACCGTGATTTATATTGACCCGCCGTTCAATACGGGTAAGAAGCAGACGCGCCGCACTTTGAGCGCGGAGGCTTCTGAGAAGGGTGACCGCACCGGTTTTAAGGGCAAGAGCTATTCGAGCACCCTGCAGACTCTGGCGAGCTATAACGACTCGTTCGAGGATTATTGGGCGTTCCTAGCGCCGCGTATTGAGCAGGCGCATCGTCTGCTCGCGCAGGACGGCACCCTGTACCTGCACCTGGATTGGCGTGAGGTTCATTATGTGAAGATTATGTGCGACATGATTTTTGGTCGTGAGAACTTCATTAATGAGCTGATTTGGGCTTATGACTACGGCGCGAAGTCTACGCGCCGCTGGCCGACGAAGCACGACAATATTTTGGTGTACGCGAAGGATCACCGCAGCTATTACTTCAATACTGCGGAGGTTGATCGTGAACCGTATATGGCTCCCGGTTTGGTGACTGAGGAGAAGGCTTCTCGCGGTAAGCTCCCTACGGATGTGTGGTGGCATACTATTGTGTCGCCGACGGGTAAGGAGAAGACGGGTTATCCCACGCAGAAGCCTACGGGTTTGTTGCGTCGTATGATTGCGGCGAGTTCCCGCCCGGGTGATTGGGTGTTGGATTTCTTCGCTGGTTCTGGTTCTACGGGTGCGGCGGCGGCTCAGCTGGGTCGTAAGTTCGTGTGTGTGGATCAGAATCCGCCGGCTATTGAGGTGATGGCTAAGCGCCTGGGTGTGGATCCGGTGTCGTTCGCTGAGTATCGCGGTGTGCCGCGTGGGGCGAGTGTGCTGTTCACGCCGAAGCGTACGGTGGGTGTTCGTGGCGGTACGAGTCGTGATGCGTTGACGGCGGCGAGCCGTCATGCGCTGAAGGCTGTGTTGGATACGCTCACGGAGACGACGCAGCCTGTTGAGGGTGCGTCGTGCCGGTTTGTGCGTCACTGGTCGATGGATGCGGTGGATAAGAAGATGCGTATTGATGGGCGTGATGAGTTGCGTCGTCAGCGTCAGCATCAGGCGCGGGCTAAGGCTCGTGCGGCGCGTGCTCAGCGGGATGCGGTTGCTGCGGGTGCGGTGTTGCAGCATCATGCTTCGCGTGAGAGCGTCTAGGCTGTCTTTTCTGCGCGTTCGTGAGAGCACGTGTTAAGAGTGTGGGGCAGGTTCCTAATCGGGAACCCGCCCCACACTCTTTTGTGTTGCCCCAGTGTTCTGTTCTAAGGTGCCTTCTCTTTATAAAAGTTTTTAGAATGCACCTCGAGTATCTGCCATGCGCAATACTTCAAAAGCCTGTTCATATGTTGCTTGGAAAGTCCATTGGCTCACTCGTCGACCTTCATAGTCCATGCTCGCTACGTCATGGTGTCTAATCGATTCGTGGAAGCCAGTGTACTTCTTATCGGAGCCGGCTCCAGTGTATTTCAACCA
>ERZ772769.144-NODE-144-length-18049-cov-2.96638_pt1 | contig 18049 bp, 19 predicted proteins | sample MGYA00580987_ERZ772769 | MGnify/ENA primary metagenome ERZ772769 (study PRJEB29015, sample SAMEA2738043) | human oral metagenome | biome: human oral; feature: human-associated habitat; material: saliva | place: China | collected 2234 ...
TCTTTTGAATTCATGCCCTAATAGATAATAACTTATACTCTTATCAACAAATGCCGCTTTCTTTTCAAGGTCTAATATGTATAAAACACGTTTTCTTAATGTTCTATCCATTGGAAAATATTTGATATTCTTATTAATAAATTTTTCTAAATCATCTGTTTTAAAATAATCAATGTCAAAACTTTCTTTACTTAAATAAGTTTTAAACTTATTTTCTAATTCTTTTAAAACAGCTTTTTTATCAAATCCATTATCTATTGTTTCTTTAATATTAATATCTAAATATTCTACTTGATTATCATTGTAAACACCACTTCTAACCTCTGCTACTCCATAACAATGATATTCATATTTGTCATTTTTTTTATCTATTGTCAACTGACCATAAGTACCAAAGAATACATTGAATCCATCAGTATCAAACATATCATCTTCAGAAAATTCTTCATCATAAGCATCAATAGGTTTTCTTTTGTTAGTTATAAAAACAGATATTTTATCTTTTTTTAATTTTTTTATAGTTTTTAAAAACTTTTTGTCCGTTACTTCAATTGTATATGTATTAGTTGGAAAGAATATTTCTCTATTTTCTAATAAGTAATATTTTGTCAAAACGAACTCCTCTCTACCCTAGTTTATTTTAATAGTGGTTTAGTTTTATTTAATATATTTTCACGTGTTATTGTACATGTTTTAATGTTTTCTTTACTTGGTATATCGTACATTACATCTAAAAGTAATTCTTCAATAATAGAACGTAATCCACGAGCTCCAGTTTTTCGTTTAATAGATTCTCGAGCAATCTCTACTAAAGCATCTTTCTCAAATATTAAGTCTACATTATCAAGACTGAATAAGTACTGATATTGTTTAATTACCGAGTTCTTAGGCTCTGTTAAAACTCTAACTAAGTCATTTTCATTAAGCTCTTCTAAATAACAAATTACAGGAATACGACCAATAAATTCTGGAATAATTCCAAATTTTACTAAATCTTCGTGTTTAACTTTCGAAATTATCGCATCGGTATCATTTAATTCATCACTTTTAGAAAAACCAATAACTTTTTCTCCTAAACGACGTTTTATGATTTCTTCAATACCTGAAAAAGCTCCACCAATTATAAATAGAATATCTTTAGTATTGATTTTTATCATTTCTTCACCAGGGTGTTTTCTTCCACCTTGAGGGGGAACACTTGCTATTGTACCTTCGAGTATTTTAAGAAGTGCTTGTTGCACACCTTCACCAGAAACATCACGTGTAATAGATACATTCTCACCTTTCTTTGCGATTTTATCTATTTCATCAATATAAATTATTCCTTTTTCTGCTTTTTCAATATCATAATTTGCATTTTGAATTAGACGTAATAAAATATTTTCAACATCTTCGCCTACATAACCTGCTTCGGTTAATGTAGTAGCATCAGAAATAGCAAACGGTACATCTAACATTTTTGCTAATGTTTGTGCAATTAGTGTTTTACCTGATCCAGTACTACCGATTAATGCAATATTACTTTTTTGTAAATCAATATTTTCATTGCTTTGTTTTGCTTTAATACGTTTATAATGATTATAAACAGCTACAGCTACTGATTTTTTAGCTTTATCTTGACTTATAACATACTCATTTAAGTGTGTCATAATCTCATGTGGTTTTAATAAGTTAAAATCTGGTTCATTTGTAGCATTTCTATACTCTAATTCTTCTTCAATAATATCTGAACATAACTCTACACATTCATCACAAATAAATACATCATTACCAGCAATCATTTTAAAAACTTCATTAGAGTTTTTTCCACAGAAAGAGCATCTAATATCTTTTTTATCATTAACCATAATTGTGCCTCTCATCCTTTTTTTCAATTATATTAATATTGTAAATTTTAGTAAATCTCCAAAAATCATATCATCATATTATATCATATTTACATTTAATTTTCTAGTAGATGAGTTTAAAAAACCTTATAATAAAGGAATTCTTAAACGATGATATTTTTATTTTTAAAAAAACTGTGATATAAAATTTAAATTAAAACTTTATGTCTCAGTTAACGTTATTATTTATTATTATTAATTTTTCTAAACATTTGAATATATAATCCTATATATAGCAAAATTCCAATAATTATAAGATATATTGTAGAAATTACACTACCTTCTATACCGAAACTACCACCAGTTAAAAAGATATTTTCTGAATTAAATGTTATGTTAAAAATAGTGTTAGAGATTTTAATACCACTAACATAACCACCCATAAAAACTCCTAAAATGATATTCCAAGCACCATGAAGTGCTCCTACTATCAAAATATTATCTGTATACCAAAAAATCAATGAAAGTACAACACCAAATATATAAATATTAACTGATGAAATATATGATACAGATGGATTTTTCATATGAAATATAAGGAAAAACAATGAATTTATATATACCCCCCACCATTTACCTTTTGAAGCGGCAATTCTATTCATTAAATAACCTCTAAAAATTAATTCTTCGATAAAACCTTGAATACCGAATAAAAAAAATACAACTATAATCATTTTATAATTACTATCTTTTAATAAATTAAAATTTACATTTGTTAATAAAAACATAATTCCAACAATTAAAATCAAAGAAAACATAGCAAAAATAAAACCAGTTATTACACTTTTTACTATTTTACTTTCTTTGAAACCAAGAGTTTTAAGTGAATTATTTTCGAAGTATCTTACAAATAAAATGATAAATAATAAACTTGCAATATATGATGTTAAGTACGCTATAAGTTTATTTTGAATATGTGGATTTAATATAAAATCAAAAGTAATACCTTGGATAAATGATGCAATAATACAAACAATAAATGCATACCACCAGGTAATTACATTACTTTTCTTCAGTAATTCTAAACTATTCATAATTCCTCCATAAATTATAATATAATTAATTCTATTTCAAAATCAATATATTGTCAAACCAAGAATTAATTTTTATACTTTTAAGCCTATTAATTTAATGATATAATTATTTTATAAACCTTAGGAGGTAACTCATGACATTTTTTTCAAAGCTTGGTGAAAATATAATTCTACCACAAGACGTTTTAATACAATCAAAAGAAACTGCTGGAGTCTCAGGTGCAATAAATGCGACGATTGGAATAGCTACAAAAAATAAAAAAGCCTTATTTCTACCATCAATAGATAAAGTGATAAAGGATATTAATAATTCAGAATATCTACCCTACTCACCTACACCTGGATTGCCAGAAATGAGAAATTTATGGAAAGAAAAAATAATTAGTGATAATCCTAAAATTAATAAAGAGCATCTAAGTCTTCCAATGGTTACAACTGGTATAACACAAGGTATAGATATTGCAGCGAATTTATTTAGTTGTGAAGGTGATGCATTATTATTACCAAGTTTATTTTGGCAAAATTACGCACAAATCTATTCTATAAAATTAGGAAATAAAGTTTATACCTATAATCAATTTAATGAGAATAATACCTATTATTTAGAGAACTTCAAAGAAGTTCTTTATAGTATAAAAGAAAGTAAAATATCATTAATTCTAAATTTCCCTAATAATCCAACAGGTTATACACCATCAACAGAAGAACTGGATGAATTAACTATAATTATTGATAGATTTGCTAAAGAGAACCCGGAAAAACAAGTCATTATTATATGTGACGATGCTTATTTTGGACTTTTCTTTGAGGAAAACCACAAAACTCCTTCTCTAAGTTCTATTTACAAATTGGAAACTAATTCAAATTGTCTTATTGTAAAATTAGATGGTATAACAAAAGAGTATTATGGCTGGGGTCTTCGAATTGGTTTCATTACCTACTATACTGGAAATGATAATTTACGTGAGCATCTTTTAGAAAAAACTCAAGGTTATTTAAGAAGTACAACATCTTCACCATGTAATTTATCACAACAAATAGCAATACGTTTATTAAAAGATAAAGATACGTATATCGAGAAAAAGGACAATGATAAAATTATTCATGAAAGATATATAATATTAAAAAAATCACTTGATGATTATAAATTAAGCGATAGTGTAACTGTCTTACCTTTTAATTCAGGATACTTCTTTACAATAAAAATGCCATCAAAAATTAATGCGCATGATTTTAGATTGAAATTTTTACATGATTATAAATATGGTGTTTATTCTATGGATAATGAACATATTAGAATTGCATTCTCATGTTTAGATAAAGAATTAATACCAGATTTAGTAAAAAACTTTAAACTTTGCTTAAATGAATTTTAAAACAAAAAGGAAATTACACTTTTACGTAATTTCCTTTTTTATTATTTGATATTTTTCTTTAATAATTCAACCATATGAGAATTTGCATTTAACTCAATTTCATTATTTAACTCAATAAAATCATAATTACCATACTTATTATCTAATGCAGCTTTAATTAAATAATCAGTAACATTAGGATTTTTAGGTAGTATAGGACCGTGTAAGTAAGTACCTATTAAATTATTGTATAAAATACCTTCTTTTTTATCCTCATCATTATTACCATATCCTACTATAACATTTCCTAATGTTTCATAGTTATGATATGTTCTTCCTCCATGATTTTCAAAACCAACAATATTACCAAATCTATCAGATTCTACTAAAATATTTCCGATTAATCTAGGTGCATCTTTTATTGATTCTGTGTAAAAATCAAGTATATTTAAACCAGGTAATTTATCTCCGTCTACAGTTTTATAGTATTCTCCTAAAAATTGATATCCTCCACAAATTGTTAGTGCAGGTATACCATCCTCTATCGCTGATTTAAATTCATTTTTTATCTTGCTGAATTGTTCAGTTGCTATACATTGTTCTCTATCAGATCCTCCTCCAATAAAAAACATATCGCAATCAGACAGTTTAATACCATCAGTAGAAGTAATATTTTCAACTTTTAAGTCTATTCCGCGCCATTCACATCTTTTCTTTAACGCTATTACATTACCTATATCACCATATAGATTTAATTTATCTGGCATAAAATGATATAATTTTAATTCCATATTAATTATTCTCCAATTCCTTTTGAGTTGCAATTAAAGCGGTATAATTAGGTATAACTAATGCATACTTTTCTTGGTAATTTTTCAGTTGCTTAACAGCATCCTTTATTTCTTTTCTAACAACAACATTAGCATTAACATCACTGTATTTTATTCGTAAGGCTAATTCCTCAGCTCTTTTTCCTGAACAAATAATATTTTTTATGTTCTGATTTTTCATTATATTAAAATCAGTATCCCATATCCATGATATATCAATTCCATCAGCCCCATTATCATTTAAAACCAATAAATAATTTATTTGTTCTTTAATTGGGTTTCCAATAGCTAAAGAAGCATTTAAACCTGCAGGATTTTTAGCAAGGTTAAGCAGTGCCATTGAACTTTCAGATATCCTTATACTTTGCATACGACCGTTTTTCGGAGTATAGCTGCCCAGTCCATTTTTAATTAAATCATTGTCTAGATTTAACTCCTTAAGTAATGAATATGCTGCTAAAAGATTATATATATTATAATCCCCTGCTAGTCTTGTACTAAAACTATCTTCGTTATTTATTGAAAGCTCTATAAATGGTTCGACTTTTGCTTTAGTAACAGTATACTTAGTTTCTTGATGCTTAAAATCACAATTTTCACAATGATAGTATCCTAATTGACTATAATGAACATGGTCATAAGTCAATTCAGTTCCACAACTAGGGCAGAATTTTGACTCGGAAATTCCATAATCTGTAAAACTATAGGCATCTTTATCTATACCAAAATAAATATTATTATTGCCATATTTAGAAAGTCTTGTAACAAAAGGATCATCACTATTAAGAATTAGTTGAATGTTTTTACCTTCTAGTTGTTCTCCTATTGTTGCAATTAAAGTATCAATTTCTCCAAAACGATCTATTTGGTCTCTAAAGAAATTATTAATAACAAACTTCGTAGGAGTAATGTATTGCATTACTTTTTTTATTGATCCCTCATCTATTTCAATAACAGCTAATTTAGTATCATTTTTTGATTGGATTGCAAAAGTAGATATTATACCATCTAACATATTTGCTCCTTCAAAATTATTTATAAAATTAATACCTGCCTCTTTTAAAGTATGACCAATTAAATTTGATGTAGTTGTTTTACCATTTGTTCCAGTAACAAAAACAATTTCATCATATTGTTTAGACAGTTTAATCAATATGTCCTTATCAAGTTTTCTTAGAACTTTACCAGGTAAGTCAGTTCCTTTTTTTCCTATTAATTTACTTGTATTTCTCGTTAATTTTGCTAAATTTTTATAAAATGATAGCATAATTTCTCCTTCTTATTAAAAAATTAAAGGCTATTTTGTGTAGTGTCAAATTTATAACCTATTCCCCAAACTGTGATAATCATCTTAGCCACTTTAGGCGAAATCTTATCAATTTTCTTTCTTACTCTTTTTATGTGAGTATCTACTGTTCTTAAATCTGTGTAAAAGTCATAATCCCATACAGCCCTAAGTATTTCAGTTCTTTTAAATGCTTTATCTGGTGATTTAGCTAAAAACAGAAGTAAATCAAACTCTTTTGGAGTAAGAAATATTTCAGAATCTTCTACAATAACTTTATGTGCATTAACATCAATTATTAGACCAGGGAATACTAGCACATCTTTTGTATATAATTCAGGTGTATAGAAGACGCTTCTTTTTGTTCTTTGTAAAATAGCATTTACTCTAAGCATTAGTTCTCGAGGACTGAATGGTTTAATTACGTAATCATCAGCACCTAATTCAAATCCTTCTACTCTACTTTGTTCATCAGCTTGAGCAGACATAATTATAACAGGAGTTGCTTTTGTTTTTCTTAATTCAGCTAATATTGTTTTTCCATTTAACATCGGTAAATGAACATCCAGAAGAACACAAGAATAATCCATATATTTTAATCTTTCTAAACCATCTTGCCCGTTAGTAGCTTCATCAACTATATATCCTTCTTTTTCAAGATACATTATCAATAATTTCCTAATTCTTTCTTCATCGTCAATAACTAAAACTCTTTCCGCCATCTTACATCACTTCCTATTTTCTATTTTTCTCCATTATTTGCCTTATTAATTAATCTTTTAACTTCATGAATTGTTAAAACTCGATATTCACCCTTTTTAAGACCTTCCAATGTTAAATCTTCTATTGCTTCACGTTTTAATTTTAAAACTTCATAACCTAGTGTTTCAAACATACGACGAATCTGTCTATTTTTACCTTCATGAATTGTTAATCTAACTAAAGTATTTGAACTTTTATTTTTATTTTTTACAATATTAACTTCAGCAGGTGCAGTTTTATAATTATCAATTCTAACACCTGAGCGTAAAATTTTTAAATGTCTATCATCTAGTTTTCCACTAATTTTTGCTACATATGTCTTTTTAATTTTATGTCTTGGATGTGTTATAAGATTTATAAATTCACCATCGTTCGACATAATCAATGCTCCTGATGTATCGTAATCAAGACGACCTACAGGAACAACTCTTTCATTAACTGATTCAAAAAAGTCTTTTACACAAGTTCTATCTTTTTCATCTGACATAGATGTAATTACTTTTTCAGGTTTGTAGAATAGATAATATCTTTTATTTTCTTTTAATAACCTTACCCCTTCTACAATTATAATATCGCTAGGCTCTGCTTTTACACCTAGCTGATTAACTACGGTACCATTAACTGTTACTTTTCCATCAAGTATTAACTGCTCTGCTTTTCTCCTTGATGTATAACCTGAAGCAGCAATTAATTTTTGCAATCTTTCAGCCATTATTTCCTCCTAATTTTCTAAAAAGTTATTTAACTCATTATTATCTAGTACGTTAGATTTAGGGAGCTTATCTAAGCTTTCTAAACCAAAAACATCTAAAAATAAATCAGTTGTTTCATACAATTTAGGTTTACCTATAGTATCTAATGTTTTATTCGAAACTATAAGTTCCTTAGCGATCAATGAGTGAATTATTGAATCACTACTAACGCCTCTTATTTTATCTATTTGCACTTTAGTAATAGGTTGATTATACGCTATTATTGCTAAGGTTTCAATAGACGCTTTAGATAACTTAACGAGATTTTTTGAAGATATAACATGTTTGATTTTATCATATGCTTTATCTTCAACTAATAATTTATAAGTAGCCCCAAAATTTTTAACAACTAAATAACTATCATTTTTATTATATTCTTCTGTAAAAATATTTAAAATATTTTCAGCTTCATGCTGCTCTAAATCCATAAAATTAGACACAAACTCAATACTAAGTCCCTCTTCACCTTTTATAAAAAGTAAAGCTTCTATCATTTTTTTTGTTCCATCTAATAACATATTTATTTTTCCTCTACAATATATTCTAATGATAATTTATCCTTGTTATTACTACAAAAAATCTGTTGATCTTTAATCATTGTAAGAATACTTATAAATACAAGTATTAACTCATACTTTTCTGTATAACTATCTACTAATTCATTAAATAAGATTTTTTTATTATTTTTAAATTTTTTCTAAAGATATTTCTCTTTTATAACTTATAATACTTTGATCATTATTGTTATCAAAAGTTTTTAAAATATTTTCCATAGCATGAAGTAATTTATTTGAAGAGATATTTAAATTTCTCAAATCAACTTCTGTTTCAATATCAATACTTTCTTTTTCTAAATATTGGGCTCTACTTTGATGTAGAGCCTCTAATTTTTGACTTAATTCTTTATAGTTTTTATACTCAATTAATTGTTGAACTAGATCATCTTCTACTATATCTTGCTCATCGTCATTAAAAACAGGAAGTAAACTTTTACTTTTAATATGAATTAATGTTGCTGCCATAACTATGTATTCTTCAGCATTTTCCAATGAGAATTCATCATTATTATTTATATAATCTAAATAGCTTTCTGTTAATTTTGCTATTGGTATATTATAAATGTCTATTTCCATTTTTTCAATTAAATGAAGTAGTAAATCTAAAGGACCTTGAAAAACATCCAAATTGACATTATACATTACTAAAATTTTCCTTTATTTCATTGCTTTTCTAGGATGATTAGAAAACATCCTTTTTATTGCTTTTGTTTTTTTCAAACTTTTTATATATGATTTTAAACTATGTATATTTTTTAAACCTAAAATCTCTTGAACATCTTGAATTGGTACATTATCTTCTAACAAATGAACAGCTAAAGAATTTCGAAAATTCATTGTATTTAATTCTTTAGTTAACTCAAGTTCTTTTTGACGTTTTTTAAATATTTTCCAATATCCTTGTCTACTTATTCCTTCACCATCATGGTTTAAGAATAATTTACTTTCTTCAGAAATAGGAACTTTATGTTTTTTTAATGCATCCAAATAATTGCGGATTGCTTCAATTGATTCTGTATTCAAAGCTACTGTTCTATAGCCATCCTGTTTTCTATACTTGATATAACCGATTTCTAGGTTAACATCTTTCATTTCTAAATTTATACATTCTGTAGGTTTAATCCCTATTGAGTATGATAATTCAAATATTGCTTTATCTCTAAAATCATTTAATGTAAGAGTATCAATATCTAATATTTGTGCAATCTCATCTCTAGTAAAAATAACTAAATCATGTTCAGCATCCTTTGTAATTTTAATATCAATCTGTGGTTTATCTTTAATAATATTTTTGTCAAAAAGATATTCACTATATACATGTACAGTTGATACTGTTCTAGCAAGTGTAGCTGCTGAATACTTATTGTCTCTTAAATATTCCATATAGTTATTAATACAAACCTCTGTTAACCATGAGCGAATATCATCGCAGTCATAGCCATTACTATCAAGATAAATAAATAATTTTCTCAAATCACGTTCATATGAATTTACTGTATTTGATGAAAAATGTTTTTTATCAATTAGATAATTTTGAAAATCTTTAAAATCATTTTTGTTCATAAAAATACCCCCTTTGTATTTTACAAATACTATCCCCTTATTATAAATATTATACTTAAATTATATCATCTATGCTACTTTATGTAAATGTATTTGAATGATTTATACTCATTAATTTAATTATATTTTCATAATAAAAATACTTTAAAAATAAGTTTTAGAAATAAATTATTTCTTAATCACTATTTTTAAAGTATAGTACTTTTATCTTTTTCTTCCAAATTTACTTTTAATACTTCCTACAAAAAATAAATTGATTATAATTATAATTATTGGTACTAAAATAGCTTTATGTGAGTAATATTTAGATGAAGCAGCACCTAAAACCACTCCAAATAAAAATACTATCACGACTATTAAGTAAATGAAAAAAGGATCTTTACTTTCTTTTTTCTTTAAAAACATATATTTATATAGATGCTCAGTCATAGATCTTAAATTACCAGTACAAAAAACACTAGCAAAAACTAAGTTATTTACTTTCCTAAATCCATCGAATTGAATAGCACAAATGAATGAAATTACAATAGGTCGAATATCTATACCAAAAATAGAATGTTCAATAAAAATAAATAATAAAGCCATAACTTGAGTAACTAATAACATATATATATGTTTAAATATTGATAATTGTTTGTATTTATTTTCTATAAATTTACTTACTAACACACCTAATATAAAAGATAAAATTGGGACTAAATAATGCCAAACATCAGACAACTTTCCTTCAATTAAATCCACTCCAACAAATATTAAGTTTCCTGTCTGAGCATTTGCGAAAATTCCCCCGCAATTTATATAAGTATATGCATCGAAAAATCCACCTATTACAGTCAACAATAGACAAAAAGCTAATTGTTCATGAACCGGTAAGTTTTTGTTAATTAAAGTCTCTTTAAATTTCATAATAAAAAATACTTATCCTCCAATCTTTCCTAATCAAATATTGTTTCCCAATCTTCTATATTGTTATAACAATCAAAACACATTTTAATTTGATCAATTGTAGTTCTATTAGATGATAATTCAGGAAGGTTATCTAATGAGAAAAATTTTGCATCTAATGTTTCTGTATTATCTTTAAAATAATGATCAATATATTCACATAACACAAATATTTTCACCATTCCATATGGGAAATTAACATTATGATGTCTGTTATAATCGAAGACGGCTATTATCTTATTAGGATTTACAACTGCTCCTGCTTCTTCACTGGCTTCTTTAATTATATTTTCTCTAACACTACGGTTTACATCTTGGTAACCACCAGGTAATGCCCACTTCCCATCAATTTTTTCCTTAACTAATAATATCTCATTATCTCTTATTATAGCAGCTCTATTTTCAACTTTTGGTGTTTGGTATCCTATTTCACCAGCGAAATTAATTTTAACTTTTTCAGGAGAGATATTATATTTATAAGACAGCATCTCGCATGAAATTTCTCTTATTCTTTTAGATCTTTCTCTATCAAATTTATCTTTACTATAAGCTAATGAACATTGAGCTAAAAACTGTAATTCTTGCGCCCAGTTTTTCCAAACATTATCTTCATAAACTTTTACTACGTCTTCTATTTTTTTTACAAATATAGCATCTTTTACATCAAGAAAATCATAATCTGTTTGTAATAAAAATACATTAACTAGATTTTCACTTAAGTTATTTTTATTCGAAGTTAAATATAAAGTATTTTGCTCTATATCTGTATTGTTTTCACAAAATTCAAAGTTTATTCCATTACTTAAAAAAATATTTTTTATGTCTTCTGTAACTCTGTATTCTAATGCAGAATCAATTAATAATTTTTGATACATAAATATAATTGCACCTCCAATATTATCATTTAATTATATCACATCTAAAGAAATTTTTTCTACTACATTCTTATAAATTACAAATAATTTTAAAGAATATATAAATACATATTCCCTTTACAATAATTTGTATATAAAAAATATAATAAACTTCTTGTAAGAATTTCTTATTAGTTGTATAATTAAAGTTGTAAGTTATCTTAAAGGAGGGGTTATCATGAAATATATTATTTCTTTATTTTGGGCATTCATCTTCTCATTTATTGCAATATTTATTATTTCATCAATATTAGGAAGTAATGGACTATCAGGAGAAAATATGGTTCGTGACTGTTTTATTCTTTCTATAATATTTACAGCTTTTGTTGCTATATTAGAAGCAATCGGATTTGACAAAAAGCGCAGTGAAAATTAATAATAAATAGTTTATAGAAAGTAGGTATTGTAGTTATTTACACTATTACCTACTTTTTTATATAGGAGTGTTAAATAATGGATATAATGTTAGCTACAATGTGTTATATTGATAGTGGTGATAGCTTTCTTATGTTAAAACGTAATAAGAAAGAAAATGATATACATGAAGGATTAACTATAAGTGTTGGAGGAAAATTTGAACCTGGAGAAAGCCCTGAAGATTGCATAATCAGAGAGGTAAAAGAAGAAACAAATTTAGATATAATATCTCCAAAGTTAAGAGGTATTATTACTTTCCCTTCTTTTGATGGAGAAAAAGATTGGTATACATATGTTTTTACTGCTACAGAGTATACTGGAAGTATGATTGAAGACTGTAATGAGGGAGAATTAATCTGGGTGAAAAAAACAGAAATACAAAATATAAAAACCTGGGAAGGAGATTATATTTTTCTTGATTGGCTTGTAAAAAATAAACCTTTTTTCTCAGCAAAATTTAATTATAAAAATAATAAATTTATCGATTATACCGTTACTTTTTATGAATAAAGGAGATAAGAATGAATATTCAATTAGATAAAGTTTTTGAAGAAAGTTATGTTGTTAAAAATGAGAATAGTGCTGAAAATATGGGAAGCGGTGATTTAGCTGTACTTTCAACACCTAGTTTAGTTGCATTTATGGAAAATGCTGCGAAAAACTATTTAAATAAATTTTTACCTGAAGAAATGGGAAGTGTTGGAAGTAATATAAATATTAATCATATTGCACCTACTCTTATTGGAAATTCTATTACAGTTAGAGGAAAAATTACTGAAGTAATAAAAGAAAAAATTATTAAGTTCTCAATAGAAGCATATGAAAAAGATAAAAAAATTGGCGATGCAGAACATACTCGTGTTATTATAAATAATACGAAATTTTTAGAAAAACTAAATAATTAATATCAAAAAAGCTACAGGATTTACACTCTGTAGCTTTTTAGTTGTATTTATTAAATACTATTTAATTTTATACAAGTTACAATTAAAATTCATTTGAAAAAATTAATTCTAAGAAATATTCTTTTAGAACTTTTATATAAGTTCCTTTCATACCTAAAGATTTAGATTCTATAATACCAGCACTCTCAAGTTTTCTAAGTGCGTTAACTATAACAGAACGAGTAATACCTACTCTATCAGCTATTTTACTTGCTATAAGTAATCCTTCAGTACCATCTAATTCTCTAAAAATATGTTCAATAGCTTCTTTTTCAGAATATGAAAGTGAGTTTATAGCCATATTCACCATGTCTTTATCACGAGCAATATTTTTCTCTTTGTCTTGTTTCTCATGCATTATTTCTATACCAACAACTGTTGATGCGTACTCAGCTAATACTAAATCATCTTCATTAAAATCGCTATCCATTCTACCGATAACAAGAGTTCCTAAACGTTCTCCACCACCCCTTATCGGTAATACAACAGTATATGAATTCCCTTCAAAACGCTCTTCTTCTTCTTCTGGAAAAATTGAAAGAGGATTTTGAAATGGAATATTTACTTTTGTAGCATATACTTTTAATGTAGCATCTAAATAAGCTTTTGGTACTTTTCTATCTCGTATTATTTTTTCCATACGCTCATTAGAATAATCAATTATTGAATCATATCCAAGTATATTACCTTCAGTATCTAGGATATAAACAACAGAATCTAGAATTGGACTAAGTCTCATGGCCATTGACTCGAAGTCTACATTTTCATGTCTTCCTTCTTGTAATATTGTACTAATTTTTCTTGTTTTTTGTAATAAACTTGCCATTTTTTTCTCCTTACAAAAATACTTCCTGAATCATTATAACACTTTTTTCAGAAAATTGTAAGACTTTTTTATAAAAATTTTTAATCAATTTTGAAATTTTCTAAAATTTCTAACGATCTATTAGCATATCTTTCATATTTTTCTTTTTTATCTTTAATGCGCTCAGGTAATGGCTTAATTATACCGAAGTTTGCATTCATTGGTTGAAAATTCTTACTAGTATTATCGACTATGTAATTTGCCATTGCTCCAATCATAGTTTCTGTAGGGAAGATTATTTGTTTATCTTCTTGATTATACAATGCGTTTAATGCAGCTACGATACCTGAAGCAGCACTTTCTACATATCCCTCTACTCCAGTCATTTGCCCTGCAAAGTAAATATTTTTTTCTTCTTTTAATTTATATGTTTTTTCTAATAATTGTGGTGAATTTAAATAGGTATTTCTATGCATAACACCATATCTTACAATGTTCGCATTTTCTAATCCTGGTATCAAATTAATAATACGTTTTTGCTCTCCCCATTTTAAGTGTGTTTGGAATCCTACGATATTATATAGAGTACCTTCACTATTATCCTGTCTAAGTTGAACTACAGCATAAGGGCGTTTATCTGTTTTTGGATCTTCTAACCCAACAGGTTTCATTGGACCGAATAATAAAGTTTTTTCTCCTCGTTTAGCCATCTCTTCAAATGGCATACACCCTTCAAAATAAATCTCTTTTTCAAACTCTTTTAATGGAGCTGCCTCTGCAGTAATTAATGCATTATAGAAATTAAAAAATTCATCTTTTGTCATAGGACAATTTAAATACGCGGCTTCCCCTTTATCATATCTTGATTTTAAGTATACTTTATTCATATCAATTGAATCTTTTTCTATAATAGGTGCAGCTGCATCATAAAAGTATAACCCTTCCTGCTTAGTATAAGTTCTTATATCTTGACTCAATGCATCAGAAGTTAGGGGTCCAGTAGCAACTACAACTGGAATATCACCTTTTGGAATCTGTGTTAATTCTTCTTCTATTACATTAATATTTGGATGATTCTTTATAGTTTCTGTAATCATCTCAGAAAACTTATCTCTATCAACTGCTAATGCTCCACCAGCAGGTACTTGTGTGGCATCTGCACATTTTATAATTAAAGAATCTAATCTTCTCATTTCCTCTTTTAAAAGGCCAACAGCATTTGTAATATTATTAGCACGTAATGAATTTGAGCATACTAATTCTGCAAAATTTTGTGTCTTATGAGCTGGAGTCATTTTTTTTGGTCGCATTTCATATAAATCAACATTAACTCCTCTTTTAGCTAATTGCCAAGCTGCTTCACTTCCTGCTAGCCCAGCACCTATTACTATTACTTTTTTTTCCATTAAATCTCTCTCTTTCTTTATAATAAATCTGAAAAATCTTCTTTAACAACTTTATCTTCACTTATGTCTTTAGTAATTACTTGTCCATTTTTATCAAATAAATACGTTTTAACTGATGCTAATGTTTCTTCAATTAACTCTGAATAATCATCTCGTGCTTCATATGATTTTATTTTTTCTAATCTTGGTCGAGTTTTTGGAGCTTTTGGAGTGAAGATTGTACAACAATCTTCAAATGGTAAATTCGAGATTTCTAGTGTATCAATATCCTGAGCTATTTTTATTATATCTACTTTATCCATAGTTAATAAAGGTCTTAAAACAGGTAGATTAGTTACCTCATTTATACAATTCATTGATTCTAAAGTTTGACTGGCAACTTGACCTAATGATTCTCCAGTTGCAATTGCTAAACACCCTTCTTTATAAGCCACTTCTTCAGCTATACGTAGCATAAATCTTCTAGTAGATGTCATAGTATAATTTGATGGTATTCTTTTTACAATTTCAGTTTGTAATTTTGTAAAATTAACAACATGAAGTTTAATTTTACCAACAACTTCACTAAGTTTAATTGTTAAATCAAATATTTTTTGAAGTGCTTCTTGTGATGTAAAAGGAGGAGATTGGAAATGAATCATTTCTACTTCAACACCTTTCACTTGTAAAGTATGAGCAGCAACTGGCGAATCTATTCCACCAGATAGTAATAACAACGCTTTTGATGATGTATTAACAGGGAAACCACCAACACCTTTAATAAAATCTGTGAAAATAAAGATTCCTTCACTTCTTACTTCAACATTTATAATGAAGTCTGGTTGTTTTACATTAACTTTTAAGTTCTTATAATTAATAAGGACATGACTACCAAAAATATTATTTAACTCGTTAGTATGAAATTCAAAGTTTTTATTTGGTCTTTTTGTCTGTATTTTAAATGTATATTCCTTATCTAATTTAGTTTGTAATAAATTATCAATTACTTTTTTGGCATCCTCTACATCTAATTTAGCACGTAAAACAGGTGAAAAATTATGTATTCCAGGAACCTTTTTTAATTTAGACATTATTTGTTCTACATTTTTGTTACTATCTAAATGTATATACATTCTGTCGCGTTTAGTTTGAATATGAAAACCTTCTAATCCTTTAAGATTATAACGTATATTCTTTGTAAGTTTTTTTAAAAATTCATTTCTATTACCAGATTTTAGTGTTAATTCACCGTATCTAATTATAATATGACTATATTCCACTTTCTATTACCTCTTTAAATTTTTTATTGTATTCTTCTTTAAACACTTTTACAAATATCTTTATTTCCTCTAGTTTAGTTTTATAAGAAAAACTAACTCGAATACTTCCTTCTATATTCTCTTTTGATAATCCTCTAGCATATAAAGCTTCATTCAGATGAAAAGTTTTTGATGAGCACGCACTTGTTGTTGAAACCATTATTCCACGTTCATTAAGAGAATTTACAATAGCTTCTCCTTTTATCTTAGGTAGACTAATATTTATTATTGAATCTACATAATTATCATCTAATGGAGAATTAATAACAACGTGATTTATACTATCAAGTTCATTAATTATTAATTTTTTAAATTCCCTATGTTTCTTTAAAACATCAGGTGTTCTTTCATATGACAATCTAAGTGCTTTTGCTAAACTTACGGCACCTGCTACATTAACTGTTCCACTACGAAGACCATTTTCTTGACCTCCACCAAATGTAATATTATGAACTGTTCTTCTTGATTTAAGATAAAGAACTCCTACGCCCTTTATACCATGAAATTTATGAGCAGAAATAGAATAGCTATCAATATCAGATAAGTTAATTTCTTTTTTTAAAACACCTTGAACACCATCAACATGAAAATGAACTTTTGGATACTCTTTTAAAAGTTCAACTATTTCTTTAATTGGTTGAACTCCTCCATAAACATTATTTACGTGCATTACACTAAGTAAAATTGTTTCTTTCGTAAGGAGTGATTTTAGATGATTTAAATCTATTAGACCATTACTATCTACATTAAGATAATCTAAAATAAACCCTCTTCTTTCTAATTCTCTATATGTCTCTAAAACAGAAGGATGTTCTATTTTTGAAACTATTATTCTATTACCAAAGTCTTTTTTATGCTCCACTGAACCTATAATAGCTATATTATTACTTTCTGTTGCACATGAAGTAAAATATATTGTTTCTTTTTTTACTTTTAGTATGTCTGCTACTTGTTTACGTGCAGCATCTAATAATTTATTAGTTGTCTTTCCAAATTTATTAATACTAGCTGGATTCCCATAATAATTATCATTGACTTCAACAAAAGTTTCCAATACTTCTTTATAAGGTTTTGTTGTCGCACAATTATCTAAATATATCATTTTCGACACCTTCCCCAATTTTAATTTAAATTAAAATTTATTTTTTACAAATCACTATAAAAGTATATAACAAATATTAGGTTTAATCAATAAAAACCAATCATAAACAAATATTCATAAGTTAATTAATTAATAAAAATAACGACCATTAAAAAGTCAAGTTTGAATTATAACTTTTAAAGGTCGTATCATTT
>ERZ772769.146-NODE-146-length-17908-cov-4.9907_pt1 | contig 17908 bp, 33 predicted proteins | sample MGYA00580987_ERZ772769 | MGnify/ENA primary metagenome ERZ772769 (study PRJEB29015, sample SAMEA2738043) | human oral metagenome | biome: human oral; feature: human-associated habitat; material: saliva | place: China | collected 2234 ...
GTGGACGTCACACTCCATTCTTCACAAACTACCGTCCTCAATTCTACTTCCGTACTACTGACGTAACTGGTGTAGTTACTTTACCAGAAGGTACTGAAATGGTAATGCCTGGGGATAACGTATCAATCAACGTAGAACTTATTTCTCCAATCGCGATCGAAGAAGGAACTCGTTTCTCAATTCGTGAAGGTGGACGTACTGTAGGTTCAGGTGTTGTAACTTCAATCGTTAAATAATAATTGAATTTAAACACATAAAGCAAGGTGAAATTCACCTTGCTTTTTTTATATACTTAATATTGATTTACATAATGTTCATATTCAATTATAGATATTTGATAGTTTTAGTACATTATATGTATTAATATTGTATTTTTATTGTAAAATCATTATTTTTTGTAATTTTATTAGAAAATACGTACTATTTTTAGTAAATCCTTGCAGAAAATCTGTAAGAGGTGTATAATATGTTTAAAGGTAGTATAGGGGAAATAATATAATAAATTCAAATAATTTATATATTATTAAAATAAAATCTGATTACTCTAGGGATATTGAGTAATAGTAAAAAGTCGAAGTTAAGAAATTAACTTCGATTTTTTCTTTTAAATTCATGAAGATTGTCTATTTGTTAACAGCTTGAAGACATTTAAATAGCTCAAAAAGAATATTCTAGTTATCATAATTGATAGTATAAAAAGCTGTTTGAGGAGCTAATAGATAACAAGTATAGTTTAATAACTTGACTTTACAAGTTTTATTCTATATGCTTAGTGTAATGCAATTTATTGTTTATGAACAAAAATTTTATATTTTAAGGGGAAAAAAATGTTTTTAGCTATTAATGAAATAAAAGATGCTAAGCTCAGGTATAGTCTTATTGTTGGCTTACTTACACTAGTTTCTTATTTGATGTTTTTCTTATCTGGATTAGCTTTTGGATTGATAGATCAGAATAGATCTTCTATTGATCATTGGAGGGCGGATACGGTATTACTTTCTTCAGAAGCAAATAAAACTATTGGTTTATCTAATCTAAAATTATCAGATAAAAAATCTTTATCTGCAGATAATGTTGAACCTTTTAGTCAAATGGTTACAGTTTCTAAAACTGAGAAGAGTTCAAATGAGGATGTTAAACAAAAAGTTAGTATTTTTGGTGTGAATAATGGGAGCTTTTTAATTCCACCAGTAATACAAGGAAGAATTTTTGAATCTAAAAATGAAGTTGTTATTGAAAAAAGTTTGTCTGAAAAAGAAGGATATTCTATAGGAGATACTATTAAAACTGCAAACTCAGATATTGATTTAAAAATAGTGGGTTACACAGAAAAATCTAGATTTAATGTAGCCCCAGTCATATATATGAATATTAATGATTTTCAAATTTTAAAATATGGTGTAAGTAAAACTACTGATAATCCTATGATTAATGCTTTCGTAGTAAAAGGAGAATTAAAGGATTACGACAGTTCTATTTTCCAAAAAGTTAGTATAGCTGATTTTATTAATGAATTACCTGGTTATAGTGCTCAGATTTTAACGTTTGGACTAATGATAGGATTCTTAATAGTGATTTCTGCTATTATTATAGGTATTTTCATGTATGTACTTACTATTCAGAAAACACCTATTTTTGGTATAATGAAAGCCCAAGGAATCTCGAATGGAATTATTGGAATTTCTGTTTTATCGCAAACATTCTTACTTTCATTAGCTGGAAGTATACTAGGTTTGGTTGGAACATGGGGAACATCACTTGTCCTGCCATCAGCAGTACCATTTTTAGGAAATGGACTTTATTACAGTATTATATTCGTTAGTTTGATTATTTTTTCTTTAGTAGGAACATTATTCTCTGTATTAGCTATTAGAAAAAATTGATCCATTAAAAGCAATAGGATAGGTGTCATATGAATGTATTAGAATTTATAAATGTAACTAAATCATATCAGGATGGAAATAAAGAAATAGAAGCTCTGAAAGAAACTAATTTTAAAATAGAAGAAGGTAAATTTATTGCGATTATCGGTCCATCTGGTTCAGGTAAATCAACTTTCTTAACTTTAGCTGGAGGTTTACAAACTCCGTCTAAAGGTCAAATAATTATTAATGGAAAAGATTATACTAATTTGTCTGAGAAAGAAAGGTCAAAGTTACGATTTAACGATATTGGATTTGTTCTACAGGCATCTAATTTAGTTCCATTTTTAACTGCAAAACAACAGTTAGAATTAGTTGATAGAATAAATAAGAATAAAAGACAAACACTTCAAGATCAAAAATCTCTTTTTAAAGAATTAGGAATAGATCATTTAGAAAATAAATTACCGAAAGACTTATCAGGCGGTGAACGACAACGATTAGCTATTGCTAGAGCCCTTTACAATAATCCGGCAATCATCTTAGCTGATGAACCTACAGCAAGTCTTGATTCAGATAGAGCGTTTGAAGTCGTAGATTTACTTTCAAAAGAGTGTAAAGAAAAAAACAAATCAATTATTATGGTAACACATGATAATAGGATGATTGAAAAATGTGATTATGTTTATCGAATGAAAGATGGTATTTTGACAAAGGAAAGATAATATAAAAAGTGATGTTCCCCAAAAAGTCCTAAAATTTAATAAAGTTCATATATGAACTCATAGACGCAGTGGTTTATTGATATCTAAATTCGCTTTATAAAAGCTTTTTAGATATCTAATAAACTTTGCGGGGGTGACTCGATAAAATCGATTTCTATGAAATCACGATTTTTGAGTCACTCTCATTTTTTTATTGATAATATTATTATATAAAAGTGTGATAGTGTAATTTTAAGGAGTTTAGAAAAATAATTGTATAAAGCAGTTTAATATGATAATATATCTTAGTGTAGAGTACTCTCATTATCCCAAATTTATGAGAAATATATTAACTAATATTTTAAATAGAGTCAAAATAGTATAGAAAGGAAGAAAATGAAGAATTTAAAGTTTGATGGAACCCAGTTAAAATATATAGCTATAATTGCTATGACAATTGATCATTTAGCATGGCTATTATATCCAGGTTTAGCTAAAGAACCGATACCAGTAATTATGCACATAGTGGGACGTTTAACAGCACCGATTATGTGGTATTTTATCGCAGAAGGAAGTTATTATACAAAAGATATTAAAAAATATTTCTTTAGGATTATGAGTTTTGCTGTTATCAGTCACTTTGCTTTTTGTTTCGGTTTAGGTATACCATTTGATATAACAACAGGAAGTATATTTAATAAAACTAGTGTCTTATTCCCATTGGCGATGTCGGTTGCATTAATCGCAATTTTTAGAAATGAGAAGATAAATAATACACTAAAGATTTTAGCAATTATTGTTTTCTGTTTATTAACGTTTGTAGCGGATTGGTCTTCAATAGCTCTAATGATGCCATTCTTTTTATATAATCATAGAGATAATAAAAAACAACAAATATTTGACTATGTTATCTGGATAAGTGTTTATGCAGCTATTTATATTATATTTATAGATGTATTTTATGGAGTACTACAGTTTGCAACTTTATTCTCTTTACCATTATTAATGAGATATGATGGCACTAGAGGAAAACATATTGGTTCTAAGTGGTTCTTCTACTACTATTATCCAATACATTTAGCTATTATAGGTATATTTAGAATAATATTATATGGAAATATTTCATTGGTACTTTAGAAATAGTATGGACTTAGCAAATCAAAAGAACATGGATAGGTTTAATACAACAAAAATCTAATATAGGGGTTCCTTATTAAGACAAAACTTAATAAGGAACTTTTTTACATATATTGTGATATTAATTTGTAGTAAAAAAGTGAAGGATATAATATAATTAGAATACTATAAATAATAAGTTTCGAAAGGATAAAATGAATAATAAAGAAGAAAAAGTTCAATGCCAAAAGTTATGGGCAAATAATAAATACTTAGTTCTAAGTCACTCAAGTAAAATATACTTAGAAATTAGAACGTATTTAAAGCAAGAAGAAGTATCACTGAGTAAAGTGAGTGAACTTATAAATCAAGCAATAAGTTTACCAGAAGATAAAGGACAAGTAACGAATGCACTTCATCATGTCTGGGTATTATTCACTATATAAAGAGCATTGTTAAATTAGTCTATTAACAATGCTCTTTATATTTTAGGGGCAATTTAGGGGCATTAGAATTGAATATTTCTAAAACTTTCAAATTCTAATTCTTGTTGTTGTTTTGTCTTGTGAATATATATTTCTCTAGTTACTCTTGAATTTTTGTGACCTAATCTTTTAGAAATCAATTCGATATCTATACCCTTGTCAATACACAAACTAGCATGAGTGTGTCGTAACATATGTAAAGTGAATTTAACAGTTGTATGATCTCTTAAATATCTACTTATATTTTCTCTTACCCAATATGAACCAGAGGAATTAAAAAATATAAGGTTATTATTGTTGTGAAATTTTGATAAAGTCATTGATAAATTATTACTAATCGTTCGTTGCGACTCTACTATTTCTAAACATCTTTTATTTAATGATATTCTTCTATTTGAAGTTTCATTTTTTGTTAAGTCTACTTCTCTTTTTCTATTTAAGCTTTTATTAATTGTTAGAATATCACCATCAACATCATCAAATGTTAAGACCAAACATTCACTAATTCGTAAGCCTGTATTAATAAGAAACTCTACAAGATTTTTATATCTTATATTACAATCTAATTGTTCCAATAGTATATCTATTTCATCTTGTTCAAGATATCTATTATCTTTTTTAGCTTCAACTTTTTTCATGTCTATTTTATCAAGAAAATTGACATCTTTTATATAATCAAATTTATATAACAAGCGAACATATACTCTTACTCTTTTAAGCACCTCGTTATAATATCTATCTGATGTTACACATTGCTCTATCAAATCTTTTAAATACCTTGCATTAATTAAATTTAATTTAATATCATATCCTTTTCTTTTGATTAAATTTATAACATAACTATTGTTATGCCTTGTGTTTTCTCTAGCATTTTTATAATGTTTTTCATAAACTCTATCTAATCCCTCAAAAAATGTAATATTATTATCTACTACATATCTTAAATCTTGAGCCTTAGTTCTTAATATCTCTCTTGCGATATCTTCATTTTTCTTGCTTTTTTTATCCATTGTGACAGTTATTTTTCTTAGTTTTCCAGAAATATCCTTAACTCGATCACAATATTTTACTTTTCCGTTTTTTTGTTCTTCTATCCACATAGAAATACACATCCTTTCTTTAAAAATATTAAGATGTGTGTTATAATTAACTAAATGAGCGAGGTTCGCTCCACATCTTAAGTAATTTTGAGAGCATTATTAATGTATGACGATATATTGATACTCAAAATGGACTTACGGTTGATAAAAACTCTCTAACTCTTGGCGGGGTGCAGAGAGTTTTTAATTTTTCTTTTGTATATTTAACTTTTTGTTTGTATTATTTATTATTTTTGGTATAATAAAATTAAATAAAGAAAAAGGTGATTTATATGTTGTTCATATTATTAAATGTTATTTCAAAAGTATCTTTGTTTATTTTAATAACTTCTCTAATATATATGATTTTATATTTAATTGTAAAGTCTATAACATATATATTAAAAAGAGAATTAACTCGTAAAACAGAAATTGCCATATTAATTTTAAGTTCAATTATAACATTTTCTCAATTTACTTTTTATAACATATACTAGTTTTCGTCTACTTGTTTTTCAGTACGTTTACTAGTTTTTTTTGTTTTATGAATCTCTGTAGTTTTATTGTTTTCATCAGTAGTTTCTTTAATTTCTTCCGTTTCTACTACCTCTTCAATAACCTTTTTAGGTTTAGGAGTTCTAATATCATTTTCTTTTTTTAGTTTTTCAATTTCTTCTAACTTACGTAATAGTTCTTTATTTTCAGAATCATTATTTTTAAACAATGAATTTAATAATCCATTTGTTTCAAATGAGAAATCTTTCAAAGCTACCTTACCACCAACTATAGCAGTTACAGGGAAGGTCAATAATATAGATAAACCTACGAAGAATGATACAGATTTTTTCCCTTTACCAACTAATTTTTGATCTCCAGGAGATTGTACAGAGATTGTAGTAATTAAATCATTCAAATTATAATCTGAATTGATATAGTTTGCTAAATCCCAAGGGATATTAACCAAGGTTCTTAAAGATTGATATGTTAAATTGTTCTCCTTGTTTACTTTTATTCTATAATGTACTGTATCACCTTTTAAATAAAAATCATTTAATATAGAATCTATTTCATCAGCGTAATCATTAGCATTTGAAATTGTATTATGTGATTGCATCATCCTAAATAGCTTTAAACTAAAGTGGCTTCTATATACTTCTTTTACCCAAGTGATTTTTCTTCTTTTTACAAAAGGACAATATCCTTCATCTATTTTAGTTTGTGATACAGTGATTTCATATGGTGAATCTTCTTCTACAATTCCAAAATTAATTTTCTTTGAATTTTGATCGGGAATCATAACTAAATCACCTGATTTTATTTGCTTATAGAATTTATGAATATTATTAATTATTTTTCCTGGTTGTTTTGATTCAGGATAATAATTTGAAATGATAATTTCAGCCTCTGTTCTATTGACACTCTCACAATGATTAATAGTTAATTCATTCCAATTTATTCCAATAAATCCGTCATTAGTAAACTCATCATACCATTCTCCACCTGCAGTACGAATTAGCCAATAACTTCTATTTTCAGGTACATTTGTAATATCAATACCATAGTTTTTAAATTCTAAATACATTTCTTTATTAACAGACATCGTTCATATCCTTTCTGGTTGTTATTTTTATTAAAAAGAAAAAGAAGCCTTTATCTAATGATACAAGACTTCTTCACGGTGGGCATAGCCCTATCTGATATCATTATAACATATATTTTATTTATTTTCTAGTTGAAATCAATATGTTTCGCTATCATTCCTGGAACTGAAATTGTAGCACCTGAAGTAGCTTTATAGCTGATTTCTCCACCGAATGTACCAGAAACAGTAATTTTATCATCTTCTAATACATTCTTACTTGAAATAGAAGGATCATATTCTACTAAAATTACATTTTTGTAATTATCATTAACAGCTATTCTAAGATGAACGCTACTATCTGATTTTGAAACTTGAAGTACTTTTCCAGAGAATTTAACTTTTTTACCAATATAAGTTTTAGGTTCTCTTGATACTTGCTCATAAGTAATCCCAGAATCATATCCTTTTTTCTCTTCCTCTTCTTGTTTTTGTTTTTCCTGCTGTTTTTTCTTCTCAAGTTCTTCTAGTTGTTTTTTAGCATCGCTTTCAGCTAAACTTTCATATTTTTTCATTTTTTCTTTATAAGCTTTATATTCACCTGATAATTTAAGATTTTCTGCTGTTAACCTAGTTCTTTCAGCTTCTTCTGATTTATATCTCTTTTCCAAATCTTGTTGTTCTAAAGCTGCACCCATTATTCCCATAAAGAAAAACAAAGTAGTAAAAGCTAAAACAATCGTGGAAATTTTATATTTATTCTTTTTAACAAAATTTAAATACTTTCTTCCTTTACTTACTTTTTTCTCTTGCTTTTCTTGTGTTTCCTCCAGTTTTTTCTCTGGATGTTCTTCGATATTATTCATAATATTTCTCCTTTTAATTAAGATATTCTAATCTTCTTTCACAGATTCTATAATCTAATTTATAAGATTGAGATATATATGTTAAATTATTAATTTCTTTTATTTCCTCATCTGATACCATGAAATAACTAGCAAATAAATCAGCTTCTATTTCCTGTCTTGATAGTGGAATATTGGTTACACGTCTTAGAAAATGTATATTAGATCCTTTATGCAAGATATAATGTCCCAATTCATGAGCTAACGTGTAACGTTGTTCTGTTGAAGATAGATTGTTGTTTATGTGTATGCAGTGGTATGTTATATTATCTATTTTCAAAGTGTGATACAAACCTTTATTTTTTCCAAGGTTTGCAAATTGTACAATTATTCCTAATTCTTTAATGATTTTCAATGGATCGTTTGTTCCGAATTCTTTTACAAGAGAAGTATAAGTCTCTTTAATCGTCAATTTTAGATTCTTTGTGACGTACCATAGCAATACGAGCTGCTTGCTCTATTGAAGCACGCACTAACTCCTTTGTAACTTCATCCATTGGTTCACCTTTATACATTAGGGTCTGTGTACTGTTTAAATTATTCATTAAATCATCTACCATTGTTGAAATATCTTGATTTTTTAATTTCTGTATTTTTTCTTTAATTCTTTCTTCCATAAGGTCACTACGAGAAACACCTAAATATTTACAAATCTTATCAACTTTATCCATTCTAGGAGCATTATAACCTTTTACATAATTATTAATAGTGGTATTACTAACTCCTATTGCATTGGCTAGTTCAAGTTGTGTTTTATTATTTAGTTTCAAATAGTACTTTAAATTATCAGAAAAAATTCTTTGAGTTTCTTTTTCTTCAATTTTATTATTCATATTCAAAACTCCTTTCTTATCTATCATTATAAACTTAAACTTGAAAAAATTCAATATAAAATTAAAGAAAATCAAGTTTTTTTTGAAAATATTATTGACATCAAGTTAAAGTTGATTTATAATTAAGGCATAGGTTAAGGAAAGAGGAGTGAATTAATTAAAAATGTTTCTCTGAATAGGAAAAACTTAAAATTATTAGCAAGATATAAGGAGGTAATATAGTGACATCAATCAAACTTACGTTAAAAGCAGCAAGAGTTAATGCTGGTTTTAAGCAGATAGACTTAGCTAAATTAATGGAGAAAAATGTTTCAACAATAATTAATTGGGAAAATGGTAACGGAAAAAATATTAATCTATATGATTTTAGAAAACTTTGTAAGATATTAAAAGTAAATCCTAATGATATTTTTTTTAAAGATTAAATCAAGTTTAAGTTGATTGAAATAAAAGAAAAATTGAAATGGGAAGATTAAACTTTCTAAAAGGAGAAAAGAAAATGACAGTAGAACCTATGTATCTAATGGCTGAAAATAAAGTTTTTAGTGGAGAATATAGAGATACAGAAACTAGAGATACTTTTGATATGAAAGAGGAAGAGCTAATTAGAAATGAGGTCATTAATGTTTTAGCAAAACATAATGTTCCATATTGGAAAGCTAAGGTAATACTTGACAGAGCTAAAGTATTTCTTAGAAAAGAATCTGTAGTTCAAGAGATTAAATAAGGAGTGATAAGGATGAAAACTAAAATAAAAGTAGTACTAACATTAGCAACTATAGTGTTCGTTACTAAAGTAGTACTACTAAAAAAAACAAGTAAGATAGTAATAAATAATGATTCTATTACTTTATCAGTATCTAAAACTGGATAAATAATCCTTCAGAATCTTCTTGAATTTCTTTGTTTGTTTTTACTAAGCAATAATCAGCAGCTTGCTCTGTATATAATATAAACCCATTATTATAAAGGATAATAGCTTTAGACATTTCTGGTGTATCTTCAATAACGATTCGTGTACCTTTAGATTCATTAAGGTTTCGAAATTTAATACTCTTATGTACACCACCTACTAAAAGATTTGAACTATCAGCAATTTGAGAATAGGGTAATTCGATTATATCAAAATCCATAGATTATACCTCCTTTCTTATAAGTTGTATTTCCAGGAAAAGTATGAAGTAGAAGGTTTAGATTTCCGGGGAATACTCAAATATATTATAGCATAAAGGTAAAGAAAGGTCAAAGATATATGAAAGAATTTTATAAAGCAGCAGAGCGACAATTAAAAAACAAAGGAATGACGATTTATAAGTTGTCAAAAGAGACTGGAATTTTTGAACAAACATTACATTCAATGTTTAATGGCAACACATCAAGCCCCAAGTTAGACAATGCAGTTAGGATAGCTAGAGTGTTAGACATTGATTTAAATAAATTAAAAGAAGGAGGAGTGGATGAGGATGGAAACAAACTATGAAAAAATTATAGAGAATATAATAAGGGGTTTAGTAAATGAGGCATGCCTTAATAGTGACACTTATAGTGAAGCTAAATTATATATTGATATGAATGTTTCAAATACTGAATTGGGGTTAATGATTAAAAAAATAGCTCATGACAAAATAGAAAATTTTGCCATGAACCGAGAAATTAATGGTTAGATCTCAAATCGGATTATTGAAGTTAAAGGAGGAGTAGGAATGAAGATAAAAGTTACTATTACTAATCTAGATGAGTATAAAGAACTTATAGAAAAAACAAAAATACAAGTTGAGAAATTAGAAGAATGTTTATCTCAACTTGCAAATTTTGAATTTGATGTACTAACTGAATAAATGGAGTGATAGAAATGAATATAGCTATAATAAGCTACAAGATTGAAAGTTTTGAAGAACTCAAGCGTAATAAATTAAGAGAGAAAAAATATTTTGTAACTTTGAATTTAAAAGTATCTAAGCTTGATGATAACCATATAATTCCTGATGAATTAATAAAGATACTAAATGATACTCAAGATTTTTATATAAAAAAATATAATAAGAAATCAGATATGAGTGTTGATATAACTAGTTATAAATTAGAACAAGTCGGATATCCTATATCTATTAATTTTAAACCAAGGGAACACTATTTAACTATGAATATAGAAATAAGTAATTATAACAATATTCTTGTTACTAATTATGTAGATCCTAAAAAATTAGCAGAAATAGTAACAGCGACTAAAGAGTTTTATTATAAAAATTATTTAGATGATAAATAATGATTGATTAAATTAGAAGCTACTTGGACAGCAATTTGAGAAAATGCAGAGATTGATTTTATTTTTAAATCCTTGGCAACATCTTTAGTTACATTCCAGACTTTGTTTGAACGAATAGTATCTAAAAATTGATGTCCATTCCAGGTTATAGATTTCAATTTATAATTAATTATTTGATTAGATAGAGTTTGAGTATGAATAGTAATATAATCTGCTTCTTCTAATCGTTTTAGATGGTAAATTAATTCTTCAAAAGTATAATCATACTTTTTGATAAAATTATCTAATTCTTTTTGAGATAAAGAACTGTTCTGTTCTTGATTCTCTGCTGTTAACAATAGATTTCTAATTAAATCGTAATTTAATTTCATATAATTCACCTCCTTTGAGGTAATTATAACATAAAAACAAGGAGGTAGACAAAATGACAGAAATACAAATTGATTTGGTAGAATTGAGAAAATTGGATTTATCTTTTCCTTATTTTTCAAAAGAAGAGATTATGAAATGTTTTGATATAAAAGACACAGCTTATGATAAATACAGAAAAATGTTTAAAGAAAAAGTTAAAGATAAACATTATCCATCGATATGTTATTTGAAAATGGGTACTAAAGAATTCTTTAATGTTTATGCTTGGTTACATTTCTTTTCAAATTTTGAATATTATCAGGATAAAAGATTAGAGAAAAAAATAGTTAGATTCACTAAAAAGACTGTTGAGGAATTTAGAGAGATAGGAGTAGCTTAAAATGAATAAAATTAGAAAAAGAAAATTTAATACTTATTATTGGACTTGTATTGTTGTTGCTGTTTGTATGTTAATATTTAGTAATTTTGATTGGCAAATAATTATCGCAATGCTGACAACTGGAACGATGATACCATTTGTGTATTTTGATGAAAGAGGTAAAGATGCATTTCCTGATATGGAGGTAGAGAATGAATAAACTAAGGAGATTATTTGTTAGACGTGGATTTGAAGTAATAGAAGGTATGAATGGAGAATTACCTGTTAAGGCAACGGTTCATAGTGCTGGAGTAGATTTTATTGCTAGTCAAGATATTATTATCCCTGCTTTTAGATTTAAAGGTGAAGCAACATTAGTACCTACTGGAATAAAAGCTTTTATGCCTAAGAATGAATGCTTACTAATATTTGCTAGAAGTAGCTTACCAGTAAATCATGGCTTAATCATGAGCAATGGTGTAGGTGTAGTTGATTCTGATTATTATAATAACCCCAAAAATGAAGGACATATAATGTTGGAATTTAATAATTTAACTAATACGCACTTAACAATTAAAAAAGGTGAGAGAATCGGTCAAGGGATTTTCTATAAAGTACCTAAGGTAAGTTATGGAGTACGATTAAAAGGAGATAAACGAGGTGGAGGCTTTGGAAGTACAAACAGATCAAAATAAACAAAATTTTAATGAGGTTCAATTAAAAATATATAATCACGTCTTATATTATGGTGTGAGAATTGAACCTTATGTGAAAGATAAGTTTCCAAAAGAATATGAAATACATGAATTATTTGAAGTACTAGGTGTGTATTTTACAAAAGCAGCTAAAGTGCTAAAAGAGCTGCATTTAAAAGAGGAGTGATTTATTATGAGTGTTCTAAATTATAGGGCATTTGTTGATAATAAAATGTATAAAATGGTAGGTTGGACTGGTGATTTTATTACTTTGAGCAGGAAAAATGAAAGTAAATATGTTCAATCAATCAATGTTAAACGTGAAGATATATTTATTATGCAGTCTAGTGGACTTAAGGACAGAAAAGGTAATGAAATATTTCATGGTGATATTGTTAAGAATTCTGATAAAGATATTGGAATAGTTAGATTTAAAGATGGTGCTTTTGAAGTGGACTTTAAAGAATATATACCTGTTTTATTAGGACTAATTAATGATGATTTAGAGATAATAGGTGATATTCATAGAAATAAAAAGTTGCTTGTTAATATCATTGATAAAAATAAAAAAGTAGTATGTATGAATAAAGTTGAAAAAAGATTGTCCAGAAAAAGGAAAAGAACGCCTAAAAAAGACGTTCAATGATTTAACTACATTATATCTTAATAAATATAAAAAAGCAAGAGATTATAAACGTAAAGTAGGTGATAATTATGTTGCTATTTGATGAACAGCCAATAGTTTTTGATAGGACATTGGCAAGAGAAATAGGTGATAGACACGCTACAGTATTGCAGCAAGTTCACTATTGGATAGAAGTTAATAGGAAAAAGAAAAATAAAGAAGTCTATAAAGATGGATATTATTGGACTTACAGATCTATTAAAAAATGGCACGAAGAAGAATTTGATTACTTGTCATTCTCTACAGTTAGAAGAACATTCGATGACTTAATAGAGGATGGATATCTAATTACTGGAGAATATAATAAGTTCGGAGCAGATAGAACAAAGTGGTATAGGGTGAACAAAGATAAAATTAGTAAACTTTATGAAAAAATTACTAATGAAAAACATCTGTCAAATATGACAAATGCAAATGCTCAAAATGAGCAAATGGAAAAGTCCAAAATGAGCAGTTCTGAAATGCTCAAAATGAGCCAACCTATACAAGAGAATAATAAGAGATTAAATAAAGAGAATATATCATCTCATCAATCAAATAATAATATTATATATGTTAATCAAAATGAAAAAGTGAATGAATTGAATGATTCTAAAAATATAAATGATAAGTCTTTTCGAAAATACAACACACAGTATTTCAGAGACAGCTTTGGGTATTCCCGAGTCAGTAAGAATAAACAGGTAGAGCTTGATAAGTGGATTAAGTATGCAGTTGATATTTGCTTAATGCCTTCCGATACAAAATTGTATGTTGGGAAAATGAGAGTAACAGCAGGAGAGGTTGCTCAAAGATTAAGTGAGTTGAGACATGAGCATATTCAATATATCTTTGATAGATTAAGTCAAGTCAAGTATCCTACAAATCATCAGAAGTATATACTGGCCGTATTGTACAATGCAAAAGAACAATATGAAAGTAGTAAGTCGACGTTCACTGGTGGAAATAATAAGCAGGGACGCTATGTTATGCCTATGCCAGATTATTTACAAGAAAGAGTGAACAATATGAACAATATAGGTAGGAAGAGTAAAGAAAGAATTGTTACTGAAGAAGATGAGGCAGCATATAATGCCTTAATGCAGGAATTACACGGAAAAGAACGAAGTGATGTTTGATGATAATTTCTAATTAGGAGGTTATCAATTTGGAGTTTGTTGAACCGTTAAGAACTCAAGAAGAACTAGATGCAATGAATTATTATTTTAAGAGTAGGAGTGAACGAGATTATTTACTTTTCTACATGGGAATTAATGTAGCGTTTAGGATAAGTGATCTATTGGGACTGAAAGTTGGAGATGTCAGAGGTAGAGATAAAGTCAGAAGACGTGAAATGAAGACTGGTAAGTTAAGAGAGATGATTATATTACCTAAATTAAAGCGAGTGTTAGATGAATATTGTGCAGATAAAGAGGATGAAGAATATTTATTCAAGTCAACACGATATAAGAACTCTAATAGGCCAATAACGAGAACACAGGCTTATAGAATACTAAAGACTGGTGCGAGAGAGTGTGGAATAAAGAATATAGGCACTCACAGCTTCAGGAAGACATTTGGATATCATTTCTACAAAGAAAGTAAAGATGTAGTTACACTGATGAAATTATTTAACCATAATGATCCTAGTATCACATTAAGATATATAGGAATTGAAAGAGATGAGATGAGTAAAGCCGTTAAAAAATGGGGTGGTTTGTAACCTCATTTTAAAAATAATTTCTAATATGTAACGACTAAGGGAAACATTACATTGTAAAAAATAGATTATATATAAAATACTGGTAGTAGAAAGGTTAGAGGATATTTAACAGATGTAACAGTTTATTAGATATGATACATATTTTTTAATAAATCAATCATTCAATCAATCATTCAATAATAAAAATTAAAGGAGAATAATAAATGACTAATAACGTAGTTTTAATAGGAAGACTAGTAAGAGATGTGGATTTAAGACAAACATCTACAGGTAAGATGATGACTTATTTTACATTAGCAGTAAATAGGAATTTTAAAAATGAACAAGGAGAACAAGCTGCAGATTTTATTGGTTGTGTTGCCTTTGATAAAAAGGCTGAGAATATGGCACGATTTTTAAGTAAAGGTAGCTTAATATCTGTAGAGGGAAGAATCTCTACAAGGAATTTTCAAGGTAATGATGGTAAGACTGTTTATGTTACAGAGGTAGTAGCAAGTAATATAACTTTCTTAGAGAGTAAAAAACAGTATCAATTTGGACAAGTACATAGTGTAGGTTATAAACGACAAGCAAATAATGGTATTGAAGATTTTGAAGAAAACTTTGATATTGATATGGGATTTAATCCATTCAGAGAAGAATAATTAGAGGTGAAAGAATTTGGTTAGTGAGAAGTTTAAAGAATATATTTTCATAGATGATGAACATGTAATATTTGGGGGACGAATGGTTAGATATAGATTTCCTAATGGTTATGGAGCTTCGGTTATAGAAAATTCAGAAAGTTATGGTGTAGAGCTTGCAGTATTAGAGTTTTCAGAGTCAGAATATGGCTGTATAACAATGTCAACTGAAATAACAGATGATGTAATAGGTTTTATAGAGGATGAAGAACTAGATGAAATTTTAGAAAGGATATCGAGGTTAGGAGAAGATGGGAAAGAAAAGAGTTAGGAATACTTTTGGATATAGCAAACCTGGTCAAAAGAAATTAACTCGTAATCAGGCCGCTGAATTAGCATTAAGTGAAATCGAAGAAAGTTACACAAGACGGTTAGAAAGAGAAGTTAATCTTAAGGTTGCTGATTTTATAGGAGATTTTTGTCTAGCGTTAGCGTGGAGCTTGCGAGCAAATCACAATTATGGTGCAAAACGAATTGAAAGAACTATTAGAGAAATGTTTGAAGTTGTTAGTGATGCAAAAATGAAAGAAGCTGGTTACTTTTTATTTGATCTAAGTGAAACTAGGGAACAACTACTAGTTGAAACAGGATTAGATATTGAGCCAGTCATAATAGATGAAGTAAATAAACATCTAGAGAGGGCAAAAGAGTTTGCAATAAAAAATGGAGTTTTCAAGGAGAAAGTAGAGGTATAGAGAATGAATAAAAGACAAGCTAAAAAATTAGAATTAAAGAATGAAATAAAAGACATACAAAAAGATTATAAATTACAAGATAAAAAAATAGAAGCCTTAAATATGAGAGGTGATAGTTTTTTTGAAGAAACTAAAAAGTTAATGGAGCAATTCAAAAAGCAAGAGAAACTACTAGAAGCAACTAAAGATAGTTTTTCTAATATTTTACAAGCTCAAACACATTTAGAACTTGAGAATAGTAAAAGAGTAGATGAAATGAAGGATATCATAGAAAATCAAAAAGGACGAATCCATAAGCTAGAATATAGCGTATTTGGAATGGCAATTTTAATGCTAATAGTATTTGTTTTAGAGGTTATTAAGTGGTTGATATAGGAAATATAGTAATATTTTAAAGAGTAAAGGAAATGAGAAAATGTTAGATGAAATATTAATAGCAGTTTACTTAATTCTTGTAGGTGCTTTATTCGGAGGAATGATTAAGGATGTTAGTTTGGATAAGATTAGAGATGAAAATTTAGTATTAAAAGCAGCTAACACACAATTAAAAGAACAAGTAAAAGAACTAGATTATAAACAAGCAGAATTAACAAAAAAAATAGCAGAAATGAACGGAATAGGAGGATAAGAGATGCCAAATTGGTGTGAAGGATATTTAAAAATAAGAGGTAAAAAAGAGGATATAGTAAATTTCATAGAAAATGAAATTAAATTACTTAAATTAAAAAGTATTATTTTAGAGCCTGAATATGTTGATATAAAAATGATAGATGATTTAGGAGAGTGTAGCTTTAATTATAAAAAATCGTTTAGAGAGTTTTTGTATTTAAAAAACACTAGAAGATTTTTTGTGGAAAGCGAAGAAATATCATTTTATTACGATGAAGAAGATGAAGATGCTATTTGCCATATAACTTTATGGATAAAACAAGCATGGGCAATCGATATTCAAGACCTTTTAGTAGAGCATAGTAAAAAATATCATGTTGATTTTAATATATATGCGAGTGAAAGTGGTATGGAATTTGAACAATATATTACTGTTATTAATGGGGAATTGGTAAAAAACGAAGAAAGAAAATATACTGATTTTCAATTTGAAGCTATAAATCCAAATTTAGGAGGATAAGAGATGATGCAAGAATTTATTAACGGGGATTGCATGGATTATTTAACTAATTACCCAGACAATTATTTTGATTTAGCAATAGTTGACCCACCTTATTTTAACGGGCCAGAAAAAAGAAAATTTTATGGAAGAAAAATAAGTCCTATCGGAGTTCAGCGGTTGTATAAAAAAACGGATACATGGGAATTACCGACGAAAGAATATTTTGACGAACTCTTCAGGGTGAGTAAACATCAAATAATATGGGGTGTTAATTACTTCTCAAAAATATATAATTTTGGGCCAGGTAGGATAGTTTGGGATAAGGTCAACGGTAAATCAAGTTTTAGCGACTGTGAAATAGCATACTGCAGCTTACATGATAGTGTGAGAAAAGTAACATACATGTGGAATGGAATGTTTCAAGGTAAATCAATAGAAGAAGGACATATTCAACAAGGTAATAAGAAGCTGAACGAAAAAAGGATACATCCTACTCAAAAACCAGTAAATCTCTATCGATGGATAGTTGATAAATATTGTCGGCCAGGATTTAAAATATTAGATACGCATGTAGGTAGTGCAAGCAGTTTAATAGCATTTAGAGAAGCTAGCTTAAATTATGTAGGATTTGAAATAAATACAGAGTATTTCGAGAAAGCGAAAGAGAGGTTAAGAGATGGTAAAAAAAATATGGGATAACATAGAGATTATATTAATCACATTATCAATGCTGTTAGCAATGTTTACAGCAGGTCTGATATTAGGTGTATATGTGTCG
>ERZ772769.149-NODE-149-length-17817-cov-5.56238_pt1 | contig 17817 bp, 18 predicted proteins | sample MGYA00580987_ERZ772769 | MGnify/ENA primary metagenome ERZ772769 (study PRJEB29015, sample SAMEA2738043) | human oral metagenome | biome: human oral; feature: human-associated habitat; material: saliva | place: China | collected 2234 ...
GAACAGTCCGGAGCGGGACTCCGGCCAGACGCACGAGCGTCTTCCCACGCGAATCCCCTGCTCGTCCACGACGACCCGCCGGAAGCACTCGTAGATCTTGTAGAGCGGATACGCCATGGTCACCGGTCCGAGCAGAAGACAGAACACCGCGAAAGCGATATCCGAACCGCTGAGCGGCTTGGTCTCGAAGAACAGCTGCTGACCACCGATCACCAGGAACAGCACCCCCATGCCGATGAGGAAGAGCCCGCCGTTGGACAGGTGCTCCTTGATTCTGCGCCAGAGCGGGGTGCAGAACACCAGGCGGCTGCGCTGCAGCATCTTCTCTGCGCCATGCCGGCCCCGGGCCGCCACGAGATGAGGGTCCTCGCTGACAGCGTGCTCCGAGATACCCCACCCCCGCGCGTAGATGTAGTACTGCAGGTCCCCCACAGCCGCAGCGGCGCGGTCCTCAGAGCTCCCCCATGTCATCCCGATGACGCATCCGGGAAGCCGGATGGCATCGTCGTCGTCGCCATTCTCGATGGCGATCCGAGTCCGCTCAATGAATCCGCCGTACGACGACGGCCCGTCAGTCAGGTTGAGCGTCGACAGCGTGAACCTCGAGCCCACCGACGCCCAGGGGCGCCGCTCGGTGAACAGCAGGCGGCGCATGGCGATGCCGTCCTGGCTCAGCACCGTCCGACGCCGCAGGGTATTGATCGCCCAGACCACCGGAATGCCGAACATGATCGCCCAGATCATGGCGTCATTGGCTTCATACTCGGTGATGTAGGGGCTCATCAGCGGCAGCGCGTTGTAGACCACGCCGGGCACCCCCACCGCGAGCGCCAGCAGCGCACAGCAGCGGATCATTGCCGAGCGCCGTAGGAGCAGGCGCCCATCAGACGTCTCCGTGGCCCACCACCGCATCGACTTCCCGAGCGTTTCGTCGAACAGGTTCCCCCGACCGCCACCGAGGTCGTTGTCCTGCCATTTCATGCTCCGCACCTTCCACGCCGCTGCAGGTCGCAGGCACGATGGGAGAGCAATCCACGCCCCCACCATCGGCCCTTCGTCACTGTAGTAGCGGCCGCGGCGCCGATTCGCGTTCTCCGATGGGCACCGTTCACCATCCCATCTGCGACGTCGTCCCGCGTGGACGCGCCACACGATTCGAGGACTGCCCCCGGCGCTCATGTGCTGTCTCATGACTTCTGAGAGTTTCGGATGTCATGACATCTCAAGACACCGGTGAGTGTGTCTGCCAGATGGGAGAGCTGCTGATTCTCCCTGCCGGAGAGGTGCCTTGGTCACTGTGGTGGCTGCCGGCGTCGTCTGGACGCACTGCACGAGGATGGGGTGCTACTGGACGAGAGTTGGGAGTACTGGGGGTAGGTGGGGCCTTCGTGCAGTACGCACAACCCTTGGCCAGTAGATCCCGACCCTCGTGGACTAGGCCGACTCGGGCAGACTCGGGGCAGGGCGGGCGTCCAACCATGACCACCGGGACCCTGCGCAGACGTCAGCTAGGGAGTGGTGTAGGAGGCCCCATGGCGGAGGCGCCGGGCACTGCCGTAAGAACCCCGGACTCACTCCTGCGCGATCCGGTGTCCATAGCGCTGACATTGACGAGCCTGCCGTCGAAGTACCCAGCGAGGATCGTTGGAATCCTGTGGTTTCTCTCGGTCGTGAAGCGCCGGTGCGCCCGTGATGTCAGCACCATGGACACCAGCGACCTGCCAGGCCTCTTCCCTGCCGGGCTCCTCAGGGAAGCTCGTCGCGGGTGGGAGGGTTGGCTCCGTCTCGCGAGACCGTGATGTCGGCGATGGCCGCGGCGTGGCGCACGATCCGCTCCAGGGTCGCGGCGTCCACCGCGCGCAGCGCCTCGCGCCGATCCGCGCCCACGAGGTCCTCACTCCACAGGGCATCCTCCAGGCCGCCCATGAAGGAGTCGCCGGCGCCCACCGTGTCCGCCACCACGACGCTCGGGTCGGCGGGCACCTCCAGGCGAACCCCCGAGGCGGACAGGGCCAGGGCCCCTTCCTTGCCGCGCGTGACCACCACGACGGCCACGCCCTTGTCCAACCAGGAGCGCAGCACCGTCTCCAGGTCCGCGTCCCGGCCGTAGAGCCAGGCGATGTCCTCATCGGAGCACTTGACCAGGTCCGACAGACCCACCAGGCGCTCGACGACCTCTCGGGCCTCCTCGGGCTCACCCATGAGCTGAGGCCGAGCATTGGGGTCATAGGCGATGGTGGAGGTGGCGCGGGTCTCGCGCAGCACCTGCTCCACGGTGGCGGCGCCGGGCGCCAGGATCGCGGCGATCGAGCCGGTGTGCACCAGCAGCGGCGCCTGCCCGTCGGGCAGCGTCGGGCGTGGCGGGTTCCAGTCCAGGTCGAAGACGTAGCTGGCGGCCCGGTCCTCCCCGATCGTGGCCTGTGCCGTGGAGGTGCGCGCCGCACCGTCGGCGCCCGGGGCCAGACGGACCCCGGAGGCCTCCAGGTGGGAGCGCACGGCCTGGCCGCGCTCGTCGGTGCCGATCCAGCAGTGCAGCTCGGCGTCGCGGCCCAGGCGCGCCAGTCCCAGGGCGACGTTGGCAGGCGAGCCGCCGGGGATGTCCACGGGCTCCTGCCCGGGGTGGATGACGACATCAACCAGGGCCTCGCCGATGACGAGAGCGGATCCTGGGCGGCCGGGTGCGGACATGGGCGACTCCTTCGTGCAGGACCGGGGTCCGGTGGTAGTGAGCTGAGACGAGACGCGGGAGGGGCGGAGGGCTGGCCGGAGTGGTGGACCGGGAGAATGAGAAGAGGTGGTGAGAGGGACTCGGGCGGATGAGGAACGCGGCGGCGCCACACCGCCCGGAAGTGGCCGGCGCGCTGATCGATGCGCGTGGCCGGAGGGCGAATGCTCACAGACTACCGATCCGGCGCCGCCCTCAGGGCTCATCTCGCCCAAGAATGTCCAAATCGGATACAAAGGGCTTTCACTGCACAGGCCGCATGAATGAAAACCTTGGAATCATGCGGTTGTGTTCCGTCCGGATGAGTGCGCCCCAAGCCTTTGTGTCCGATTTGGACATCCACGGCTCCTTCCGGGCTCCTGCTTCGACTGCCGGAGACGCTGGATGGGGGCACCACCGCCAGAGGGGCCCGGGCAACTCCGTCAGTTCGCCGCGCAGGTGGGCGCATGCCAGGCCCCCGGACAAACGGCCACGTTGCTAAGACGGTCGATTCGTCGCGCGTACGGGCGCGCGCGGCCTGGAACTGCTGGCCCGGCGGGTCATGCCTGGTCAGTCCCAGGTCGCGTCAGTCCTCAGGGTCCTCCTGCGCGACTGCGGCCAGGCGGGCGCGGGCCTCGTCGAGCCAGGTCTGGCAGCGCTGGGCCAGGGCCTCGCCGCGCTCCCACAGCGCCAGGGAGTCCTCCAAAGGGACGGAGCCCGCCTCAAGACGCTGCACGACGGCCACCAGCTCCTCACGGGCCCGCTCATAGCTGAGCGTGGCGACGTCCTCATTGGCACCGGACGCCCCGCCGGCGGCAGGGGCAGACGACGCTGAAGACCCTGACGACCCTGAGGACGCCGAGTAGGGGCTGCTCTGGGGTGAGTACTCGTCTGGGTACTGGTCGGAGTACGGGCCGGGGTTCATCTCGGAGCTCACGCCCCGATTCTCGCACGGACCGGCCTGGGGGCGGAGTGGACAAGGCGGGCCCAGGTGATGTCCTCGGCGCGAAAGTGCCCAGACCGACGCGTCAGACCGCTACCCGGCTGCGTCGTTGGAGGCCGTTTCATCGAGGCGCGTCAGCAGGTCTGCCACACCTGCCTGCGCCAGTGCCCCGCGGCCGGCCTCAGTGAGCTTCACTGCCCGGGTCCGCCCGATGCGCGCGATCCAGGCGCGATTGACTAGCGCTTGTGTCGGCGCGGTGCCCGAAGTGCAGCCGGCACTTAGCCGCTGCTCAGTCGATATCGGCGGGCCGAGGCTTGGTTGCGCCGACGACCTGGGCGACGAGCCGCCCCGAAGCCAGGACCCCCTCGATGAGGTCGCCCTTCTTGACATCCTCGGCGCTGGTGATGACCTTGCCGCCGGGAGTGCGCAGAATCGTGTAGCCGCGATCCAGGACCCCCTGCGGCGACAGCGCCGTCAGCCGGGCGTGGTCGGCGCGCAGGTCCGCGGCCGCCAGCGACAGGCGATGCTCCACGGCCCGGCGCATCCTGTCGCGGGCCTGACCCAGCTCGATGACCCGGTCGCGCACGATCGAGGTGGGGTCGGCCATGACCGGCCGGGCCCGCAGCTGGTCCAGGGCCGCCTGCTCGGCGTCCAGCCGCGAGGCGAGCACGCTGCGCAGGCGCTCGCGGGCCGAGTCCAGGCCCACGGTCTCCTGGGCGAGGTCGGGGACGATCCGGCGGGCGGCGTCGGTGGGGGTGGAGGCCCGGTAGTCGGCCACCAGGTCCAGCAGGGGGCAGTCGGTCTCGTGGCCGATCGCCGAGACCAGCGGCGTGCGGCAGGCGGCCGCGGCGCGCACGAGCCCCTCATCGGAGAAGGGCAGCAGGTCCTCGACGGCGCCGCCCCCGCGGGCCACGACGATGACGTCGATCTGCGCATCGGCGTCGAGCTCCTGGATGGCCCGAGTGACCTCGCCGACGGCGCGCGCCCCCTGGACGGCGACCTCCCGCACCTCGAAGGGCAGGCCGGGCCAGCGCAGGCGGGCGTTGACGAGCACATCGTCCTTGGCCTTGGCCTGGCGTCCGCACACGAGGCCCACCTTGCGCGGCAGGAAGGGCAGGGGCCGCTTGCGCTCGGCGTCGAACAGGCCCTCGGCGGCCAGGATGCGGCGCAGCTGCTCGATGCGCGCTAGCAGGTCGCCGACGCCGACGGGCCGGATGTCGTCGGCCTGCAGCTGGAGCGAGCCCCGCTTGGCCCAGAAGGTGGGCTTGGCGCGCACCACCACGCGGGCTCCTTCGCCGAGTTCGGCGCCGGTGTGGGCCAGAACGGCGTCGAGGACCCGGGCGTAGATGGATACCGACATGGAGATATCGGCGTCCGTGTCCCTCAGGGTGAGGAAGGCCATGCCGGCGCCGGGGCGGCGGTTGAGCTGAATGACCTGCCCCTCCACCCACACCTGGCTCATGCGGGCCACGTACTGGTCGATCTTGGAGGACAGCAGCCGCAGCGGCCACGGGTTCTCCGCGGTGGTGAGGTTCGCTCGCGGCGCCAGCTCCCGGGTGCCGTCGGGGCTGCCGGAGTTGCCGGGGCCGCCGCCCGCGTCGGGACCGGACGCAAGGCCGGCACCGGGGGAGGGCTGCGGGCTGGGCTGGGAGGGGCTCTGGCCTGTCACATGCACCACTGTGCCACGTCCACCACTGGGGACCTGAGTCCCACTGTGGCACAGTGGTGACCGTGACGACCATCGAGCTCGCCAGTGAGCACACCGACGCCGCGGCCCCCTCTCCCAAGGGCGGCAAGCGGATCCTCATGGCCTCCCCGCGCGGCTACTGCGCCGGCGTGGACCGCGCCGTCGACGCCGTGGAGCAGGCCCTGGCCCACTACGGGGCGCCGATCTACGTGCGCAAGGAGATCGTCCACAACAAGTACGTCGTGGAGACCCTCTCCAAGCGCGGCGCCATCTTCGTCTCCGAGACCGACGAGGTGCCGGTGGGCGCCCGCGTCGTCTTCTCCGCCCACGGCGTCTCCCCGGCGGTCCACGCTGAGGCCGCCGAGCGCCGGCTGGACACGATTGACGCGACCTGCCCGCTGGTGACCAAGGTGCACAAGCAGGCGGTGCGCTTCGCGGACAAGGACTACGACATCATCCTCGTGGGCCACACCGGCCACGAGGAGGTCGAGGGCACCCAGGGCGAGGCCCCCGACCACATTCAGGTCGTCAACGGCCCCCACGAGGTGGACCAGGTCGAGGTGCGCGACCCCTCCAAGGTGGTGTGGATCAGCCAGACCACCCTGAGCGTCGACGAGACCCTGGAGACGGTGCGCCTGCTGCGCGAGCGCTTCCCGGAGATGATCGACCCGCCCGGCGAGGACATCTGCTACGCCACCCAGAACCGTCAGGCCGCGGTCAAGAAGATCGCCCCGAGGGTGGACCTCATGATCGTGGTCGGCTCCGGCAACTCCTCGAACTCGGTACGCCTCAAGGAGGTGGCCCTTGAGGCCGGTGCGGGCGCCGCCCACCGGGTGGACTTCGCCAGCGAGATCGACCCGTCCTGGTTCGACGGCGTCGAGACGGTCGGCCTGACCTCGGGCGCCTCGGTACCGGAGATCCTGGTGCGCGAGGTGGTGGAGCGCCTGGCCGAGTTCGGGTTCGACGACGTCGAGGAGGTGCGCACCACCACGGAGAAGATCTCCTTCTCCCTGCCCAAGAACCTGCGCGCCGACCTCATGGCGGCCCAGGGGGCCGCCTCGGCGCACAAGCGTCGCGAGCCGGCCGCCGACCACACCTGCTGAGGCTGCGCCGCCCACCCCTTCCGCCCCGGCCGCAGGGCCTTCCATAGGGCTGGCCGCAGGGCCGGCCGTGAGCGTCAGCACACGACCGGCTGCGTGAGACAGGCCGAAGGTGAACGCCGGGTTGCATGCGTGACGGTTACCCTCGGTCGGGTGACACATTCCCATGACGAGTCGGCCCCCAGTGGCCCTGCCCCCGCCGCGTCGAGTGGGCGGCCCGCTGCCGACGGCGCCGGCAGCTCCGACAGCTCCGACAGTGCTGACCCTGTGACCTCCGCAGACCCCGTGGGCGCGGTGGTCTCCGGCGCCTCCGGCCAGGTCTCCAACGAGGCCCTGGAGGAGGACGGCGGCCTGCACCGGAGCCTGACCAGCAGGCACATGCAGATGATCGCCATCGGCGGCGCCATCGGCACGGGGCTGTTCGTGGCCTCGGGCGCCACGGTCTCCACGGCCGGCCCGGGCGGTGCCCTGGTGGCCTACGCGGCGATCGGCCTCATGGTGCTGCTGCTCATGCAGTCCCTGGGCGAGATGACGGCGCACATGCCGGTGGCCGGCTCCTTCCAGACCTACGCCACCCGGTTCGTCAGCCCCTCCTTCGGCTTCGCCATGGGCTGGAACTACTGGTTCAACTGGGCGATCACGGTGGCGGCCGAGCTGGTGGCCGCCGGAATCGTCATGGGCTACTGGCTGCCAGGGGTGCCCTCGTGGATCTGGGCGGCACTGTTCCTAGCACTGCTGACGACGCTTAACGCCCTGTCCGCCCGCGCCTTCGGGGAGGGGGAGTTCTGGCTGTCGGCCATCAAGGTGGTCACGGTCGTCATCTTCCTCGTGGCGGGCCTGGCCATGATCGCCGGCATCATCGGTGGGACGTCCCCGGGCTTCAGCAACTGGGTCGTCAAGGACGCGCCCTTCCACGGCGGGATGCTGGCCATTGTGTCGGTGTTCATGGTGGCCGGGTTCTCCTTCCAGGGCACCGAGCTGGTGGGCGTGGCGGCCGGTGAGGCCCGCAACCCGCGCCGGGACGTGCCCAAGGCGATCCACACGGTGTTCTGGCGGATCATGATCTTCTACATCGGGGCGATCACGGTCATCGGCTTCCTCATCGCCTTCAACGACAGCCGGCTGCTGCACACCGAGACTGAGGACGTGGCCTACTCGCCCTTCACCCTGGTCTTCGAGCGGGCGGGGATCGGGATCGCGGCGGCCCTCATGAACGCCGTCATCCTCACCGCGGTGCTCAGCGCCGGCAACTCCGGCCTGTACGCCTCGACACGCATGCTGCACTCGATGGCCCTCCAGGGGCAGGCGCCGGCCTGGTTCTCCTACGTCAACCGCCACGGGGTCCCGGTGCGGGCCCTGGGGGCGACGGCGTTGGTGGGGGCGGCCGGCTTCCTGACCGCCGTGGTGGGGCAGAACACCGCCTACGCCTGGCTGGTCAACGTCTCCGCCCTGTGCGGGTTCATCGTGTGGCTGGGGATCGCCGCGTGCCACTTCCGCTTCCGGCGCGCTTACGTGCTCCAGGGCAATGACCCGGCCGATCTGCCCTACCAGGCGCCCTGGTTCCCGTTGGGGCCGGTCCTGGCCTTCACCCTGTGCGCCCTGGTGATCCTGGGCCAGAACTACGAGGCGGTCTTCAAGGGCCAGCTCGTGGAGGTGCTCTCCTCCTACATCGGCCTGCCGGTCTTCGGGGCCATCTGGCTGGGGCACCGCCTGGTGACCGGGTCGCGCATGGTGCGCCTGGAGGAGGCCGACGTCTCCGGCGCCGTCGTTCGCGAGCGCAGCTGAGCCTGGCTGAGCCCCGCGTCCGCTGGGCTCGCCCCCTGTACCCCATGACCGACGTCGGGGCGCCGATCATCTGACTGGTGCCCCGACGTCGACTCGTGCTGGAACCTGCACGAGGCTGGTGCTGCTGTGGGCTGGGCGCCTACAGCAGGGACTGGACCCGCACCGTGACCTGAGGCGCGCTCTGCTCCCCGACGTCGGAGGAGTCGGAGCCCTCCCGGGCCTCGGAGGGGGTGGCGGACTCGCTCGCCTGCGATAGCGAGCGGAGGATGGTCTCCTGGACATCGCGCACGATGTCCTTGACGGGCCGCGAGCCATCGATGCCGATCTCGATGACGGCCCGGCGCGAGCCCTCCTCGACGATCACTCCGAAGCGGGCCCGCTGAGGATCCTGCTGCCGCATGCGGCTACCGATCGCCCTCAACGTGCTGCCGATCCCCGGCTCGATTGCTCGGACGCCGGGGACAGCAGTAACCAGGTGGGCCAGCTCGGCCGCTGAGAGGTTAGTCGTCATCGTGGAGATCCTCGATGTGGACGTTGACGGTCGGGGACACCCCAAGGTTCTCATGGCAGGCGGCTCGAACGGCGTCGCGGACCTCCTGGCCGAGCTGCGGCAGGCTGTCCACGCTGAGGTGGGCGGAGATCCGGCAGGAGATGGTCTGCGGAACCCCCAGGCCGCGGTGGCCCTCAGCTGAGGGCGCGTGCTCGAAGGTCGAGCGCAGGGCGCGCGCCCCGGGCACGCCGTCCACGGTGCGGCGGATGAGCGCCCGCAGCGAGAACTCGGACATGCTGTACGGCCCCAGGTCGGTGGCGGGCATCTCCACCTGGGCGCCGTGACGGGTCTCGGCGATGATGGCGTCCATCAGGTGGCGCTTGGGCATGACCGAGGCGCTCGCCTGAGACTCCAGCCGGTCCCACTCCTCGTGCAGGGAGGCGATCAGACGCTGGTACTCGCGCGTGTCGGCGTCGTCCTGCTCATGAGACCGGGCGAAGGACTTGGAGGCCGACGCCGTCGCGCGTCGGACGCTGTGTGAGAGCTGGTTGACGGTGCTCATGCCCACTCCTTCATCTGGCGCATGACGAGAGAGCGGGCGCGTGCCAGCCTCCCTCGGACGGTGGACTCGGTCAGGTTCAGGGCCTGGGCGATCTCCTCGTAGGACATGTCGTCGACCTCTCGGAGCACCCAGACGATGCGCAGTTCGGGCTGCACGGAGGCCAGGAGGTCGGCCAGCGCCTCGATCTGGGCGTTGACCTCACTGGACTCGGCCGGGTCAGCGGTGCTGCTCGACGTCGTCTCCGCCATGGCGCTCGCAGTCTCCAGGCCCTCGGCGTCGTAGGCGTCGGTGGCCCGGCGCTGACGCTTGCGCGCCATGCTGGTGGCTTTGTTGGTGCAGATCCGCATGAGCCAGCCCCGGAAGGCGGCGGGCTCCCTGACGAGGTGAAGACTGCGCCAGGCCTGGATGAGAGTGTCCTGGACGATGTCCTCACTGTCGTGACGGTTGCGCACGATCATGTAGGCGGTGCGGAACAGGCGGCCCTGATAACGCTCGACGAGCTGCTCGAAGGCGTTGATGTCCCCGTCCTGGGCGCGCAGGACCAGGTAGCGGTCCTTGTCGGGCGACGCGCCGGACGAGGCGCTCGGTTGTGCGGCGTGGTCTGGACGCGAGCGAGGCGCCGCCGTGGCCTCATCTCGCGTCTCACGCACCATCGCCGTTCCCGATGGTTTTGGGCGAGTGCTGCCCCGTGACGGTCTGCGAGACGCTGCGCTTGCTCGTGGAGCGCTCCAGCCCCACCAGGACGTCGACCTGCCGGGGGCGCGTGCCCAGGGACGTGGTCACGTCATCCTCGAGCCGGCCCCTGAGCTCCGCCACGGCCCATGCGACCTCGCAGTCCTGGGACACGGTGGCGTCCGCCTGGACCCACAGGCTGCTGGGGGAACCGGTGACCCACACGGCGCACTGCTCCACCCCGGGAACGTCCTCCGCCCGCTCGGACAGGGCCTGTGACAGGACCTCGGGGGCGACGGTGGCCATGAGGACGCCCTCGGAGTCGCTGAACCTCAGGGGAGAGGCGGCCGCCTTGCGGGGGATCTGCATGGCGAGTAGGACCAACCCGGCGATGACGGCGAGCACGGAGACCAGCGCGGCCACCGGCAGGAGCCAGTGCGCCTGGGCTGCGATGAGGCTGCCGACTCGGTCCTGCGCCGTGGCCAGGTAGGGGGCGGCGTCGGGCCAGGAGCGACCGGCACTCAGGCCGGAGGCCAGGACCCAGGATGACGCCGCTGCGATGAGAAGCCCGCAGCCGGACAGGGCCGTCCGGTTGAGGACACCAGAAACTGAACGCATGGTCGTATCTCCTTCAGCTCGTGCGCTTGATCCGCACGCGGCTGCGCGTGATGCCCGCGGGCTGGAGTGTCTCCAGGGCCTCGTCGGTCGTCTTACGGGCGGCTTCCTGCACCGGCTCGAGGTCGTCCAGGACACTGAGGACGACGACGTCGACCCGGGAGCGACGGGTGGTGACGGTGGCGGAGTGGACGCCGCCGATCTGCTCGACCTGGTTCCTCACCAGGGTGGCCAGGTCACGGCGCCTCACCGCGGTCTGGCCCGGGACGGTGTCGGGCAGGAGCGTGACGCGCTCGGGCAGCCCCGGCCACAGGGCCGCGAGGATCATGGCCAGGGCGCAGGCGGTGGCGATCCCCGCGGCGGCGAGCACCGCGACGGAGCCGAGGGCGGTGGAGCCAATGGTGTCGAGCGTGGTGACGGTACGGTCCGGCCAGGTGCCGGTGACAATCCGGTGCCCCGTCAGCCAGGCCCCCAGGCCTCCGGCCGTGAGCAGCAGCAGTGCCAGGAGGACACTGGGGGTGCTGCGAGAGGGGCGACGAATGAGTTTCGGGACGGGTGTTCTCATTTCAGGCTCTTCCTGACGTGGCTGCTCGGATTGAGCCAGGAGATCTCGATGGTGATCTTGCCGACGCTCAGCCCGGTGAGGTGCTCGACGCGGCCGCGCACGTGCGCGCGCAGATCGTCAACGGTGGAGGACAGTGGCGTGGGAAAGACCAGGCCGAGGTCCAGGTGGAGGACGGCGACCCGCCCGTAGAGCTCGCACTGGGCTTCCGGCCGGGAGGCGAAGTTGCGGCGGGCGCCGATTCCCAGGAGCCCCCCGGCGTTGGAGCCGACGTTGCCGGTCTCATAGGCGGCCTGGGCGGCGATCTGGGCGACGACCTTGGCCGGAATGGTGGTGGTGCCGCGTTGCTCCCAGGAGGAGGGCTCGTCCTGGGCGGGACCCGGCTGCGTGATGGCGGGCTGGGTGGCGGTCGCCATCGTCACTTCTTTCGCCGATCCAGGATGCTGTGGACATCGACCCGGCCCTCCAGGTAGAGACCCACCCCCAGTCCGGCCGCGCCGCACAGGGCCACCAGGACGAAGTCGGCGAAAGAGCCGAAGGCGAGAATGGTGCCAAGGAACAGGCCCACCAGGAGGGCCAGGTACGTTGTCTTCATTGAGAGCTCCTCAGATCAGGGCGTCAGGATGGGTCACTTGAGGTCGGCGGCCTCGGAGCTGCCGGAGTCGTCGTCGGGCAGGTGGACGTCGGTGACGTTGATGTTGACCTCGACGACCTCCAGGCCGGTGGTGCCCTCGATCTGCTCGATGATGTTGCGGCGGATGGCGTCGGAGACCTCGACGATGGAGACACCGTACTCAACGACCACCGTGACCTCGACGGCGGCCTGGGTCTCGCCCTTCTGGACGCTGATGCCGCCGGCGACGTTGGTCTGGGCGTTGGGGATGCGGTCGGTCACGGCGCTGAAGGCGCGGCGAACGGCGTTGCCCATGTCGTAGACGCCGGGCACCTCACGAGCAGCCATGCCGGCGATCTTGGCGACGACGTTCTCCTCGATGGTGGTCACGCCGTGCGAGGTCTGGAGGGGGCCGCGGGGGGTCTTGTCCTCCTCGGCCTGCTCGTTGCGCTCGCGCTGCTGACCGGTCTGGGGGATGGCGTTGTTGCTCATTGGAGCCTCTTTCGTTAATCCGTGAATGGATGGTGACGGGATGTGTGGTGCGCGGCCCAGCAGCTGGTCCGTCACGGCGCCGTAGTGGCTGCCCGGCCGGCTCGTATGAGTGGCCGACGTGACTGACTGGTGTTGCTACCCGTCTTGATTGCCGCGCTGTAGGTAGGACGCCGCGGGCAGGGGAATCCTCACGGCCCCAACCCATGGCTTGCGTCACAAAAGTTGAAGCGGGTTCCGCGGAGGCGGTGAGTGCCTCTGCGGAACCCGCTTCAGGGCGCTGAAGGGTTACTTGCGGCCGGTGACGCCCAGGTAGACGGAGATCGCGACGATGGCGGCGACGAGGGACAGGGCCCAACGGATCCAGTCGATCCCGTCGGTGTGGGCGACACCGAAGAGGCTGGCGACCGCGCCTCCGACAAGTGCTCCCACGGCGCCCAGCACGATGGTCCACAGGATCGAGATGTTCTGCTCGCCCCGCATGACGAGGCGGGCAAGGGCGCCGAGTACAGCGCCGGCGATAATCATTCCGATGAATGACAGCATGATGTCTTCCTCCGAGAAGGTCCGATGAGGGGAGGCATCCGCCCATCGGGTATGGAAACGTTCTGGCAGCGTGTCAGCCAGTCATGAGATGGCAGGCAACGCTGCCTGATAGACGCCATGGAAGCGTCAATCGTCACGGGCCGAGAGTGTGGCGTGCATTACGTCGTTGTGGGGGCGGGGTGCTCTTCGGTGGTGAGCTCGGGTGCGGTGAAGGTGCGCACCTGGGCGGCGTCGGCACTGATGAGCGTGGGGGAGTCCACCTGCTCCCCGAGGGTCTCCAAGGAGCGGGCGGTCACCAGGAGCCGGTTCTCCATGGAGCCGACTGCCTTGTTGTAGGCGGTGACGCTGCGCCGCAGCGCCCCACCGAGTGCGTCGAGGTGACCGGCGACGGTCCCCAGCCGCTCGTAGAGAGTGCGACCGAGCTCCAGCAGCTCGCGGGCGTCGTCGTTGACGGCGGTGCGGGCCCAGGCCGTGGCGCAGGTGCGCAGCAGGGTCAGCAGCGACACGGGTGAGGCCAGGGCGACGCCGCGCCCCAGCGCGTGCTCCAGGAGCGCGGGGTCCGCCTCCAGGGCGGCCGAGAGCACCGCCTCCGCCGGGACGAAGAGGACCACGAGCTCGGGGGAGTCCCCCAGTGCCCGGTCGTAGCGGCGCGCGGCGAGCTGGTCGACGTGCCCGCGTAGCGCCCGGGCGTGAGCCTCCAGAAGCTGACTGCGCCGTTGCTCGTCCTCGGGGCCGGAGCCCTGGACGGCGGTGGCCGCCAGGTAGGAGTCCATGGGCGCCTTCGCGTCCACGGCGAGGTAGCCCTCCCCGGGCAGATGGACGACGATGTCCGGCCGGGAGCGTCCGGCCGCCCCCTCACCTGAGGCTGAGCCCGCCGAGCCCACTGAACCCACTGAGCCCACTGCGCCCGGTGCGCCGGCCGGGCGACCGCGCCGCTGGACCAGCGCCCCGATGGTGCGCTGCTCGGAGAAGTCCACGTGCCGCATCATCCCGGAGGCCTCCAGGACCCGGGCCAGCTCGACCTCACCCCACATGCCGCGCGCCGAGCGTGAGCGCAGCGCCCCCTCCAAGGATGCCGTGGAGCGGGCCAGGTCCTGCTCGCGCAGGGCGGTGGCCCTCAGCTGCTCGGCCAGGGCCGCGTGCTGCTCGGCCCGCTGCTTCTCCAAGGACTCCACCCGGGCCCCCACCTGCTCCAGCTGGCTGCGCACGGGTGCGAGCGCCCGCAGCACGGAGCCGTCCCGTTCGGCGCGCTCCTCGGCCACCTGGGTGCGTGAGGACAGCTCCTCGGCCCGGGCCTGCCACTGGGCGGCCTGCGCCCGCAGCTCGGCCACCTGCTCGCCCTCGGACTGGTGTGTGGTGGTGCGCCGGGCGAGCGCGCCGAGGTAGCCGATGACCGCGCCGATCGCCAGGCCGACGAGGAGCAGCAGGATGGGAAGCAGGACCGCTGAGGAGCTCATGAACCGATGGTGCCCGTTAGGTACGACATCTATTCGGCGCCCTGAAGCCCCACGGAGCCCCGCCGGCGCAGGTCGCCCCGCCTCGCCGATCCGGCCCACCGGTCCTGTTCTGCTGAGCCTGCCCACCGGCCCGCCGCTGCGTCGTCGTCGGGCATATTTCTCCCGGCTACGTACCAATCGACCGTTCGGACCTGGGGCAACAGTCCTGGGTCCCTCTCGATCCTGCCTACGGCGGAGGGGAGGAGACCAAGAGCACGGTCCTTCTGCGACTCCTGGATGATGGGTATCTGGGCAGGTGGTGCCATGCTTATCGGACGTGAGCCTCTTGCGCAGCATCCCGCTGACCAGCCTCCGAACGATCGCAGTCGTGCTGGTCCTTGCCGTTCTGACCACCCTTGTCGCCGCGGTCCTTCTGCCGCGAACTGTTCCGGCCACCACGCGCGCCAGCAGCGCGGACCGGCCCACCCGACTCTCCCGCCCCACGCTGCGCACGGTGCTGCGGGCCGTGGGACGCTACACGGCGCGCACCGTCATGGTGGGCGTGCCGGTGGTGCTCGTCATTGTGCTCGGGGGCCTGCTCATCAACCGGCCCATGCACTACGTGCGCAACGTCGGCGACGTCGTCAAAGCCCTGACCCCTCGCACCCAGGTCACCTCGCGCATCGCGCCGCTGCCGCAGGCCTCCGCCTACGATGCCGTCCCAGCCGCGGCCTGGAAGGCTTCCTTCCACGACGTCGGCGATGGCTCGCAGGAGGCCACCTGGACCGGGCCGGTCAGCGGCATCAAGCTGCCGGTGCGCGTTGTCCTGCCGGCGGGCTACCGGCCCGACGACGGCCGTACCTACAACGTCCTCGAGGGGCTCCACGGCTGGGTCGGCGACCCGCAGTCCCTGGTGACGGGCATCGCCTCACCTCAGCGGCTCCAGGAGGCGATCGACGCCGGCCGCATCCCGCCGTCGATCCTGGTGTTCCCCTCGCTCAACGTGGACGGCGGCCAGCCCGACTGCGTCAACATCGCCGGCCGCCCGGCCGTGGGGACCTGGACCGCGGAGGAGATTCCCCGCATGATCCAGGCGACCTTCCCCAACGTCACCACGCAGCGGGCCGGCTGGATGATTATGGGGATCTCGGCGGGCGCCTACTGCGCGGCCCGGACCGCCTATGACGTCCCGCAGCGCTTCGGCGCGGTGGGAGTCATGTCCTCCTACGACCTGCCCGGTGAGGGCTCGCTGGCGCACAGCGGTAAGACGCTCCAGGCGCAGAACGGTCTGTCCACCATGCTGGGGAAGCGCAAGCCCGACGGCATGCGCTTCTACGTCCTGGGGGCGCAGGACGACTCCTCCGGTGCGGCCCGGGCCGCCTGGCTCATGGATGACGCGGTGCGCAAGCCGGACTCGTTGACGGTGGACACCCCGGCCTCGGGCGGGCACTCCTGGACCCTGTGGAACAACTACTTCCCGTCGCTGCTGACGTGGTGGGGCTCGGACCCGGCGGTGTTCAAGGCGGCCGGTGTCACGGCGCCCCAGGGCGATACGTGGGCCAAGGCCGCCGCCGCCGGCGTGAAGCCCCTGTCGGAGACGCCCAAGGACCAGCGCGTGGTGGGGTCGGTCTCGCCGGTGCGCGCCATGCCTTTCGAGATCAACGGCCTGGGCACGATCATCGTGGCCGTGGCCGCCTCGCTGGGGGCGCTGGGGACGGTCATGTTCTGGTCACCCCGCTGGGGCCGACGGCGCGAGGGCGGCAAGCGGTCGGTGGCGCGGCTGGGCGGCGCGATCCTGGGGCGCGTCGTGGTGATCCTGGTGGCGGCGGGCCTGGTCGCGGTGACGGCCGGAATCGGGGCCAACGCCAGCGGCGGCTTCTACACCTCGTGGCGTGATCTGCGGGCCTCGGTCCGGGTGAACGAGAGAGCCGGTAAGTAAGCGGCGTTGCCCGACGGCGTGCCCCGGCCTCGGGGACGCCGTCGGGGCGCACAGTGTCACAGGGGCCGTCTAAACTCTGCTGCGTGGCACTTACCATCGGAATCGTCGGACTGCCCAACGTCGGCAAGTCCACCCTGTTCAATGCTCTGACCCGCGCGACCGTCCTGGCCGCCAACTACCCGTTCGCGACCATTGAGCCGAACGTGGGGGTTGTGCCCCTGCCGGATGCGCGCCTGGACAAGCTCGCCGAGCTGTTCCACTCCGCGAGGGTGGTACCGGCGACGGTCTCCTTCGTGGACATCGCCGGGATCGTGCGCGGCGCCAGCGAGGGCGAGGGGCTGGGCAACCAGTTCCTGGCCAACATCCGCGAGGCGGACGCCATCTGCATGGTGACGCGCGCCTTCGAGGACCCGGACGTGGTCCACGTGGATGGGAAGGTTGAGCCGGCCGGGGACATCGAGACGATCAGCACCGAGCTGGTGCTGGCGGACATGCAGACCCTGGAGAAGGCGATCCCGCGCCTGGAGAAGGAGGTGCGGGGCAAGAAGACGGAGCCGGTGGTGCTGGAGACGGCGCAGGCGGCCCTCAAGGTCCTGGAGGAGGGGACGCTGCTGTCCGCCGGGGCCGAGGCTGCCGGGATCGACGCGGAGGTGCTCAAGACCTTTCAGCTCATGACTACCAAGCCGTTCATCTACGTGTTCAACATGGACGACGCCGGGATGAACGACGAGGCCCGCCAGGCCGAGCTGCGCGCGCTGGTGGCGCCGGCGGAGGCGATCTTCCTGGACGCCCAGTTCGAGGCCGAGCTGGTGGAGCTGGAGCCCGAGGAGGCGGCGGAGATGCTGCACGACAACGGGCAGGAGGAGTCCGGCTTGGACAAGCTGGCCCGGGTTGGTTTTGACACGCTGGGGCTGCAGACGTACCTGACGGCGGGGGAGAAGGAGTCCCGCGCGTGGACGATCCGCAAGGGCGCGACGGCGCCCCAGGCGGCCGGCGTCATCCACACGGACTTCGAGCGAGGCTTTATCAAGGCCGAGATCGTGAGTTACGATGACCTGGTCCAGTACGGCAGCGTTGCCGAAGCCCGCGCTCACGGCCGAGTGCGCATGGAAGGAAAGGACTACGTCATGGCAGATGGGGACGTGGTGGAGTTCCGCTCGGGACTAACGTCTGTGAGTAAGAAGTAGCTCAAAAATGCCGCGGATGACGACGAAGGAGCCTTGCCCATGTCGAGATTGACGGAATTGCTGCGGCAGGCACGCAAAGTAGATGCTCAACTTGGTGCCGACCTGGAAGCCGAGATCGCTGCGCTGATCAAGCGCCGCACGTTCGGACTAGTCTTCGAGCAACATCAGCCCGAAGCCGTCGAATTACCCGGTAGACCGGTGCGACGTGGCGACAAGGTACGGATACTTCCGCCCCGTGGTGAGACGAAGGCTGGGGACCGGCGACTGTGGCGGGTAGTGCGGATTGAACGCGTCGATGGTCAGCGAGTGGCCCATTTGGCGGAATTAGACGCGGAGGAGCCCAAAGCGCAGGCTGTGCTCGTTGACGATGTGGTTGTTGTCGCGGAGTTTCGGGATCGCATCTACCCCGGCCTGGTCGAGACAGGTAGAGTCGAGCGGGGTGGTGACAAGCCTTTCCATACAGTCATCAACGCCGAGAACTATCAGG
>ERZ772769.152-NODE-152-length-17483-cov-3.4872_pt1 | contig 17483 bp, 17 predicted proteins | sample MGYA00580987_ERZ772769 | MGnify/ENA primary metagenome ERZ772769 (study PRJEB29015, sample SAMEA2738043) | human oral metagenome | biome: human oral; feature: human-associated habitat; material: saliva | place: China | collected 2234 ...
GTTAGAATACCTGTCCTTTTTTGTGGCGTCAAGCAAACATGATTTTTCCTCTTTTGAAGGGACCAAACCTGAATGAAAACTTGCTTCCAATAAATTTCATAACTCCTATTAAATATTTCACTTAAAATTTATATAATGTTTAAGATTGATACCGTTTTCCACAACGTGTATAATATTCTTAACTCTCTTTAGAAATAGAAAGGTTAGACAATGAGCAATGAACGTTATTTAATGATGGAATCCGATATTAAGAGCTTATCGTTTCAATTGGAATCTATCACAAAATCTAAATATGACAGCGACTGGCATAGTACGCTCCATACGCACCCTTTTACGGAATTATTTTACGTTGTAGACGGAAAAGGCGAGTTTAATATTCAAAGCCAACGTTTTCCTGTAAAAGCAAACGACTTTGTCATTATCAATCCGCAGGTAGAACATACAGAATTATCTTCTCCAGATGAACCGCTGGAATATATTGTGTTAGGCATTAATGGGCTCTCTTTCTCAAACTTAACGCCTGTCTCAGAAGGTGGACATCCATTTTCATTCTTCAACTTGCGAGATGAGCAAAAAGACATCTTGCGTTATTTGAATGCGATGGTACAAGAGGCCACTTCCCAATCGATGAGCTATGAATTAGTGTGCCACAACTTATTAGAAATCTTATTAATCAAGATCTTGCGTCACCAACACTTCGACCTTGAAGTCGGCAAACAAAGCAAGGCGACAAAGGATATTTCGTTTATCAAGCACTACTTAGAAACGTACTATCACGAAAGTATCCAGCTAGAAGACCTCGCTTCGATGACACACTTGAGCCGTTTCTATATTTCACACAGCTTTAAGAAAGAAATCGGCATGTCTCCGATGGAATATTTGATTGCCATTCGTATTAAGGAAAGTAAAATTTTACTACGAACAACGAATTACTCGATTTCACAGGTGGCGGATATTGTTGGGTTCACCACTCCAACGTATTTCTCAAAACAATTCCGTAAGAGCACGGGAATTTCACCAACGGATTATCGGGAACAATATCAAGGAGTCCAGAAATGATTCGACAACCTAAGCGCGATGAACGACGACAAATCATCCCTCTGATTGAACTGATTATGCAAGATATGGAACTGCCAATCTTGGAACATACGAGCCCGGAAATGCTCTACGCGATGCTAGAAGAAGCCATGCTCGACGATCAGTTTCGCTACGGACTGAAGAACACGCTTGTGTATATTCATGAAGGCAAAGTCGCTGGGGCCATCTTTGGCTACCACGGACACTTAGAAGATGCGATTGACGACCCGTTTCACCGATTATACGAAGATTACAATACCCCGCATCAACTCCCGCTCTACGAGGATAAGGAAACGATGCCTGGTGAATGGTACATCGATATATTAGCGGTCTATCCCGAATATCGTCGTCTTGGAATCGGCCGTAAATTATTGGTCGAAGTAGAAAACTTAGCACGCCAACAAGGGGCCACAAAAATCGCCCTCAACTGCGAGAAGGACAATACGAAGGCCTATCAATTATACGAAAAACTAGGCTACACGCCTGAGAGTGAACGCATCTTAAGCGGTCATCCGTATTACCATATGACGAAAACCTTATAAAAAATCCCACTTTGGACAAAATCGTTCAAAGAGAGAATTGTTAAAATGTAACTTATATGTTACATTTTGCTTTTTTACAAAACGAAAAAGAGACTCGAAATTTCGAGTCTCTTATTTTTGCTTCTATGATTATTTTACAGAGGCTTGACGGAGGTTGATTGTACGTCCGAATGGAAGTACTTCGAATCCGTCTACGTTTTCAGCAAGTAAGTAGCTTTGGCTTGCTTGGTAGATTGGAGCGATAGCCACATCATCCATCACGATTTTTTCAGCCGCAATCATTTGTTTGTAACGTTCTGCTGGCTTCGTTGCGTATGTTGTTTTCACTTCAGCAACGGCTTTATCGTAGGCTTCGCTTGAGTAGTTCCCGAAGTTGATTCCTCCACCTGTTACGTATTGTTCTAAGAAGTTTACTGGATCTTGATAGTCAGGTGCCCATGTTCCGAAGAAGAAGTCGAAATCATCTGCACGTTGTAATTCAAGACGGTTTTTCAATGGCACTGATTTAATGTTCAATGTCACGCCTGGTAAGTTCTTTTGGATTTGCGCTTGTAAATATTCGCCAACCACTTTCGCACTACCTGCATCTGACGTTAATAAGGTCACTTCGATTGTGTCCATCCCTAATTCTTGTTTAGCTTTTGCTAATTCTTTTTGCGCTTCTTCTACATTGTAGCTGAGTAAGTCGCCACGGTCTTCCACATAATCTTTCCCCGTTTCTGGGTTTTCAGCAAATCCCTTTGGAACAAGACCATTTGAAACGATTGAGCCGTCTTTTAACACGTTGTTTACAAGAGCCGCTTTATCGTAAGCCATCGCAATCGCACGACGGAAGTGTTTGTTTCCTGTGATTTTGCGTTCTACGTTGAAATTCATGTACCCCATTGTTGCTTTTGGAATAGCGTGATACGTTGGTTGCGTTTTATATTGATCGACGAATTGTTCGCTGATTGTTGTGTATTGGACTTGTTTTCCGTCAAATAATTGAACAGAAGTCGCTACTTCTTTCGATACATTCACAGTAACGTTTTGTAATTGAACGTTTGCTGCATCCCAGTAGCCGTCGTTCTTCACAAGTTTCCAAGAAAGTTCAGAACCTGTCCATCCTTCTAATTTGAACGGTCCGTTTGTCACGATTGAATCTGCTGAAGAACCGTATCCTTCGCCTTTTTCTTTCGCCACTTTTTCAGATTGTGGTAAGAAACGTGACCCTGTTAATAATTTTGGTAAATATGGAGCAGGATTTTCAAGCGTGATTTCTAATGTTTTATCATCAATCGCTTTAACCCCTAATTCTTCTGTCGATAATTCCCCTGAACGAATTTTCTTCGCGTTTTTGAACACATCAGCCGATTGCGCCACGTGTCCTTCTTTAGGGTCTACTAATTTACGGTAAGTGTACACGAAGTCGCCTGCTGTTACAGGAGTTCCGTCAGACCATTTTGCATCACGTAATTTAAACGTATATACAAGGCCGTCCGCGCTCACAGTTGGCTCTTCTGCTGCCATTCCTAATTCAACTTTATTGTCTTTAGCGACACGATATAATCCTTCGAAAATTTGTCCTAACATATCTGAGCTCGGTACATCATCGTAGTCCGCGCTATCTAATGTTGCTAACTCTCCGAATGTTGTAATTGTTAAACTTTGTTGATTACCTGATGTCGATGTCGATGTTGAATTGCCACCACATGCAGCCAAACCTAACGAAACAAGTAGTGTAGTCATTAATAATTTGGTTGATTTTTTCATAACAATTCTCCTTTGCTGGTATAATCCATCGCCTATGCGATAGATACATCATAGCATGGATACCCAAACCACCAAAATTTAATGCCTACACCAGGATACGAGGGCGAACGCTCAGGGACGAATCATTGGAAACAAACACCGCAAGGGACTTGGAACAAGTCGTGCGGATGTTTGTTGAAATGGACGTCGGCCCTGTGAGCCCGAGTTCAACTCCACAGGATACGAAAAAAGGTGCTTAGAAAAAACGATAAGGTTACAGACAGAATCGTCTATATACCTTATCGTTTTTTTATTGTGCTAAATATACTGAAATAAATTGACTCACAATCGTGAAATAAACTAACACAGATGTTAAGTCGTTAACGGTTGTAATAAATGGTCCACTGGCAATGGATGGATCAAAGTTGAATTTCTCCAACGCAAATGGAATACAAGTCCCTGTTAATGCCGCCACGAAAATCGAAGCAAACATCGCAAAGCCAATAATACCACCAAGAACTATGCTACCGTGCCATAGACTCACAATCCCGAATACCATTGCACCCGAAATCAACCCGATACCAAAGCCTGTTGCCCCCTCTTGCACGAGCACTTTCCAGAAAGACTGCTCCTCTTCGTGAAGACCAATCTTACGAATCGCTACCGCAAGAGATTGCGTCCCAGTATTGCCGGCAGTACCTGTAATCAACGTAATAAAGATGGCAAAGATACTTGCTTGTTGAATAATCGGTTCATAATGTCTAAAGAGCACTGCGGTCACCGTACCCATGATGAGAAGCGTTACGATTCCCGGAAGACGGTTGACAATCCCTGCCCACACGTTTACCCCGGCAAGACCTGAATAGTCACTAGTTGCTTCTTCTTCGATAACGTCTAAGGCATCATCGACTGTAATAATCCCTACGAGCGTATGTGTATCATCGACTACTGGAATAGCAAGGAAGTCGTAGTCCTTAATCGTTTGGGCCACTTCTTCTTGCGCATCATTCACGTGCACCGTTACAACACGGTCAATCATGATATCCTTGACGAGTTTTTCGTCTGGTTTCACGATTAAGTCTTTCAACGTGAGAATCCCTGTTAAATGATTTTCATCGTCAGTGACATACACATAGTAGATGGTTTCAGCGTCTTCGGCAAAACGTTTTACCGTTGACATCGCTGTTTTTAATGTATCTGATTCACGCACAGCGATAAATTCTGTGGTCATCATCGCTCCTGCAGTATCATCATCATAATTTAATAATTGGCGTAGTTCTGCGGCAGTCTTATGCGGCATCAAGCGTAAATAAGTACGGACCTTTTCTTCCCCCACTTGCTTCAATACGTCTACCGCGTTATCGGAATACATTTCCGCAAGCATTCGTGAGACATAGGCTTCATCCATCTCGCTTAAATACTTTTCAACATCTTCTACGTCTTCTTCTAGTAGTTCGAACACCATTGCCATTTCTTCAGGAGTCAGAAATTGGTAGGCTAATTTACGTTCTTCCAGCGTTAAGCTTAAATAAATTTGCGCTTGGTCGTACGTATGATTCTCAAAGAAAATCTCACGGAACTGTTGTTTATCTTCCGTTGCCAAGGTGTGTTGAATTTGCTCTAAAATATCTTCAAATTCATATACGATTTCGCTCAATGGTGATTCTCCTCTCTTTATTGCTTGTGGGCTTTCATCCACTCGTCCATATCTTTAGGCAGTGGCGCCACAACGGTAATTTCTTTTTTCGTCATTGGATGAATAAACGTGAGTGAATGACAATGCAAGGCTTGGCGGTCTAAAATCTCGTCTTTCACTCCACCATATAAATCATCTCCCACAAGTGGTGCCCCTAGCCATGAGAAATGAACACGAATCTGATGCGTACGCCCAGTGTGTAGTAAAATCTCGACAAGGTTCGCTCCCACAAGCGTTTCTTTCTTCCAATATTCGGTTAGCGATGGTTTTCCATCTTCTGAGACACAACGATTAATAATCGACCCAACATGTCGACCAATCGGCGCATCAATCATGCCATGCTCTTGTAATGGTGCTGTATCATGCACAATGGCTAAATACTTCTTCTCAATGGTTTTGTCTCGTAAGGCTTGGTCCATCCACGCATGTACAACGCGGTGCTTAGCAAACATCATCACTCCCGTTGTATCACGGTCAAGACGCGTCACCACATGCGTAATTTGGTCCGCATAGCCACGTCTTTTATAGTATCCTTTCACACGATTCGCCATCGAATGATCTGGATGCAACTTCGACGGAATCGAAGCCGTTCCAACAGGCTTATTGATAATGAGTAAATAATCATCTTCATATAAAATATCAATCGGCACTTCACTTGGAATCACGGTCTCATGTTCTCCAGACGGCGGAATCACCATCGTAAGAACATCTCCAGGTTGGAGCGTCTTTAACACAATCTCATGACGACCATTCACAAGTAAGTCCCCATGCGTTTTGACATGAGCAAGAAAGGTTCTTGAAATTCCCACTTCTTGCAAGAAGGACCGCATCATCATCGGATACTCGTATGGGTAATTCCACGTTAAAATCAACGGACTTCCTCATTTCCACGACAGTTCACTTCACGCGAACCGATAAACGCATCTTCCACACGATCCCAGAATGGTGTATGACGATACGCCGCAAACGAAATGCGCTCATGACTAATTTGTAATTGAATTTCTTCTATCTCATTAGCATCATACGTTAAATGGTCAATCGCCATCACCATGCCCTCTTTACTTTCAGGACGTAGTGTTAAGACATTATCTTTCGCAAAAATCATTGGCGAACTAAGCGTACGATACACACGATTATTAATCGACGCCATTTCTGTCATCTGCATCACTTCTGCACGCGGATGCACAACGGCACCCCCTAGAGACTTGCTTAGACCTGTTGATCCAGTTGGTGTTGCCACACAAAGTCCATCTCCACGGAAGTTTTCGAATAACTCGCCATTAATATACACTTCGCATAAAAGCGTGCCATTCACTTTGCGTAAAGTTGCCTCATTCAAAGCTGCATAACGAATGACATCTCCGTTTTTAAACTTTACATTCACATCGAGCAATGGATAGCTCACATGCTCTCCTTTGTCTTGTTTCAAAGACTCAATTAATTGGTCCACTTCGAAGTTACGCCAATCCGTGTAAAATCCTAAGTGGCCTGTATGAATCGCCACAAAACGGATACTGTCTAATTGATTGCGGTAATGATGAAAAGCCCCTAAAAGCGTTCCATCTCCGCCGACCGTAATCACGACATCAGGATGCTCGTCATCACGCTCAAAACACCCTTCTTGGCATAAGCGGTCGAAGGCATTCATGACTGCTTTTGTTTTTTCTGTTTGGTTTCCATATAAACCGACTTTCATCATGAGTCCCTCCGTTTCTTTCTTTTACGCTGATTTTCTTTATTAATTGCAAAAATATATTGCGCTTCTTGAATCTCTTCTCGTATTTGAGACATCTCTTCATCTAGCAAGAACGCCGCTTCTGCAGCACGTTCCAAACGCTCATGAATCGTATCAGGGAATTCCCCTTTATATTTATAGTTTAATGAGTGCTCAATCGTTGCCCAGAAATTCATCGCGAGGGTACGAATTTGAATTTCTACAAGAATCTTTGTTTCCCCTTCGATTCGTTGAACGGGATATTCCAACACGATATGGTACGAACGATAGCCACTTGCTTTTTTACTTTGAATATAGTCACGTTCGATCACAATATCAAAGTCATTACGCTGACGAATCAAGCGAACCACTTCATAAATATCATCAACGAACTGACACATAATCCGAAGACCAGCAATATCTTGGACACCTTCAAGGAATTCTTCTCTGGGAATATTACGAACTTGCATCTTTTCTACAATACTCTCTGGAGTCTTCACACGACCCGTGATAAATTCAATCGGTGCGTGTTTCCCTTCTTGACGATACTGACGTCTAATACCCTTTAATTTAATTTTTAATTCCTCTATTGCTTGATAATACGGAGCTAGAAAGGCTTCCCAGTCTTCGACAAGGGGTGTTTCCCATGTTTCCATATTTTCACCTACTTTTTTTCATTTCCGTTCTCTATCATACCATATTTTATAGGGAATCATGACAAATTAAGGCGATTTTTTTCAAATCTGTCATAAAATGAGCTACAATAGACTGCTGAAGGAGGAATGCAGATGCCAGAAATCGAAAAAGAGTTCAAGAATTTACTGACAAAAGAGCAATACACTTCTCTTGTGGAAGACTATAAAGACGTGTTCACCAAAGACGTCACACAAACCAATAGCTACTACGATTACAAAGGGCTCCTCCAAAAGCATAAAATGGCCCTTCGGATTCGCATCGTTGAAGGAAAAGACACCGGCGAAATTACGCTAAAGATTCCTCAAAGTAGCCTTGAACTCCTCGAGTTTACAGAGCTTTTTCCAGTCGATATTCTGAACCAATATAATAACGACAAACAATTCCCGCTTCCACCATCGATTCGAAAGGCGTTAGATAAGGAAGGAATTTCCATTCAAACCGTTATGCAGACTGCACTGTTGACCACACATCGATTGGAAGGTGCCCTTTCTGAGAATGAATGGCTTGTTCTCGATGAAAGTCACTATAACGGCAAGGTCGACTTTGAGATGGAAATGGAAGTTCGTAGTCTCGAGCTCGGAGAACCGGTATTCTTAGGTATTCTAGCCAAATACAATATCGAACGACGCCAAGCCGAAAGTAAAATTAAGCGTGCACTGTCCACGAGATAAGTACAAATGTCACGCGTTGTGCAAATTATTCTGACATTTCAACGAACTATGTTACAATAGTGTTACAAAGTTAATTAGGGAACAGGGGTGTAGGATTTTGAGTACTTCAAAAACAAAAAATCTATCAGAACGCACTTCACACGAAAAGATTTTCGAATTATATTTATTCGTGAATCCATTGGGATCATATTGTTATCGCTGTGAAAACGAACTATTAAAATTTGTTCGCAATTCTGAGTTTAAGGTACATTACCAATTCGTAACGTTTCATAATTTACAAACGGTTAATCAATATATGAAAAACCAAAAGTTAGATGAAACAGACTTAGATTTAAGAAACGAAATCTATACAAAAATATATGATGCAGCTCTTTCGTATAAAGCTGCCCTCTTACAAGGGAAACGTCCTGGTCGTCAATTCTTATTTGAGTTGCAACACCAAATTCATCATAATAATCGTGAGTACAGTAAAGAGTTACTCGATGAAATTTTAGATAATATTGAAATTGATAAGAAAATGTTTTACGAAGATAAAGCTAGTCCTGCTGTGAAAACAGCGTATGACCGTGATTTACAAATTGCTCAAGAGATGAATGTAACGCACACGCCTTCTCTTGTCATCTTCGACAATTCAAATCATTCTTATGGAATCTTACTGCCAAACAGTATTACGGCGGATACCATTAGTGAAATTTGTAATGGGGAGCCTCTACCAGAATGTCCAGAAGTCAAACGACTCGTAGAAGTTCGCTCACGCCATAACTTAGCAAAAGTCGTTAATATGAATCGTTAATATGCAAAAACTCCTCCATATGAAGGAGTTTTCTTTGTCTATAAAAGGAAAACGAGCTCACAGTGTGAGCTCGTTTTGTGTTATGGATTTCTGCCTATTAGTTGAACTCGGACTCACAGGGCTGACGTCCACTTCCTGATATGTCCGCATGACTCATTCCGAGTCCCTTGCGGCATATCAGTCCAGTGTTTCAGTCCTGAGCGTTCGCCCTCGTATCCTGTTTGTAGTTGAGTTCGAAAAGGCATAGGCTCAAGCCTTTCGAGGTTAGTCCGCACGACTGCAAACAGTCCCTTGCGGCTAACCTGCGAACCGTCATCGCCTATGAACGCCTTTTCTCACATCCTAGTCGTTCATCAAAGCTTCTAATTGTGCTAGACGTTGTTCGAACACGTCGAATGCGTCGTATAAGTAGTCTTTCTTCGTCATGTCTACGCCGGCTTTTTTCATTACTTCGATTGGAGCGTCGCTGCGTCCTGCACGTAAGTAGTTTAAGTAAGCTTCTAAATCTTCTGGAGTCCCATGTAAGATTTTATCTGATAAAGCAGTTGCTGCAGCCATACCAGTTGCGTATTGGAATACGTAGTAATTCATGTAGAAGTGAGGGATACGCGCCCATTCGTATGCGATTTGTTCATCTTGGATGACATTTGCATAGTATTTCGCGTTGATTTCGCTATAAGCTTTTGCGATTGATTCTTGTGTTAATGGTTGGCCTTCTTGGTCCATTACGTGAATCTTATGTTCAAATTCCGCAAATTGTGTTTGACGGAAAATAGTTGATTTGAAGCGGTGTAAATAGTTGTTTAAGATATATTTTTGCGCTTCTTTATCTGTATGTTTCTTCAACAAGTAATCTGTTAAGATGTTTTCGTTTGTTGTAGAAGCAATTTCCGCTAAGAAGATTGAGTAATCTCCGTATTGTTTTGGTTGCGTGTTACGAGTGAAGTAGCTGTGAGCACTATGTCCTAACTCGTGAACTAATGTGAAGAAGTTTGATAATTCATCATGCCAGTTCAATAGGATGTATGGTGCAGTTGAGTATGCTCCACTTGAATATCCACCACTGCGTTTACCGATGTTTTCAGCAACGTCAATCCAACGATCAGCGTATGCTTTCTTCATGATTTCATTGTACTCTTCCCCAAGAGGTTTCAACGCTTCAATACTTGCAAGAGATGCTTCTTGGTAGTTGTATTTAATTGGAGCATCTCCTGTAATTGGTACGTATAAATCATACATATGCAATTCATCTAAGCCTAGCGCTTTTTGTTGTAATGCAATATAGCGGTGTAATAATGGTAATTTTTCATTTACTACTTCTACTAAAGCATCGTACACTTCTTCAGGAACTTGGTTTGAAGCAAGTGCTGCTTGACGCGCTGAATCATAGTTATGAACTAAGGCGCTGAAGTTATGCCCTTTTACTTCTGTACCAAGTGTGCTTGCGAATGTATTTTTCAAGTTAATGTAAGGTTTGTACAATGTTTCGAACGCTTCCTTACGAACATCTTGGTTTTTAGATTCGATATATACTGAGTAGTTACCGTTTGTTAATTCAACTTTTTCGCCATCTTCAGTTGTGATTTCGTCAAACTTGATATCAGCATTGTTTAATAAGTTGAATGTTTTGCTTGATCCTTGGAAAACTTCACTTGCTTTTGATAATAAAGCTTCTTCTTTATCTGAAAGCACGTGCCCTTTTTTAATACGCGCTGTTTCTAATAAGACACGGAAGTCTTCTAAACGTGGCTCTTGTTTGAAGTAAGCTTCGAATTCTTCATCTGATAATGCTAAAATCGCTGGAGCAAACCATGCTGAAGCCCCTGAGAATTCGATATATGTTGAGAACGCACGTTGGTTTAAAACTTGGTTTTCATTGTTAGTTGTATCTTGGTCTGCTTTTAAATGTGAGTAAACATAAGCTGTTTCAATCTTATCGTCTACCTCGTTTAAAAGGTTTAAGAATGCTAATAATGATGCCCCATCTTTCAATGCTGTTTCTTTTGCAGCAGCAATTGCTGGAATTTGTGATTTTACAAATTCTAAGTCCTTTTCAAATCCTTCGTTTGATTCATAAATCGCTGAAAGGTCCCAAGTTAACTCTACTGGAACTTCTTCACGTTTTAATGGTTTTTTATCTGCCAAAATGATCCCTACTTTCTAAAAAGTTGATAGTCCTAGTGTACTATGAAATGAGTATATTTAAAAGGGTTTCAATCGAATTTAACGTAAAAAAGAGACTGAATTCCTCCATTCAGTCTCCAAATCCAATCACTATTAATCATCTAAGAAAGTAGCTTTTTCCAAGCTTTCTGTCTCAATGATGGCTACAAGAATAATATCTTCAGACATTGTAAAGTCACCAAAGATTCTTGTATTCAACGATTGATTTTTACCTGTACGATAACCAAGTAAGTTTAAATCGTAATTTCTTCGTAAGTCTAAATCCCCTAATGGTTTTCCGACCCATGCTTTTGGTGGATAAAACTCCACTAAAGAAATATTATCATCTAGCGTAATAACTTCCGACAACTTATGATACAAAATGTTTTTTACTAATCGAGCTCCCGTATCTTTTTCTGGGTTTACGATACGATGAGCTCCCATTTTCTCTAAAATTTCAGTCGTTGTACTACTCTTGGTTTTTGCTACAATTTCTGGCACGCCTAGTCGTGAACAATGCATCACGGCAAGAATACTCGACTCTAAACTCGAACCTGTCGCGACAACCACGGTATCGCAATCCCCAATTCCAATTTCTTTTAATACCTCTTCATCTGTAACATCGGCCACCACGCCTTTTGTTACCATCGACTCAATATGATTCACTCGATTTTCGTCATGGTCGACCGCAATAATATCACAGTCGTATTCACTCAGTTCTTTGACGACTGTCATTCCAAAAATACCAAGTCCTAAAATACCAATTGTTTTTCTCATCATTTCCCCTACTTTCTATCCAATTAAGAGCGATGCTTTTGCATACTTCATATCTAAAGATTTTTGTTTTCGATTTGAGAAACTCAAAATAACCGTTAATGGTCCAATTCTTCCGATAAACATCAACACCATGATAATGATTTTGCCAAAAAACGATAACGCTGGCGTTAAACTTGCCGTAACTCCTACCGTACATACAGCCGAAACCGTCTCAAAGAGTGTAAATAATAATGGCACTTCTGGATCCGTTAAGCTTAGTAGGAAAATGCTTGTTAAAATTAAGCTTACGAAAACTATGAGGATGGTTAATGCTTTTCTTGCCATATCATGCGGAATGCTATGATGTCTAAATTGAATCGTTCTGTGGTCATAGATTTCTGAACGAATAAATAATAGAACGACAAAGAACGTCGTTGTCTTCATCCCACCAGCCGTTCCGCCTGGAGAACCACCAATCAACATTTGAATACAATATAACAGTAGCGTTGCTGGATTCGCAGTTGAATAATCAATCGATGCAAATCCTGCCGTTCTCATCGTCACCGTTTGAAAGAAGCTGACTAAAATCTTATCCAATATCGGCAATGAGCCAATCGTATTTGGATTATTCCATTCTGTGATTAGTGTCAGTACCGTTCCACTCACAAGAAGCACTCCACTTAACCAAATAACAATCTTTGTATGATAGTGCAAGCGTTGATAAAAGGACTTACTCCCTTTTTTCTTCACGGCATTTCTCATTCCACGATAACTGTTTTTGACATCAAACCAAACAGAAAATCCAATCCCACCTAGGGTAATTAAAGCAGCCACTACAAGCATCAGTACGGGGTCAGTTGCATAGTTGATGAAACTACTACTACCTAAGTTATCAAATCCCGCATTACAGAAAGCAGAAATCGATAGGAAGATGGCCGTGAAAATTCCTTTTCCACTACCAAGCTCTGGAACAAACCTAAAGGATAAAATAATCGCCGCAACGGCTTCAATCAAAAATGTATATTTAAAAATCGTCGAGAGATAACTTCTGAAATTTTTATTATTTCCATGGTTCAAGCTATCCTGCAGCGCCAATTTATCGACCAGTGACATTTTCTCCCCTGAATAATAAAGAAAAAATGCAATAATACTCATTAATCCTAACCCGCCAATTTGCATTAAAACCATACAAATCACCTGGCCTAGCGTATTGTATGTCTCAGCAACAGGCAAGGTCGAAAGTCCTGTTACACAAACCATCGAAACGGTCGTAAATAAATGGTCAAAATAAGTCGCTTGCGAGGTCTCACTTTGAACGATGGGGAGACTCAATAAGATGGACCCTATCATAATCACACTGAGAAAACTAGCCGCAATTCTTTTGGGAATCGAGTCCTTAAATAAGAAATGAATCATCCTTTGCCCTCCTACTTTAATTCAATGAAAATTGCTCAAAAAAAGAGCAGAATATACACTCGATATTCTACCCTTACTACTGTTTAATTACAACCTTTATCAGTTAAACGCTATTCTACGACTGCGTATTCTTTTTCTTCTCCAAAGAATTCATCATATAATGCACGGATGGCTTTCTTTTCATGTTGGTCTTGAATACCAAACATCATCGAAACCTCAGATACCCCTTGGTTATATAATTCAATATTGATTTGAGTACGAGCAAGAGTTGAAGCCACACGAGCCGTTGTACCGACCATGTTGACCATCCCTTCCCCTACTAACATGATGAGGCAGAGGCCACGCGTGAAGCTTGCTTCATCGACATCTAATTCCGCGTAGAATCGTTCCACGATGGATTCAAGCTGCGCATCTGTAGCATCTTCCCCGCGGATAATCACAGTCGCATCATCAATCCCTGTTGGAATATGTTCGATAGAAATGCCTTCTTCTTCGAAAATTGTCAATACTTTACGAAGGAACCCAATCTCATGGTTCATCAAGTATTTCTTCACGTAAATACTTACGAAGCCTGGCGAACTTGCAATCCCTGAAATAACGCTTGGAGAACTTACCTTTCCTTGCATAATATACGTTCCCTTTGCTTCAGGGTTGTTCGTATTGCAGACATGCACCGGAATTCCTTTTTTAATGGAAGGAAGTAATGCTTCTGTATGGAATACAGAGAATCCAGCGTATGACAACTCACGCATCTCTGTATAAGACAATACGTCAATGGCGAGTGGTTTATGCACGATTTTTGGACTCGCCACATAAATCGCATCCACGTCTGTAAAGTTTTCGTACTCTTCCGCATTCACGGCGTTGGCTAAAATCGAACCTGTAATATCAGATCCGCCACGAGAGAACGTCACCACATTGCCTTCTTTTGTCACCCCATAGAATCCTGGGAAGATAATGACTTCGTTTGTTAATTGTAAGTACTCTAATTCATGGTAGCTTTCTTCTAAAATACGAGCTTCACCTGGTGTATCGCTCACCCAAAGTTTAGCTTCGCGAGGACTAACGTATTTAGCGGCAAGCCCTTCTTGGTTGAAGACGTGCATTTAAGTCTTCCCCGCTAGCTTTATACGCATCCATTAAATAGTCTGGAGCAAGGTCCGTTCTTTCTTTTAAGTTTTTAAAATGGATACGAACGAGTTCAAATACTTCTGGTTTTAATTGTAATTCATCACAAATTTCTTTATAACGCACTAAGATTTTCTTTAAGACTTCTTCATCATAATTCCCTTCAATATGAGAAGTTGCTAATTGGATTAATAGGTCTGTTACTTTTTCATCGTCTGATGTACGTTTCCCTGGGGCTGACACCACCACGATTTTACGTTTTTCATCAGATTTTACAATATTAAAGACCTTTCTTAATTGAGTAGCATTGGCTAAAGAGCTTCCGCCAAATTTGATTACTTTCATATGACACTTCCTTATTTTTTCAATGGTACTAGACTACCAAATTAATGAAGGAAACGCAACGATTTTCCACTAAATAAATACATTTGTCCTCGAAACAGAAACAGTCTCGAAAACTTGTATTTACCTTCATAGTTTGTTAGGCTTAAGGAAAATAATTAAAGGAGGTCACATCATGTCAAAAATGTTGCATACTTGTGTCCGTGTTCAAAATCTAGAAGAAAGCATTCGTTTCTACGAAGAAGCATTTGGTTTTAAAGAAACTCACAGAAAAGACTTCCCAGAACACAAATTCACAATCGTTTACTTAGCATTCGAAGGCGATGATTATGAATTAGAATTAACATATAACTACGGCCACGGCCCTTACGAAATCGGCGACGGATATGGTCATATCGCCATTAGCGCTAAAGACTTAGAAGGTCTTCATGCTGAACACGTTGCAAAAGGCTATGACGTTACAGAATTAAAAGGGTTACCAGGACATCCTGCAAACTACTATTTCGTAAAAGACTTAGACGGCTACAAAATCGAAGTAATCCGCGAAAAATAGTTCGGACATGACATTCCACACACCCTCTGCTATAATGTATTCTATGCGATGAGGCGACACGCAGTACATAAGAGACTGCGAGTTATGTGGAACAGATGTGCTTAGGCACACTACCGGATGTAGCTGTTTGTAGTTCGTGATGTGAACACGACCTACTCATCTGAAAAGATGCCACGCTAAGACTAGGAGTTCCTAGTCTTTTTTTATAGTGAAATTATGATACAATAGCAATGAAAATTATTAGACATAGAAAGAGGAAGAATCATGAAACAATGTCCATTCTGTCATGAGATGATTGACGAACAAGAAACACTCTGCCCTTACTGTGGAACAGTGCAAGATGAACTATCACAACCGGTGTCAATTGAACCGAATGAAGGTGTTCAAACGGACCTTTTAGATGAAAATAATGAACCTACTCCTTCGTTCACAACGAAAGTAGAAACAAGTATTCCTGAAGAAGATAACCGTAGCTCACAAGAAAACCGTGTGAAGAATAACCGCTTCGCCTATGCAGGAGCTTGGAATAAATTTAAACGCTTCTTCACGTTCTTTGGAGAACGTTTGGCACAACCGACAAATCACTATACCCGTAAACGTCAATATAGCCGTTCATATGGATATGCCTTAATTATTTTAGCAACAGTGATGTCTGCATTTGTGTCTACACACTTAATTCATTCGATTATTGGTCAATACCAAATCTTTGCAGACATTTCAATCTTACCAAGTTTAACAAGCACACCAAACTACATTTGGATGTTCATTCGCTTCATCCTCTTCTACGCGGTGTTCTACCTTGGATTCCCAAGCGTATCGTACGGATTGAAACACGTCTTCCAAAAACGTCAACACGTATTTAACTACTGGTTGACACAATACGAAGGAATGAACGTTCTTGCGATTGTGTTACTTGCCGTCGCAACTGTCATGACCTTCATTAGCCCTGTATGGTTATTCGTTGGAATCATTATTGTATTCTTTGCGCATTTCCTACTCTACATCGTAACCTTTACGTCATCGATGTTTAAGAGCGCCACAGAATCAACAATCGATCCAATCTACTTATCCCTATTTGGTTTAGTAATACAACTAATTATCACTATCAGCTTACTCTTAATCTTATTCTAAAATAACGACACAAAAGCCTGACCAGCGATGGCCAGGCTTTTTTAACTATTTTTTGAACAGCATTCCAATGAGTTGCCCTACGAAACTGACAACGGCATACATCAGAATATAAATGGCTGCAGAGTCATTTAGTAAAAAGAGATTCGGAATCCATAAGAGTCCAATAATAATCGGGAAATACCAATAATATCCAAACTTTACCGAAAATAGCATCGAAACCACAAAGACGACGACTGGAATTCCAATCACTATAAAGAACATGACACTTCCTGTATCTTGAATTAGAAAAACAGGAATGAAGTAATAGAGTAAAGCAACAACAACGTACACCAGTAATTGACTATACTTGGATGGCATCCTGACCCCTCCTCTATTGATTCTATTTTCCTATCCCCATCATACCATATCCATTTAAAAATAAGTGCTGTTTTGAGCACTAAAAAAGCATGAAACAAATGTGTTCCATGCTTGTGATTCACTCTTTAGTTTTGTGAGAAGAGATTTTTGATGGCATCAAAAATCGATTGGAAGAATTGGGCGATTTTATCGAGCCATCCTTCGTTTTTGGCTTGTTCGACTAAGCTGTTAATCTTTTCGCCGACTGATTTTGACAAGCTATTTAATTGCTCTAATACTTGTTTGGAATCAATCGCACTTGTGTTTTGGTAGTTTTGCGCAAAAGCGACTAATGCATTGATTTGATCTTGGGAAATCACATTTTGCAATGAGTTGTTCTTCAAGGCATCGTTAATAATGCGTTCGATATCTTCTTTTGTCGCTAATTGTCCTTGCTTTTGTTTGAGTTCGGCAAGTTCTTTTTTGATTTCAATCATCGCTTTATCGAGTTTTGAAGAATCGAACCCTTTTGCGTTGGCATTCTCTTGCGCGATTTTATTTGTAACTTCTAGCTCTTGTTGCGCCACCTCGGTACGTTTGGCATCTAGTTGCACCCCGTTAGCTTCAAAGGCTTTATACACCCCTGTTAACGCTGATTCACCAGTTACTTTCGATACGGCTGCTACTTCGATTTCCGCATCCGTTACACCAGCCGTAATGGCCGCATTGGCATATTGC